>ODAI013066223.1_pt1 | contig 34147 bp, 29 predicted proteins | sample 1539321 | NCBI WGS metagenome assembly ODAI01 (sample SAMN02144231, study PRJEB22623) | gut metagenome | biome: sheep rumen | host: Ovis aries | place: New Zealand
ATAAATACTGTCACTGTGGTAAATGAGAATAATCAGAAATGGGGAACTCCCGGAGGAAACAGTACGAGCGATAAAATCTTTGCCCTCAGTGTATCCGAAATCCTGAAGTATTATGATTTTAATTCGTGGTATACGGAGAGCAACCCATATCACTGGAAAGACGGTGGTACATTCGACTGGTTCGGTTTCAGCGAGCATCTGATGATTCCGGCAACAGCATATGCAATTTCAAGAGGCGTTCATAATTATACAATAACTGAAAATGATTATTATAACGATGGGTATGATGGGCATGGTCTCGCTGACGAGGGCTATAACTCCTCCTGTATCGGGCGCTCGGGGTCGGTGTGGTGGCTTCGCTCCCCCGGCTACGATAGTTACTACGCGTGCTATGTGTTCGGTAGTGGCTACGCGAGCGCGGACAGCACCGACGGCCTTGTATGCCTTGACGACATTGGCGTGCGTCCCGCTTTATACATAAATATGTGACGAATACGTCTGCATGGTTGTACGGCATATTTATACAAAAGCCGCCATATACAAAGGCAGTGTGATGATGCCGGAATCACTAACGCCAATGTTCCCGTCTATGAATTTATAACCATAATTGATATCTTTTTTTGATTCGATAAGCGTTTTTAATGATTTTGAGCGGTTATTCCCACTTTTGGTCTCAATCGGAACGATTTTTCCATCTTTTTGTATCATGATGTCGATTTCTATTTTTGGGTTATCCTTTTTGTAAAAGAAAAGCGAGTATCCCTTTTTATAGAGTGCATCGGCAACAGCACATTCATATATTCCGCCTTTAGAGTTGCCGTCAATAGTATTTTCTATAATGTGCTGCTTAATATAGTAGTCTTTCATTGAGATCAACAGAGTCAGATCCGTGGTATATGCCCTGAAAAAATCATCTCTTGCATAATCAGACAGATCAAATCTTACATCAGTAACTAATCTGCTCAGATGTATCATATCAGCTCTAAGCAGCCAGTCGATGCTGCTGTAGTATTTTTGTGCTCTTGCACCATGTTCAATTTCTTTGTATTGGAATTTGTGATTTTCTTTGTCTAAAACCTGCCCGGCCAGGGAAAGGTAGCATTTCTCGGCTTTCACCTTTTCTTCTGCGGAGGCATAATGTGCGATGTCATACTGGTATCCTTGAAGAATGTTTCTCTGGATTGTATCAACTTCTCGGAAATCTTCTGTAGATATATACTTTTGAACAGCTTCAGGCATTCCTCCTACGGCAATATATTGCCTAAAATAGGTCATCATCTGGTTATTGACAGCTTCGGAAACGGGTTTATGTGTTTCGAGATATTCTCGGACCGAACCTATCATATCCTCATTGAGACCTTTGGCCCAGAGAAACTCTTCGAAATCAAGTCCGTACATCTTAATATAATCAACATAACCAATGGGATAAGAAGATGCTCTTTTATAATCTATTCCCAAGAGTGAACCTGAAGCTATCACATCATATCGGTTATCTTCTGCCCAAAATTTCAGCGAAGTAATAGCTTCCTCGCATTCCTGTATTTCATCGAGAAAAATCAGAGTTTTGTCGGGAACAATTGCCTTTTCGGGGTATCTAAAACGCATGGCAAGGATCATATTGTTGACATTTAGGTCTCCGGAGAATATTTCTGAAGATGAGGGAGACTCCTTAAAGTTAATCTCAAGGATTTCGGCATAATTGTCCTTGGCAAATTTCCTTACTGTGAAAGTTTTGCCGGTTTGCCTTGCACCCTGAATAATAAGACATTTTTTGTCTTTCTTTTTTTTCCATTCTAAAATTTGATTGAAAGCTTTCCTTTTTAACATATTTACTCCATGACAAAGTAACAAAATCAATGCAAAATCAGAAAATATCCACGCGTCAACATTTTTGACGATAAAAATGTCCATTAATCAACATTTTTGGCGTTTAAAATGTCCATTTATCAACATTTTCTTAAATTTTATATCTGATAGGACCTTTAGTCAAGAGGGACGTGCCGAATCAAAAAAAGATTTAATTAGTAAGCAAAAAAGGCAGAAATATTTGTTTTTATCACACTTTTATTATATAATTTTATAGTTTAAAACAGTATATAATGAGGGGTAAAGCAATGATTGTAAGATTAGGGTTGTTGGATTCGGATGAAAGATACATCAAACTTCTCTCCAATTATTTTAATGAACATTCTGACAACAGTTTTCGGATAGAATCTTATCTCTTTTTTGATATTCTAAGTTTTCAAAAATTTCAAAGTAGCGGAAAAAAATTAGATATTTTACTTGCTTCCACGGATATCTTTAAAAGTTCTGAGCAAGCATCGGACAAAGCATTATTGGTTTATCTGACAGAGGATGCATCTATTCAGGAATGGAATGGAAATCCTGCTATATGCAAATTCCAGAAAGCTGGCGACCTGTTACGGAAAATCCAGGGTTTTGCTGCGCAATCTCTTGCCCAGAGTGGAAATTATTCCCTTGGTACGCAAGGCGGAGTAATAGCTTTCATGGGTTCGGCTGGTGGAATAGGCACTACTACAGTAGCAATGGGGTGTGCGGAAAGAATGGCTTTGCTCGAAAAAAACACTCTGTATTTCAGCGTACAGCAAAATGCCAGACCTGAAAGTGTTTTCCAGTGCGGGGCTTCGATGTCTGATGTGTATTACGCATATCGTGAATGGAAAAGCATGGGAGTGTCTGAAGGAGTGGGTAAATTACAGCTGAGGCTGAAGAGTATGATCTCAGCTGATCCGGAATCAGGAGTATCTTGCTTTTCGGGATTTAATCTCCCGTTAGATGCTCTGGATATAAAAGCATCGGAAGTGGCAGAGCTGGTAGCAGTGTTATCCGGATTATACGATATAGTCATAGTCGATCTGGAAAACAAGATAGATGATGTGTTGATTGAAATGCTTAAGACCGTTGACTGGCTGATTCTGGTAAGTGACGGTACCGAAAATACCAACGTGGGAATGCACAGATTCATAATGTCTTTAAATGAGCTGAATAATTCCGAAGGTCTTCTGAAGGGGCAAATCGGTGTGATGTACACAAAGTTCGGCAGCGCTTCTCAGAGGATAAAACTTCCCGGTTTTATTACAGATCTGGGTGATATTCCGAGGATTGTGGATTCTAATCAAAATGAAATCGTCAAAAATCTGAAAAACAGTGCGGCGTTTGCCCTGCTTGAAAAGTAACGGGAGAATCGTATGACGACAGAAAGACTCGAAGAAATAAGGGCAAAAGTAGCTGAATCGGTTGAGTATGAAATGCAACCCAGCCGAATGAGCGATGAGGATCTCAGAGCAGGAATAGAGCAGCTTGTCCAAAAGCTAAGTCAGGGTGAATATATGACCCCTACGCAAAGGCTGGACACGGTAAACCGCATTTATAAATCATACCGAGGCCTTGGAGGACTTTTGGATGAGATATTACAGGACGAAAACATTACTGAGGTCATGATCAATGGCCCTCAAAATATATTTGTAGAAAAAAACGGACGGCTTCAAAAGCTGGATAAGCACTTTGACAGCGAAGAAGAGCTCAGAAAAGTAATCGAGAGAATAGCGGCCAAAATTCACAGAGAAGTAAGTGATGCAGATCCTATTCTTGACGCCAGACTGGAAGACGGAAGCCGTGTCAATGTTGTACTTAACGGAGTATCGCTTGACGGTTCTACGGTTACCATCAGAAAGTTCACCAAAGACCCGATGACTATGACAAAACTTCTTCAGTATGGTTCCATTACAGAAGAGGTTAACGAGTTTTTGCATAAATTGGTACAATCCCGGTACAACATTTTTATAGCGGGAGGAACCGGAAGCGGAAAGACGACTTTCCTAAATGCACTTTCCAATTACATCCCTTCGGATGAGAGAGTTATTACCATCGAGGACTCTGCCGAACTTCAGATAAAGGAAGTTCCCAATCTTGTCCGTTTGGAGACCAGAAACGCCACGGCTTCATCAGATGCAAGTAAAGCCATTACAATTAAGGATTTGATCAAGTCGAGTCTGCGTATGCGTCCTGACAGAATAGTTGTAGGAGAGGTCAGAGGAGCTGAAGCATTGGATATGCTTCAGGCTATGAATACGGGACATGACGGAAGTTTGTCCACCGGTCATGCAAATTCGGCTGAAGATATGATTAGTCGTTTGGAAACAATGGTATTGCAAGGAACGGCGGACTTGCCGCTTAAAGCGGTTCGTTCTCAGATATCAAGTGCAGTGGATATTATCATACATCTTTCAAGGCTTCGTGATCATAGCCGTAAGACAATGAGCATATCCGAAGTGCTTGGATTGGATGAAAATGATAACGTCATTCTCAGTCCGTTATATAAATTTTATGAAGATGAGAATTCAACTCTTCAAAAAGTTACCGGCAAACTTATGAGAACGAATAACAAAATGGTACAGGTAGATAAACTGCTTCGTGCCGGATTTGGGAAGCAGGATATTCCAAAGCCTAATCCTGAGGCCGACAGATATGAACAGATGCTAAGAGATATCACGGAAATGTAAACCTTTATAGGGAGAAAAAATGGCTTCATCTGATAAAAAAGAAAAAAAGGTAAAAAGATCACAGTGGACAACAAATCCGTTAAATGAAAAGGCAATGGATTACCATGTTTACGAGATGAGCACTGGAGAGAAATTCACTAGTGGGATTATCGCATTTGTCATAGGCGGCGCTGTTAGTCTGATCTTTTACGGGGGATTGTTTAAACAAGAGGGAACGGCCACTGTTTATACTCACATCTCCAATATCTCCATATTCTGTGTGGTTGGGTTAATCGCCGCCATTATCTTCATCTCAATTCGGAGAAATCAACTTTTGGAAAAGCGTCACAACGAGTTGCGTTCCCAATTCAGAGATATGCTTGAGTCTATAACTGCATCACTTGCTGCAAATGGAACAGTGCAGGATTCATTTGTTTCAGCTTATTCAGATATGAAGATTCAGTATACAGAAAATGCGTATATTACAAAAGAACTGGAGCAGATGGTTTTTGCAACAAAAAACAATGTTCCTCTTGAAGATATGATAGATGATTTTGCCAAAAGAAGCGGCATTGAGGATATTCAGGATTTTGCTGATGTATTCCGAGTAAGCAGAGGACCGGGTGGTAATATGGCAAATGTAATGCGTCAAACGCACGCGATTATCGGAGATAAAATGGCCATTGAAGATGAAATCGATGCAAAGATCAACTCCAACAAGCTTGAGTTGAATATTATAATGGTCGCTCCGTTTCTGATTGTGGCTATGCTCAGATTTACCAATCCTTCTTTCGCTGAAAGCTTTGTGACCCCGACCGGAATTTTGGTTTCAACTGGGGCTCTGATACTGTTTTATATTTCATATCTTCTGGGCCAAAAGATCATTAACAGCGCGAGGAACTAAAGTATGCAGTTGTTGAAATTAGTTTTACTTGTTATAGGTACCGTACTAGTGTTTTTGTATATTATACTGACGCTGCGCGGAAGAGAGTATGATGCCATTCTGACTACATTACCTAAAAAAGGGTTCAGTGATAAGGACCTGCTTGCTCCCGGATATGCTTTGCAAAAAATCCCCATGTTCGGCATCAATAGCAAGCTGGGCAAAAAACTTATGACACAGGCTGCTATCCTGCATCCTGAAAATGGTGGGAAATATGCGGAGTTTTGGGCCAGACTGTATCTCGCAAGGACATTGGGGCTTTCCATGATGGTCATCACTTTTTCGTTCTGTATTGCACCTCTCATGGATGAATTTTTAATGATCCTGGTTGCAATTTTTGGAGTTGCATCTGTATGGGCAATTTATAGTCAGGGTGCAAACGAAATGGAAAATATTCTCAAGAAGCGTGCAGATGCGTGCTTAATGGAGTTCTCAAATGTTGTATCAAAGCTTGCTCTTCTTATGAATTGCGGACTAATCATGAAAGATGCATGGTTTCAGGTTGCAAACAGCAAGGAGGGGGAGATCTACGATCTGATGCGTGAAGCCTGTGCGGAGATGAACAGTGGACGAAGTGCTGCCGAAGCTGTATATAATTTCGGTATCTACACGACATCACCTGAAATACGTAAGTTTTCCAGTATCATCATACAGAATATTGAAAAGGGCGGATCCGACGTAACGATGTATATGAGACAGCAATCAGAGGAATTATGGGCTCACAGAAGGCAGCTTATGTTAAAAAAAGGTGATGAGGCCGCAGCAAAACTGCTTATTCCGACAATGTTGATACTGGCAGGTGTGTTGGTGATCATAATGTCAGGAGCTGTAAGCAATATGAGCATTTAAATGTGCTTTTACTGCATTTAGCAGTGAAATATAAATTTTTCCATATGATTAAAGGAGGATTAAAAATGGGAAAGATTATTGAAAAAGTAGATTATATGTGTATTAATGCAAAAAACAGACTTCACAATTTTGTGTATGACCTTACTCATGATGAGGACGGCATGGAGGTTGTTCAGGTAATCGTTCTTCTTGCTGTTGGTCTTGCTATCGTAGCAGCTGTTGCAGTGGCTGTAAGAAGAATGACAGGAACCGCAACCGAAGAAGCCGAGAACTCTTTAAATCAGGCTTTGGGAAAGTAAATGATCGTGAATTGGCAGATTGACAGATTGTATGTCAGTCTGCCGAAAAAATGACATACGTATTCAGGGAAATATGAATCAGATTATAAGGATTGCATATGCGCTTTCGAGTGCTTTATGCGCATGTCTTTTTGTATTTTATTCGGACAGAAAGATTCTCGATGAAAAACGAACCAAAAAGTTTTTTGTGTCCGCAGAAGTATTGTGCCTGCTCACGGGGTTCATTGCCGGATGGATATTGTATGACCGGATCGGAAACCATTATATAAATGCTTTTCGTGTTGTGGTTATTACAGGAGTTCTTGCCGGCGCGGCATATTGCGACTATTCGGAAAAAAAGATTCCGAATCTGTTTTTCATACTTCTTTTGGGAGACTTTCTGATTTCTTCCCTGTTGGAATGGATCATCATGAAGGAACCGCTTTTGACACTTCTGTTTGGAGGTTTTATCAGCGGCATCATATTTTTCATTGTATTTATCCTACTGAGGTTTATCTCCAAAGGTGGGATCGGTTATGGCGATATAAAGCTGTTTACCGGACTGGGATTTGCTTTTGGTATATATGGATGCATCTATGTGATGCTTATAGGACAAGTGGCAGCGCTCATATTTGTAGTGACGGGTCTGGCATTGCATAAACTTACACTTAAAGGAGCAATCCCTCTTGCTCCCTTCCTTTATATGGGAATGATCGGAACTGTGATCATGGGAACATTTTGATTCAGACAAGAGGTATATAGGGAATGAAGATTTATCGCGTGATCATAATACTTGCATTGGTCGCACTATGTGGTATTGGCTGGATGCTATATATCAATAATACGGTCACTTCAGATAAGACCTATCATCAATATGTTTCAAACGGTGACAGAAGACGCGACGAAGGTCTGTATCAGCTGGCAATCGAATCATATAAGGCAGCAGATGAAATAAAGCCTTCAGAGAATCTCTGTGGGACGATCATATCGACATATGAAGAGTGGTATGCAAGCGAACCTGTGAGAGATGTTCAAAAAGGTCTTGAAAAAGCCTATGGTGATGCAATCGTAAATTACCCACAAAATATTGTATTTTGGGAAGGGTATGTAAAGGAGTGTGTTGATTCCGAAAGATTCACGGAAGCTGTATCATTGTATGACAGAGCATCTGTAAAAGGTCTTCATTCAGATAATCTTACGCAACTTTATAAACAGGCATATTATGCAGTAAAGCTGACAAACAGTACCTATCCTGTCATCACGCTTGGAGCGTTGGATTCCGTATATACTTACAGTGACGGCGGTGAGCAGTATGGGACACTGAAAGCTAACGGAAACGAGGGAATATCATATTCATCATTTTTATATATCAGTCCTGCAGGCCCCGGGGGTACTGTTCTGGTAAAGGATGAAAACGGCGAATGCTTTGCAATCGACACTACCGGAAAAAAACTTGCCCGATTTATGCTTAATATATCTGAGTGTCGCGGTCCGGGAGGTAAACTGCTTGCAGCGAGGACTTCGGAAAGCGATGAATGGCGCTTCTTTGATTACGAAGGTAAGGAGCAGTTCGGAGGTTACCTAAATGCAGGCGGATTTGCCTATGGAAAGGCTCCGGTGCAGCTGTCTGACGGGTCCTGGACATTTGTTGATGAGGATGGTCAGACCATAGAGGAAAGATTCGACGATATCCGTTTGGATGAAAGCGGAAATTACCTTATGAATAACTGCCTGTTCGTAAAAAGGTCAGGGGAGTGGATATTAAAAAATCTTGATGAAAAAGAGGTAAATGTATTTACCTGTGATGATATTGATGTAAGCCGCGGGGAAGCAATAGCTTTTTGTAAAGACGGACTGTGGGGGTTTGTAAGCAAAAAAGGTGAAGTGATTATTCCGCCAACATACGAGCATGCGAAAAGTTTTTCGGGAGGAGTTGCGGCGGTATGTGTAGACGGATTGTGGGGGTTTATTGATCCTCAGGGTGAAATGGTGATAGAACCCGTTTATAAAGATGCCGGATATTTCGATTCAAAAGGGGGAACCTGTCCTGTAATGGTTCAGGAGAAGGATGTGTGGCAATTACTTACATGGAGAGTTACCAGATAAATAGGCCGTGATCATAAAACAAAAAATGTTCGGAAATTATTATAAGCGTAAGGAAGAAGGTATGGCGGCAGTTGAGTCGGTTTTTATAATGTCGCTCATGCTTTTTATATTTATGTACTTTATTGCTTTCGGATTTCTTTTGTATCAGGGCTGGGTGGTGCAGAATGTTGCCGATGACGCAGCGACAAGAATCGCACAGGGATATGTTTATCCTCAAACAGATCCCATGATCAATTTTTTCGACAGAGACATGCGAAGGGCTGTCAGCCCGTTCAGATATGTTTTTCATAAGAAAGAACTGGCGGAAAAGAATTCCGAAAAGGGAGAAGCATATATTCTCTGGTGCCTGAAAAACAACACCTTTGCAAAGGCTGTTTCCGAGCCTGATATTGAGGTGGAAACAGTTCATGACGGCCTGGCTCAGAGACATATTGAGGTGAGGATTGAAGCAACTTACAAGATCCCTCTTGGAGGCTTTTTAGAATACTTCGGTGGCCATGGAGAAATGACATATTCAACCGTGGGGCGTGCAGTATGCGTGGATGTCAGTGATTATATCTACAGCGTCAATACGGTAACTGCGATTTCCAATGATGTTTCAAGTGCCGGTGCGGTAGAAAAAACCATCGATTCAGTGTTCAAAACTGTTGTGCACGTTATACAGCTCCTTAAGGAGTGAATATACGGGAGATCATTTTGAAGAATCAAAAGAAGACAAGCAGAATCATACGGTTTGTGCATCACAAATCCAAAGGGATCATTTCTATCCTTCTGGCTGTTGTGTTTATTCCCTTTATGTTCCTTGGGACGACGCTTGTCGAACTTGTTCGTTATAACAGCACGGCAAGAGCTGTTGACCAGTCCCTTGCTTTAAGTGAACTGTCCGTGCTTGCCGACTATGATCCATATCTCATGGAACGATTCGGACTGCTTGCTATAGATAGTGAGAACGTGGATGAGGCTGCTCTGAGTGCGAGTGTTAAAACGTATCTGGATCTTCAAAAGACCACCGATATGTCCGGCGCGAGTATTACGGATGTTTCTGCGGCAGGGATTAATTCACTGAACGATCCCAAGATAATGCAGCAGCAGATCCAGTCTTATGCGGCAGTGTTGGCACCGTATGACATGACAGTTAATGGCCTTGAAATAGACAAAATGATAAAACAGATAGATGATCTGTTTTTGAAGGCAAATTGCCTCGACAGCATGTTGAAGATGATACAATCCGGTTCTGACGTCATCGATTCGGAAGCGACAATGTTCGAAAAAATCGATAGTCTTAACGATGAACTGACTGCTGTTAAAGATGCAAACAGGAAATATGATGAAAGCTATACCAGCTGGAAGGATTCTGTTAATGCCCTTATCGAGCATCTTAATAATGAGCCCGACAGGGATGATTATAAAAAGAAAAACCCTGATGGAACGGAAAGCTTTGATGAGAGCGCCTATAACAGCGCAATGGATGACTGGAATTCCACAAAGGACGATCTTATCAAAGACGCGGAAGATAAGAGGGATAAATATGCGGAGGCTATAGGTGAAACAGCAGCTGCAATGGAAAAGCTCTCATCTGCGGTTGATGAAGTCAATACCGCGATGACCGGATTTGCAGATAAGATCGAAGCCTTTGGCTATTCAGCGCTTGATTACGAGGTTGCGGCGAATAATAAAGCAATCGATGATAAAATCTCAGGTCTTAAAGAGCAGGCTAAAACTGCCGGAGAAGAAGATGCAGAACGGATCCAGCAGCAGATAACGGCACTGAATAATACGAAGGACGTTAATTCCAATTCATCAAAGATTGCAAAAGAGATCGATACCAATACGAAAGAAACCGAGACGGAAGTTCGTAATGTGATGACTTCGCTTGATACCGGGGTTATCAATCTGTTGAAAACCAAACTGGACAATGAAAAAGAAAAGGTTGCCGGCTATAGCGTGAGCGGTGTTTCATCCGGCTCCTCAGAACCTTCAGAAGAAGATTATCATTCGGCTCAGGATCTGAACAAATATACACCGGATCTTCTGCAGACTTTGAAGGATCAGGCTACTGAAGCCCTGTCCTCAAATCTTTTGGAACAGGTAAAGGGGCTCGTAAAGGCCATGAGATCACTGTTCAAGATGGACGGTGTTTATTCTGTCGGTCTTGACGTCAATATACAGGAAGGTGTGTATAACGCACTTCCCAGCAGGACGGAGTTTAATTATTCGGAGCCGGATTTTATGTCCGGTGACCGCGAGAAATCCGATGCATATAAAACAGCTATGGGATTAAATATAGAGGGCAACGTCGGTAATGGTGATGATGTAACCAGGATTGAGAATGAATTTCAGGCAGTTGTGGATTCTCTTCAGGAATTCGTCGATAAGTCGGATAAATTATCGGATGATCTCACCGGGGGTGATGATCCGATCACGAAATTTGTAAAATTTTTAAATAATCTGAAGGAAGTAATATGCGCAACTGTAACTCTCATGCAAAATACAGTTACATTAATAGCTGATGTGGTATCCCACCCCGGTGCTATAGCGACCATGTTTGAACGGAAAGCAGTTCTTATGGACTATCTTATCAAAACCTTGCCTAACCGGACGAATTATACATCAGGAACCACACTGACAGGATATAAATACAGTAAAATAGGTTTGCCGGACGCAAATACGGCAAGCCAGTTCGTGCAATATGCAGGCGGTGTGGGTTTTGCCTCATCTGCATTATATGCGCCTTTTTCCGGCAGGCAGGAAAGTTGTTTTTCAGGCGCCGAGCTTGAATATGTGCTTGCAGGATGCAGAAATGAGATAGCAAATCAGTCAATAGTTTTTGGATGGCTCTATGTTTTCAGACTTATATGTGACATTGCACCTGTTCTTACAAATACTGAAGTGCAGAATATCAGCAATGCTTTGTCGGCAGTTCCTTACGCGGGTCCTTTCTTGAAGATAATATATATTGTCGCCACAGTTTTTACGGAACCCCTTGTGGACTGCCTTATTCTCGTTAATGGAGGAGATGTCCAGCTTGTAAAGATCAAGAATTCAAAAAGCTTTGTATATCTGACTCCGAGCGGGATTATAGAGTTTGCCAAGGAAATGACCACGGTGAAAATAGCGGGAATTACTTCCCAGACTGACGGAACTGCTCAAAAGATAAGGGAGCAGACTAATAAGGATATAACCAATCTGCAAAAACAATGGTCTGAAAATACCGGAGAAAGCTATACTCCTGTTCCGGCGTTTTCCAATCCTCAAAGCGCTCCTGAACCGAAAAGGCAGGGGTTTGATAAGTTCGCACATACTGCTTTGGATGATATTAACAAGTTAAGTTATACTGAGCATTTGTATATTCTGATGCTTTTGCTCGGGAATACAGATAAGTATACAAGAAGAACTGCGGATATAGTACAGATGGAAAAGATCCTAAAGGGTGACGATTCATACCTTATCAATTATTCATATACCGGTGTCCGTGCCGAGGCAAAAGGATCGTTGGTTCAGGTATTTCCCATTCCGTCGCTTTCTTCCAGCAGCGTTCTTTCTTTTGACAGAGTTGTATACAGAGGCTATTGACAGAGGAGCCCTTTTATGGAGTATACAGAAAATAAAGAAAAGAGATTATGCTTAAAAGATAATGACAGAGGATTAATGGCTGTTGAAGCTCTTCTTGGTTTTGTTGTCTTTATGTTTGCCATGTATACGATATACAGCTTTATATGGCTTTATATGGCGCAGAGTAAAATGTCCCACGCTCTGTGTGAGTCTTGCCAGAGTCTTGCTCTTGAGTCCTACGGAAATGACAAAATGGCTTTTTCCTGGGACAAGCCCGGTACTAAGCTGAAGGATGTTGTTGTTTTGATGGTGACCAGCATTGAAAGTGAGGATGAAAGTCTTGACAACTTTGTGAGCATGGATTACTGGGCCGGTAATGACGAACTTTCGGAAAGCGACGTCCAGGCCCTTGCAAGGGAACGTTTTTATGCCTACCTTGGCGGAGATAAGGATGGAGCTGAGGAGGTAATGAAGGGACTTAAGGTGAGTAATCTGAATTTTGACGGAACCGGGATCAATGGTGATGATCTGACTATTCAGATCAATTATAAGATCAGGCTTCTTTTTGGATTCAATGTGATGGGAAAGACCGAATATGAAACAGGACAGTCTGTAACCTGTAAAATGTGGAAATGACCAATATTAATTCTGATGAGGTAGTTTGTATGTACAAGTTTGAAACAATCGATCAGGGAGTGTCCAGCTATATTTCTTTATCGCTTTCCGATAAGGATGAGCTTGACCAGATAGCTGTGGGGATGATGTCAAATAATAAAATTGAAGGACTTCTGCCTATGTCAAAGCAGTGGATCAACCAGAAATGGGTTCTTCAATATCAGGTTAGCAATCTTATGCCTTTGAATATCAGGATTCAGAATCTTGTAGATGAAAAGAGATTCACTGTATTCCTGAAGGGTTTTTGTGATGCTGTTTTAGGTTGCGGGGAATATCTGTTGAATGCAGATAATCTGATACTGGATGAAAAATATGTATTTATAGATGCTTCTTCAGGTGAACCGAAGTTGATATATCTGCCTCTTATGGATGTTGAAAAGCAGGATTCTCCGCAAATGTTTATTAATAAGGTCATTCATCAGCTGATTCATTCATTGTCAGCAGAAAGCAGACTTAAGCCCATCCTGTATGAATACACTTTTGAAGAAAATTTTGATATCAGGCGCTTTAGGGAAAGTCTTGATGATCTAAAGAGTGATGTCGAGCGGATAAATGCCGAAGCCATTAACGGAAAAAGAAGCAATATTTCCGAAGGTCCCGCATACGCGGGTTCTTCATATGCAGAACCTCGGGCTTTCACATCCGGAATTAATCCTATGCAGGGGGTATCCGAACCAGCAGTGCCTTTTAACATAAATGAGGCTCCTGCTTCCGAAGAGAATGGTACACAAAAGAAGAAATTCGGGTTGTTCGGTGGCGGATCAAAAGAGCAAAAAGAAAAAAAGGAAAAGAAAGATAAAAAGGAAAAAAAGGCTTCGTCCAAAAATCTTGGAATGGCGGTTCCCGGTATGGCAGTTCCGGGAATGGAGAGCCCGTTCAATTCCGCGTCTGAAGAGCCTTTGGTACAATCTTCAATTCAAACATCCCGGCCCGAAAGCCCTATATCTTCGTATTCCCCTTTTGGGGCTGTAGATGTCATAGAGGGGAATGCCGGACACACTGTCATCCTTCAGCAGGAGGTTGACACTTACGAACCTGCGAAAGTAAATGAAAAAGCTGTCGTTGATGAGGATGTTACACAGATTGGAGAAGACTTTGCTGTTGCAACAAATCCATATTTTGAATTGACAGAATCAGCGATTCCCGGAGCGTCGACACGTATAGATATAAATATGAGTCTTGAAAAACTTTTGATAGGAAGGGTTTCAAGTGATGAGGCAATCCCGGATATTGCTTTTCCCAGAGAATTTAAAAAGATAGGGAGAAAGCATGCAGTTCTGCTGAATAAGGGAGGAAATCTGTATCTGATGGATCTCGGTTCGGCAAATCATACTTTTATAAATGGTCAGATGCTCAGCCCAAATCAGGAATATGTTCTTAATGACGGAGATGAAATATCATTTACATTATCAGATCCGGTAAAATACAGGGTCCACTTGTGATGTTTGGAGATGCCTATGAGATTCCTGGGAGCAAGTGCAACTGATGTGGGCCATTCCAGAAAAGTAAATCAGGATGCGATCATTCTAAAAATTGCTTCGTTTGATAATGAAGGTTTTTATGATATCCACGGAGAAAACCGAGAGTTTGCTGTCCTTGCTGTATGTGATGGGATAGGAGGGCTTGAACATGGAGAGATATCTTCGGGTATAGTCAAGAACGGAATAGATGAATGGTGTGATGGGATCCTTCGCTGGATGAATATCAGAACGATCGATCCTGATATGCTGTTTTCTCACTTAAAGGATGCGGCAGATGAATGGAACAACAGAGTGATGGACTTTGCGGCGGATTCGGGTTCGGCTACTGGAACTACAATGTCATTGCTTATGCTGATTTCGGATAATTATTATGTTCTACAGGTGGGCGACAGCAGGATATATCGCCTGAATAATCAGTCTGTGGAGCAACTTACCATTGATGCCAGCGTAGTCAGGTTTAGAGAGGGAAAGTCAAAAACATTCCTTGATAATTTCATGGGAAAAAGTTCTGATCTTACATTTACATCTTCTTCCGGATTGTTGTCGGAAGGAGATGTTTTTGTTGTCTGTTCGGATGGATTCTATCATCGTTTTAGGGAGCAGGATGCGGTTTCTTTTATGGAAGCCGAATCGGAAGGATTAATTCAGGAGACTTGTGAAAGACTGATTGGTGAGATGATCAGCCGTGGTGAAAAAGATAATATTTCCGTGGGAGCCATAAGGGTTTTGCGGTGAAAGTGTATAGAGCATGTCCAAAGAAGTTGCTGAGAAAAACAAAAGATGGAGACCTTTGTTTATCATGGGATTGGCTGTTTTTACCACTTTTGTGGTTTCCATAGTGTCTTTAGCTTTTAACAGAAAAGACATATCTTCTTTTTCCGATCTTTCAATTGGAGAAAACTATCTGACTGAGTTGGAATATAAACAGGCAATAGCTGAATATCAGATTCAACTTGAATTGGATCCCAAAAACGAACAGATAAAGAATCAGTTAACTCAGACATACGTAGACTGGGCTTCGTTAGCTGCGGATGAGGGAGATTATGCTCTGGCTAGAGAAATACTCAGGGTTGGTTTTACTGAGACAAAATCACCGGACTTGGTTTGGAAAATAGCAAAAATATCTTTAAAAGGAATGGGGCTTGACGATATGTGGGGACAGGCCGGGGGTGTTTTTGGGCTGTATGACTGATAATTTTTAGATTTATGGAGAGACGTATGGGTAATCAACACGAAACACTTTCTGATTATCAGGATCTTTTGAAAGATTCGTTTGATCAGATGAGCGAAATATCAAGTGGTGGTGGCGGAATAATAATAAAAGCACACCATAAGGGCTTGGATAAAGAAGTAATCATTAAGAAAGTAATACGTTCGAAGGTCAATTCCATCGGGAAAACCGGTGAAAGGGATGTTCTAAAAAATCTTAAACATGCGTATCTTCCCCAAATATATGATTATTTTGAATATGGTGATGATGTTTTTACTGTCATGGAGTTTATTCCTGGTGAGAATTTTGCCCAATTAGTTGCGCGAAAGACACAATTCAGGATGAAAGACATCATTAAATGGACATGCCAGTTGTGTGATGTCGTCAATTACCTCCATTCAAAGCAACCTGCGATTATTCACTGTGATATTAAACCGGCAAACATAATGCTCACTCCCGAGGGAAATATTTGCCTTATAGATTTCAATATTTCCAATGTCAAGGGTGGTGATGGGCTTAATGCAATCGGTTATACTCCCGGGTATGCTCCTGCAGAGCAGTTCTTTTTTTCTGTAAGCAATAAACCTGTCAGTCTGAATACATCTTATAATTCAGTAGGGGGTTCTTCTTCTGGTGACACGACTCAGATTGACGAGGATACACTTGGTGATATAACACAGATTGACAGTGAGATATATGATGATGCGACTCAGATTGATCAGTCAGATGTCGATGATTTGACAGAGGTTGAGAACGTTCCGGCTCAATATGCAAATCATTCTTTTGTCAACGTACAGACACAGCATTCCGAGGGGTGGACTGCAGATAAGGTCATTTCCTTTATCCAAAGTAACGGAATCAAAAATCAGATAGATGAGAAAACGGATATTTACAGTATTGGAGCCACTCTTTATTTTATTTCCACCGGAATAAAACCTTCTCCTTTTTATGAAAAAAGCACCAATGTTCAGGAATTGAATCCTAAGATTCCGGATGGTCTTGTTTATTTTATTCATAAAGCAATGTCCTTAAAGCCTCAGGATCGTTTTTCTGATTGTGGAACAATGCTTAAAATTGCTTCACAGATCCACAAGGTAGATAAGGCATACAAAAGGCTTGGAAGATTGGAGGCAGTTCTTGTATTTTTTTGTGGGGTCATCATAGCCTCCGGAATTCTGGTTTCCGAACGAGGCTTTAGACTGATGCAGGATGAAAAAGCATCTCATTATAACGATATTATATCGGAAATGTCTGATGCCCGGGAAAGTGGAGATTACGATGAGGTGGATATTCTTTTTGCAAGGGCAATAGAATTAAACCCTTCAGGTAGCGATGCATATTACGAAAAAGGCATGACCCTGTTTCAATCAGGTCAGTACGAAAATTGTATAGAGTTTATTACTGATGAAGTTCTGAATAATTCTGCTGTTGCGGAAATGGATATCCGTGGGACTTTTTATTACATTATTGCCAATTGTTACTTTGAATTGGAGGATTATAGATTTGCAGCCGATTACTATTCGAAAGCCATAAAGAAGAATTCGGGAAATGCTGCGTATTACAGAGATTATGTTATTTCTCTGGCAAGGCTTGGAGATATTGCAGGGGCAGAGAAGGGGCTTGACGATGCGAAGAAAGCAGGAGCAACGGAAGATACATTACTTTTGCTGGAAGGCGAGATCAAATATGCTGATTTAAAGTATGATGAAGCACAGTCGTGCCTTCAGGAATGCATTTTGACTTCTGATGATGAGGACGTGCTGCTCAGAGCATATGCAAAACTTGATGATGTTCTGGTTGAAACAATGGAAGGTAATGCTCAATATGAAACACGTGTGGAATTCCTTGAAAAGTCATTGTCGGAACTGTCCCCTGAAAACAGGATAATTTTAATGGAACGGCTTGCACAGGTGTATATGGACTATGCGGATAATGGAGGCGGTAATGAATACAATGATAAAGCTCTTGATACATTTGATCAGATAAGATTGGCAGGTTATGGCACATTCCAGACCGATTATAATACCGCGGTTCTGTACGAAAAACTTGGCCGTTACAATGATGCCATAGACTGGTCTCTTAAAATGATCGAAGAAAGAGGTGAAAATTACAGATGGTATAAGAGATTATCATTTGTGGAATTACAGCGTCAGAATGAATTTGAAAATACAAAACGGGATTATCGTCAGTTTCAAAATTATTACGAGAAAACTGTAGAGTTATATAAAGAAAACTCTAACGGAAATGATTCGGAAATGCTGGTTTTGGATAATTTGTATTCGGATCTGGTAGATATGGGTTGGTTGGATTGACAAATGGGAGAGAAATGTCATGGGAGATTTATCTAATGGTCAGATACTTTTGTATAGCGGATTGTTCTTGGTAGTTGTCGGATTCATTGTGCTTATAATGTCTATTGTGATATGTGAGAAAAATAAGAAAGCATATCTGGAAAATGCATATAAGGGTGACGAGTGAAGTAGTAATTCGTAATATGTGAGCGAAGCGGATATCAATACATTATACGAAAATTAACAGAATAATTTCCTAAAAGGGAGTATTTGAAGTGAAAAATGATCAAAAAAAGAATGCAAAAATAATCATTGCTGTACTTGTGGTTTTTATCTGCGCTCTGGTCGGAACAGTTGTTGTTTTCAGTAATAGTTCTTCACGAAAACTTGAAAAACAATTAAATCTGGCCCAGCATTATCTCGAGGAATTAAATTATGAACAGGCTATCGCTTCGTTTGAATTTGTTCTTTCAATTGATCCAATGAATGCTGAAGCATATCTGGGGCTTGCTGAGGTTTATATAAGGAATAATGGATACGATGAAGCTTTCGAGATTGCAAATAAAGGATACGAACTTACCGGAGGTCAGGGTCTCCAAAGACTGATCGATATGATTGAAAGCGGGAATATATATGCATCAAACGGCTGGACAATGAAAAATACAACGTATGATGGAGCCGGAGCATTTCTTTACTCACATGAATATACATATAACAAAAAAGGGCAGATAGTTTCAGTTATTTGGAGAGATAGTACCGAGGAAATAAAAGATACAATTGAACTCAAGTATGATGATGAAGGAAATACTTTAGTGGGCTTTGGCTTTAATGTCGATTCAGGAGAACTTACTAGAAATGAATACGTACGTTCTGGAAATACATACACTGAGTATGTATATTTTGGTAATGGCAGTGAGATTGGAGGAGTTTATGAAGGCATAACAGATAATGATGGACGATTATTGGAGGAAACAGCGTATGATAAAGATGGGAATTTCAATTTCAAATATGTAATGGATTACGATAGTAAAGGACGATCATTAAAAGACACATTTTATATGGAAGATGGAAGTGTTAGTCGCTATAACACTTATGAATATGCCACTGATGGCCTTCTGCAAAAAAGGAGTTTTTATAATGGAGATGGAAAGCTTGGTTCGTATCTAATCTATGAACATGATGAAAACGGGAAATTGATTAGGGAAATTGAGTATAATGCGGATGGAACCATTATACGGACTACGGAGTATTAATAATATGGATTTATAGCTCTTTGCTAGAGTAATGGAATGCCTAAACGGTGAGGGCTCCTTTCAGACATAACCCTTGATTCTGTGCCTTCAGATATGTATTCAAGGGAAATAATTGAAAGAGTGAGGACGATTTTGTATGAAAGAATGCGGCAGATCGGGTATCTTTTTGATTCGAAGAAATAAAAACCTCATGAAAAGAGAGGTGATCTGGTCTTTAAAAATCCTGAGATGATATATTTTTGAACCGTTTACGGCATGCTTCGTCATCTGTATTTCCCCCTTTCGCAACCTTATGTACGCAGATCAGCAATAATAATAAAAACTTATTATAGTATAATATTTGCTTATTTTATATCGTGAGGTGTCCAAATGCCTGAGAGATTAGATACGACAAAAAAAGTTAATAAGAAAAAAGTGATTGCTTTATCGGCAGTGATTCTGTTTTTGGTCATTGCACTTGTGCTTGTTGTGGTAAGGTCAAATTCACCTGCAATCAGAGTACGGAAACAGCTGGAACTCGCCCAAAGGTACCTTGAAAATCTTGATTATGAGCAGGCAATAGCCTCATATGAAGCAGCGATAGAGATCGATCCTATGTGTGATGAGGCATATCTTTCTCTTGCAAACATATATGTTGAACTAAATGATCCTGATTCGGCGATCGCTGTTTTGAAAACGGGCTTGGAGAAAACAGGCAGCGATTCGATGAAACAAATACTGGAACAGCATGAGGCTTCTTTGGTGGCCGATGAAAGTAAATCTGAGAAAGAATATCCTGAACAGAAGGAGCAGATAATTGATGAGAAGGAAGCACAAGATAGTGATTATGTTAGAGATAATGGTTACAGAGTAACTTCTCCCGGGATCATTACGATCGGTGATAAATCAGTTAATGTTTCGGTGATGCGTGAGACAGCGGACGATCCGGCTTATTCCCATGTTAAAATGATAATAGAAGAGGATCTGGATTGTTCAAATTTTCATGCTATCGTTGACAGATCCACCGGATATCTGGTCGGATATTATGTATATGGGACGGATAGAAGCGGAGCAGGTATTAATTCGGTATCAGTGCTTGATATGTATTATGGCAGACTTTCAGATTACTATTCAGAAAATGGTCCGTTTACAATAGGCTTTGCTTGCCCAAATGAATATCAATTCTATTATGTTATAGGATCCTTGCCATACACTTCAGGAGAAATAGAGTCGTTTGGGACATTTGATATTGCCGGTTCATATATCCGCTTTGATGAGATTCCGTGGATGGCTGATGCGGAACAGATTTATTTTTTCGAAGGCTAATAATAAATGATCTTCATATTAATGTACTAGTATAATACTTGCGTACTTTATATCGGGAGGTGCACATATGCCAGAGGGAACGGTTACAAAAAATAATGATAATAAGAGAAATTTGATCGCGGTAGCAGTAGTGGCCTTATTTTTGGTCGTTGCGCTTGTACTTGTGGTGGTAAGGTCAAATTCACCTGCGGTCAGAGTACAGAAACAGCTGGAAATTGCACAAAGATATCTTGAAGATCTAAATTATGAGCAGGCTATAGCCTCTTATCTGGTTGCGATCGATATAGATCCCAAATGCGTTGATGCATACATTGGTATTGCTGATGCATGTATCGGATCCGGAGACAAACAAAAGGCTCTGGAATACCTTAAAACAGGATATGAATTAACTGAAGATGAAAGAATAAAGGTGATGCTGGATGATCTGGAGGCTGCTACTGAGAATGCGGTTTTAACGGAACAGACATCGCAAAATGATCAGCCTTCAGGAAAGAATAACAATGATATTCCATTGAACGAAATATACAACGCAATCTCAGAACTATGGGACTATGATGTCAGAGGCAGGGCGTTTGACGATTGGGATGTGGCATCATTATCTGCCTATATAGAGTCGAATTATACTGAAAATGCAGGAAGTGGTGACGACAGTACTACTTATATTCTCGAAAATGGTGTCAGCGGCAGAGTTTTTCATGATGGGAAAACAGTAGAACTATCCGATTCATCACAGGATGGCTATTATCAGTTTCAAACTATGGATACCGTGGAGATGGGATCAATTGTCTGTTATAGTACAGCTCCCAAATTTCCGATAATCGGAATGTCAATGGATGAATTCTTTGGACAGTTTGGAGTTACGATTGATGAGGTTCTTGCCGTGGGCGAGGTATACGGCGAATCTGATGATGTTTCCAAACAGTACAGATATACGATAAAAAGTGGACAGTATTTTTTGATCACTGTATGGGATAAGGATGCCGGAGATTATATGGTTACAGCTTTTGATGCAAACAGGAATTATGAAATTATAAGTTTTTATACTACTTCCGGAATAATTAGCACCATTCACGAAGAAAACGGTTACTGATATTAAGAAAGGAATTACCGAAATGTTTTGCAGAAAATGCGGTAAAGAGATTGAAATGGGCGATGCTTTTTGCCCCGAGTGTGGAACTGAAACTGTGTTTAAACCCACGGCTCCGGTGGAAAATCATCCGGAAGGACCAATTGTAAACAATGAAGGCTTTGTAAATCCCAATCCGGAGATGGGTGCAGATGTAGATTCAAGAACCGGTAATAAAAAAACGGTATTGATTGTTACCGTTATCACTTTTGTGGCCATAATCCTTGGAACCGTGATAATGGTCGTTTACTCTAATTCACCTGCGGTCAGAGTACAGAAACAGTTGGAAATTGCACAAAGATATATTGAAGATCTAAATTATGAGCAGGCTATAGTTGCGTATGAAGCGGCAATAGCAATAGATCCTAAAAACGAAGAAGTTCTTATCGGTATGGGAGATGCATACATTGCGTGGTCAAAATCATATTCTGATGCTGGTGATTATGAGAAAGCACTCGAAATATTACAGCAGGGTATTGATAAAGCGGATCTTCCTGCTCTGGCTGAATATAGGAGTACTCTTATAGGCGACTATGCTTCATACGAACTTGACGAAGGAAACGCCAAGCTTGATGAAATGGAATACGACGATGCCGTTGCAGCGTATAGCAAGATGCTCGAACTTGATCCGCTGAATGTCGATGCATATCTTGGTCTTGCCGAGGTTCATATAAGGAATAATGAATATGAAGAGGCGTACAATATTGCAAAGAAGGGATACGATCTGACAGGCGACGAGAGATTAAAGAACCTGATGGATATGATTGAAAGTGGTAACATCTTTGCCTCCAACGGCTGGACTATGAAGGATACAGCATATGATGCCGACGGAAGCCTGCTATTTTCTCATGAGTATTCTTATGACCTTAAGGGGCGTGCGGCTTCTATTACGTGGAGAGATGGAGATGGGAAAGTAAAAGATATTGGCTATTACGAATATGATGATAAAGATAGGAAGATTGTTGACTATGAATCAGCATTTCCTGACGGATACATATTTAGAGTAGAATATTCGTGGACGGGTAATTCATTCAGAAAGATAACGTATAGACCTGATGGAACGGAGTGGTCTGCCATTGACGGGATAGTAGATAACGATGGACGAACCTTGGAGATAACATCTTATGAATCAGATGGTAGTATTGATAGCAGACATCTTTATGAGTATGATGATGAAGGCAGACCTATGAAAGTCACCACTTATAACAAAAATGGTGAAGTGAAGAAATACGTTACATTTGAATATGATTCAAATGGAAATCAGACAAAATTATGCTCTTTTGATGGCGATGGGAATCTCAAGGAGTATAGAACTTATGAATATGACGAAAATGGGAAACTGATTCAGATAACGATATACAATGCAGATGGAAGCGTACAGTATGTCCAGAAGCTAAAATAAGTGCAGCATAGTTAATTGAATGCATGGACATATTATTAAAGCCCTCAATAAAGAGAGAAATCTGATTCGTGTTTTTTAGATTTGTATTATAAAAATAGGATTATTTTTGATTGCACACAAAGAGCAAAGAGGATAGTTTTCCTTTTAAATACCTGGGAGGTTAACTCTTTTTTGTGTGCACTTTTCAGTTTTCCATTCCTAAGTGAAAGAAGACCAGCAGCTGATTTAAAGGAATGGAGGATTGTGAGGATGTTTTTTCTGATATCTTTAATGTCCTGATGTTTTGTGGAAAGAATATAATAAAACCTGATTCACTGACCGAGACAGTTGTTCACTCTCAATATAAAGCAGATGACAGAAAAACTTATGAACTCGAGAGAGACGTGGCGAAGTACTGGAAGAAAAACGGTGTTGGAATGGCAATCTTCGGATTGAAGAACGAAAATCAATCCTCAATACCATAATAAAAAACCTTATGGAAAGAGAAGGAATCACCCAAAAAGAGGCCAGGGCCAAGGTGGAAGCCCTTCTAAAATAGAATAGTAGGATTACTATAAACCACCCAACTGGGTGGCTCATTTAAAGTGGGTATCCCAAGTTCTTTAGGGTTTACCAAATAATATGGAATCAATCGTTGTGATCTGTAGTTACCATCAAAAAATGGTCGAATTGTTTGAAAAAGAAGTTGTAAAAACATATTATTCGGTTCTGGTAAACAATTTGGGTGAAAACAAAATTCCTCTTCCGAAGTTTTATGTATACAGGTCAACAATATTCACAAAAAGTCCATTGTAGTATAATCCATACATATATCATATCGGGAGGCGCTGAAATGCCAGAGGGATCAGTTATGAAAAAAAGATAATAAGAAAACAGTGATTGCGGTTTCGACAGTGTTCCTGTTTTTGGCCAGTGTACTTGTGCTCGTGGTGGTAAGGTCGAATTCTCCTACAGTCAAAGTACAAAAACAGTTGGAACTTGCACAAAGGTATCTTGAAGATCTTGATTACGAACAGGCGATAGCAACCTTTGAGGCGGTCCTTGAGATTGATCCTAAATGCGTGGATGCCTACCTTAGACTTGCTGAGGTTTATGAGCAGACCGGAGATCTTGAAAAAGCAAGAGAAATTTTACAGATCGGTATTGATGCAACAGGTGATGAGATTCTGGCGGAAAAGCTTAAGGAAATTGAAAGAATAATATCTGAAGAAGAGGAAAGACTCGAAGCAGAAAAGATTACAGCAGAGGAGAAGAAACTAGCAGAGGAATCAAGGAGGGCAGATGGATTCATAAACGATGATGGCTATTATGTCTTCGGACTATATGAACAGGACGGCGATGAATCAAACGGCTCAGAACCAATTGAATGGGAAATTCTTGACGAAAACGAAAATGGAACACTGCTTGTAAGCCGATACATACTAGATTTGGTCAGATATAATTCGGAGAAAGCGGATGTCACCTGGGAAACTTGTAGTTTGAGAGATTGGCTAAACATCGAATTTTATAATTCTGCTTTTGATGATGTGATGAAGCAAAAGATAAAAGTGGTCATGATTAAAAATGAGGATAACCTGTTTAATGGAACTGAAGGTGGTAACGACACAAATGATAAAGTGTTTTGTCTTAGTATGTCTGAAATTTTGAAGTGCTATGATTTTAATTCCTGGTATGATGAGGAAAATCAATGGTATTCTAAAAGTGGACATCCTTATTACGGTTTTGGGTATAGCGAACAACTTATTATTCTAGGGACAAAGTATGTAGGTGGTAATAGTTCGATTACCGAAGAATTATATAGAGATGGTGATGAATTTATGTTTGGACTTATACAGGAAGGATATAGTGAATCCTGTATCGGCAAGAATGGGGTGAGTAGTGGATGGTGGTTGCGCTCTCCTGGTCCAATAAATACTTGTACCTGCTATGTGTTTTATTATGGTGAAGCGACTGCTGACACGGGTTGTTTTGTTGATAATCCCGGTGGAGTTCGCCCCGCATTGTATATAAAGAAATTATAAATAATAATTTCGATAAGAAAGGAAACAAATATGGATGAAAGGGAAAATGACAACGCTATTGGCAAAAAGTCTGGAAATAAAAAGCCGGTTATAATTGCCTTTGTAGTTGTTATTGCTGCTTTAGCTGCAGGACTAATCATAATGGTTGTTCATTCCAATTCTCCAGCAGTCAGGGTGCGGAAACAGTTGGAAATAGCACAAAGATATCTTGAAGATCTTGATTACGAACAGGCGATTGCGGCGTATGAAGCAGTAATTGAGATTGAGCCTAATAATCTTGAAGCATATTTAGGGTTAGAGAAAGCCTACGAGGGTAGTGGGGATATTCGGTCTGCTATAAAAGTATTCGAGGATTTGGAAAATCTTCAGGGTATAGAATTGTCGGAAGAAAGTATCAATAGCTTTATTAATCTTTATAAACAGTTGTGTAAAGAAGATTTTGATTCCGGTAAATATGATGAAGCGGAAGAGGTGGCTTTAAAGATTCTTGGACGTAATTCCTCTGATAAAGAAACCATAAAGCTGTTATGTGATATATATTTGTTTTACGCTGGAAATGCTTTGGATAATTCTGAATATGACGTGGCGGAAAAGTATTATAAATTAGTTCTTCAGTATGATCCTGACAATGAAGTTGCGCTAAAGGCAGTTGAGAGTATAGGGATAAATCAAATGGGGTTAGATTGGTTGGAAAATGCGGATATTTCATTTTCGGTTGATGGAATCATATTGGACGAAACACCATTGTCTGATGTTAAAGCAAAATACTCGCATAGAAATGATTACATGTCAAACCTAATGAATGATAATACCGAAGATACAGTATACTCTATGCCTTATCGTGACGGAGGAACACATCCATATTCTTCAGCCACATTTGGCTATATTTTTATTACACCTGTGAATGATGGGATTGTTCGTAGTATTGGTATTACTGATTCGAACTTTGAATGCCTTGGCGGAATACATATAGGAGATTCAATAGAAGAGTGTGTCGGTTTTTTGGGAATTGGTTTTATTGAAAATAAAATCTACGATGAATATGGTGCTATAGTTTCAAAAGATAAAAATGCATATATAAGTGTGGGAAATAATTGTATATATATCAGGTGCGATAGCAAATCTATTTATATCAATATAAAAGATAATAAAGTTTATGATTTACAATTACATCACCTTGAAAATGAAAACTAAGGAATACTGATTAATATGAATGAAAGTAAAATCCGAATAATTATATGATTTTGGTATATGATCATAGTCGTAATCATCAACGTATGGAAATACATGTTGAAGAAGGAAAAATTAGTTGGGGACTTATTGCCTCAAATTAAAAAGAAGGTTTTTATAGATTCGTAAAGATAATATACAACTTAATTGAACAAAACTATTGATTTTTATTTGATTATGTACACTCAGAACTGATTTAAGAAAGGATTAAAAATGTTTTGTAGAAAATGTGGAAAAGAGATAGAAGAAGGTGAAGCGTTTTGCCCGGAATGTGGGACTGAAACTTTTTATAAGGCATCAGCTTCTGTTCAGAATTATACTGTGGATTCATCAGCGAATAATGATGTTGACACGAACGCTGTCGACGAAAACAATACAGTCGCAAACACAAAATCCGAAAACAAAAAGCCAGTAATGATAGTGGCTGCGATTGTTATAGCAATCGTGATTTTAGGCACGGTGATAATGGTCGTTCATTCCAATTCTCCGGCAGTTAGGGTGCGGAAACAGTTGGAAATAGCACAAAGGTATCTTGAAGATCTTGATTACGAACAGGCGATTGCGGCGTATGAAGCAGCAATAGCAATAGATCCTAAAAACGAAGCGGCTCTTATCGGTATGGGAGATGCATACATTGCGTGGTCGAAATCATATTCTGATACTGGTGATTATGAGAAAGCACTCGAAATATTACAGCAGGGTATTGATAAAGCGGATCTTCCTGCTCTGGATGAATATAGGAGCACTCTTATAGGTGACTATGCTTCATACGAACTTGATGAAGGAAATGCCAAGCTTGATGAAATGGAATACGACGATGCTGTTGCAGCGTATAACAAGATGCTCGAACTTGATCCGATGAATGTCGATGCATATCTTGGACTTGCTGAAGTTCATATTAGAAATAATGAATATGAGGAAGCACTTGAGATAGCTAAAAAAGGATATGACCTTACGGGTGATCAGAGACTTAAAGACCTGATTGATATGATCGAAAGTGGGAATATCTTTGCATCAAACGGGTGGACTATGAAAAAAACCGCCTACGATGGAAGTGGCGTTTTTCTTTTTTCGCATGAATTTACATATAATACAAAAGGACAGATGTCTTCAGTTATTTGGAGAGATAGTACCGGCGAAATTAAGGATACCATTGAATTTAAATATGATGAAAAAGGAAGAAGTTTAGTGAATTATGGATGGAGCGATGGTGGAATTCTTAATAGAATTGAATATGAATGGTCTGGTAATTCCCGTGTCGAATACCATTATAATGGAAATGGTAGTACAGTTACTTCGATAACTAAAAATGATACGGATGAAAATGGACGTACTGTTGGGTGGACAGAATATAGTGCGGATGGCGTTTTTATACAGCAATGGGTTTATGAATATGATGGTAGCGGTAGAGAAATAAAGGCTCTTATTTACGATAATGAAGATGGAATAATAAGCTCATATCAGACACGTGAATATGATGCTGATGGGAAACTGATCAAATACAGTGGATATAATGGTGATGGTAGTCTTCAGTGGTATAGCACATACGAATATGATAAAAATGGCAGGAGAACAAAAGAAATCAGTTATAACTCTGATGGTTCGGTGAATCGTATCATAGAAAACAGTTGATTTCAAAAGAAATCGTGGATTTATGGCACTTTATATTTCGGTTTATGCAAGGAGTGTGCAATATATGTCAACTTCTGTAGATAGACTAATGTCATGAGCGGTTAACTCATAATGATGAGTCGAGTAGAGAGGGTTTGAAAGATGTTTTGTAGAAAATGTGGGTCTGTGATATTAGAAGGTCATGAGTTTTGCGCTAAATGTGGAACTAAAGTATATAATGTTTCATTGGCCTCTTCAACAAATAATCCGGCTATGGGTATACCCGTAAATAATGTGACTAACAATTCGGAATTACCATATCCAAAATCAAATAAGAAAGACAAAAAAATAGTAGTGGCACTTGTTGCTGCTGCTATTGTTTTGTTTTGTACACTGATTGGAGTGATTGTTGTATATGGCAATAATCCTGAGAGGAAACTGGAGAAACAACTTGAGCTTGCGCAGCGTTATCTTGAGGATCTTGATTATGAACAGGCTATTGCTACTTATGAGGCAGCTCTTGAAATTGATCCGAAGTGTGTTGATGCATATATTGGTCTGGCTGAAGTTTATGAGGAAATGGAAGATTATGAGAAAGCAGCAGAGATTCTTCAAAAGGGATTGGAAGAAACTGACAGCAAAGCAATAGAAAAAGCTAAGAGTAAATTGGAGAAAATATTATTTGCTGATAACGAACAACAGGTACAGTCGGAAGCCGGTGAATCACATGAAACTTCCGAAGAACAATCTGAGGAAGAACGTTTGGAAGCTGAGAGGCTGGAGCAGGAAAGAATCGAAGCGGAAAAAGCAAAAGAGTATGAAGAGTTCATATCAAATACCTGTGGAGATTCCGCGATTGAAGCATACATTGAATATTTTGATAAGAATTATGGTTTTGATAGCATTTCCCAGGGATCATGTTATTGCATATATTTAAACAATGATAAGATTCCCGAACTTGTGGTTGACGGAGGAGATGCTGCATCAGGGGCAATGATATTTACATACGGCCCGGATGGCGTCAGTGAAATATTCCTCAGAAGGGGAGAGTTTTTATACTGGGAAAAGAAAAACGTGATCGATAACGACAGCGGCAATTCCGGCGGTTACGGAGATGCGATAATAGAGATCAAAAACGGTGTCTTTAATGTTATCGCCGGTGGTTCATACTTTATAAAAGATGAATATTATTCTTCACCTTCCTGGGATGAAGACTATATGTGGAACTGTGTCTGGGAAGGTGAAGATGTCACATACAGTGAGTATAACAGGATTAAAGAAAGTTATTTCCCTTCAGGAGATGGGCAGTGGAACAATGCGTATGATATAGGAGTTAGTATCTACGGAACATACGCTTTTTATGATGCTTATCACGACCTCATGATCAGATGGGGCGAGGCAGAATATTGGGAATTCTATGGCGGAATGGAAAAACCCAATATATATATATATCCTGATTTTTCATCCCAGCAGACAACTGTTGTTGATGGGTCAAGGGTTGTGGAAACCAATGTCACACTTACTATCAATAACGGAACACTTACATCATCATGGCCTGAGTCTGTATTGCAAAACGGCAAATATAATTGGCATGTATACGCCGGTGAGGACGGAACTATCTATGACAGCAACGGAAATGAATATTCGTATCTGTTCTGGGAAGGTACTTCAAATTGGGAACCTGACTTTAGCAAAGGCTTCTGCGTGCGAGGCGATGAAACTGCGGCATTTTTGAGAAGTAATTTGTCAAGAATGGGTCTGACTCCCAGAGAATATAATGAATTTATCGTGTATTGGGCTCCGAGAATGCAGGGCAATAAGTATAATCTTATTTCGTTCCAAGGACTTGAATATACTAATGCCTGCCCTCTGTGCATCAAGGACAGCGAAGGCAACGCCCCCAACAGCATGCTCAGAGTAATGATGGCTTGGAAGCCTGCTGACAGCAAAGTTACCATAGAAGCCCAGACATTTGTTCCTTTTGATCGAACAGGTTTTACGGTAGTTGAATGGGGCGGGAGAGAATGTAATTAGGAGAGCGATTTATGAAAAAAAATGGAAGGATTCTGATAATTCTTATTGCGCTTATTGCTTTTTTAATATGTGCTTTAATTGGAATAAGAACTGTAAATGGGGGAAGTGCTTCATCAAAACTGCAAAAGCAATTGGAACTGGCGAATCGCTATCTTGAAGAACTTAATTATGAGCAAGCTATTGCTGCATATGAGGCTGCGTTACAAATCGATCCTAAGTGTATTGATGCATACATTGGTCTTGCTGATGTGTACGAGCAGACCGGAAATCTTGAAAAAGCAAAGGAAGTGTTGCAGTCAGGAATTAATCTGACTGAAGATGTGGTTTTGAAAGAGAGACTGGACCAGATCAATACCATGATTTCTGATATTGAGGCCGATAGTAATGATGTTTCCGAAGCGGATAACGAAAATTTGGAGTCTGAAAATGAGATTACATATTTGGTAAAGGTAGAGGTTTACGACAATGGCAGCACCATTAGAAGCTCGTTATGGGAGTATGATTATTATGAGAATGGTTTTGATATAAAAACCACTGATTCATTGGGAAATGTAAACATAAATAAATATGATAAATATGGAAACCCTGTTTACGGGAAGTTTGGTGATGATGAGAATTATTTCACTTTGACTTATGAATATAATTATGATGAAAATGGAATAATTCAGCATTGCAGATGTGTGAACAAGAGTTTTTATGGTGAAGAGAGAGAAACGGTTACTGATTATGAATACAAATATGATGATAGCGGAAATTATGTGTCAACTCTATCGCGTGGCGGAAAGAATATTGGCAAAGTCGACTCGCAGGGCAATTTAGTAGTCTTAGAAGAATATGATGAAAATGGTAATTTAGTAACAACTACTTACAACACTTTCGATGCACGGGGCAATGTGATTTTAAGAGAGTTTGTGGGTGCTTCAGACTCAAGGTATGATGCAAAGTACAGTTACGTTAACACTTATTCTGATGGGGTTATTCTGTCAACTGAAAATCCTGAACCTTGAATTCTCGGAGAATTTGTCATGAATAATAATGAAAAGAAGATCATAGTAGTTTTGCTGTCAATTGTTGCTGTTCTGGTTTGTGTTTTGATTGGAGTTGTAATTGTTTTTGGTGGTAATCCTTCCCGAAAATTCGAAAAGAAGATGGAATCGGCCAGGCATTATCTGGAGGAACTCAACTATGACCAGGCGATAGCGGCCTATGAAGCAGCTATAGAAATTGATCCAAAGAACCCTGAACCGTATATCGGTCTTATCGAGATTTATTCGACATTGGGAGATTCAGACTCAATCATCAGCGTGTACGACAATGCTGTTGCTAATTTGGACTCTCGCGGACTGAACTCTGTTAATGAAAAAGCAATAAGCGAAATCAATGTTCTGATAGATAATGCTGTATCTTCCGGTGATTATGAAGGTGCTAAAGATATTGCATATCAGATGGTCATCGTGGATCTGGATGCATCGAAAAAAGCAATGGACATCATAATCGAAGCGGAAGATAAATATGAATCTGCTGAGGTGACTGAGACAGAAGCGAGTGAGACCACGGCCACTCAAAACAACGCGGAACCTGAACCTGAACCGGAACCGGAGGAACCTGCAATTTACCAGCCGACAGATGATGAGATGGTTGCCCAGCTTATTAAAGTTGAGAATATTAGAGATCGCATTTTTGGAGCCGAAAATTGCGAGATTATTAAAGTCAACCAAGACGTAATGATGGATGGTTATTTTTTGGTAACTAATTTGTCCAGTATCAGCGAAGTCCGTAATAATTTAAGGATGTATTATACAGATAATTATATAAATACTATTTTTAGTGGCCATTTTGAAGAAGCAAACGGAAAATTATGGGTAATAGGCCCTTGGGTGGGCACACCGCCCGAAGGCGAGAGAAAACTCATTGAAGTAAAAAGAGAATCGGATACTAAAATTACATTGGTATATCAGTATGAGGTTATATCAGACTATGATTGGACAACGGTTGTTGGATATAGTAACACGGATTTTAATTTCGTTTATTCGGATGGAAAATGGCTGTTTGACGGAGTGTGATGCCACGCTGAATTAATGATAAAGGATGGTTTTTCCACTGAAAGCGGCACAGAAGATGATTTCTATATCATCACGTAGGAAAGAGTATTTCGGAAATCATGTTATTGCAAGTGGAGTCAAAATGATGAAAAAAATAATCGATGAGAAAACAGTTAGTAGAATCGAACGGCGAGTTGCTGCTTTATTTATTGTATGTATGATCCTATTCATTGCTGCAGCTATCAGTTGTGTTGTTGCTTTTGTGAATTTTCACTCTGATGGCACTGTCATAACCTTATTGTTCATGTTCCCGGGGATTGTCATTATGCTTGCATGCCTCCCGTGGATAAAAAAAGGGAGGCCGAAAGAAATACAGGTATATTTTATTAAAATGCCGGTGATAAAAAAAGAACACGAAGATATTAGTAGTGCTGATGACACCGTTCCACAGTATAAGAATTATCTGATATTTGAAAATCACAAATGTTTGGTATTAGGCAATGTATATGGAAAGACTAATATCGGAGATCAGTTTTACCTGATGATCAATAAGGCAGATGGCTCCTGTATAGGGTGCTATAAAGAGACAGATTATGAACTTGCACCGTCAATGGATTTACGTGACTGATGATTATATTTAAGAGCAAAACCGAAAAAGAACTGGATGGCATCATTCTCCGCCTTGAGATGAATATGTCCAATAATTATAAGGACAATGCCCAGAGTAACCTTAAGGAACTGGAGGAAAGACTGGCACAGCTTCGGGAAAACAAAGGGGCAGGCCCCAAAGCGCTCTCGAAATATGAGGCTATTCTGGCTGATTATAAGGAAAAAATGCAGGGTTACAGCCACAAAGACCAAAAGCCCTACTGGCATTGATTAATTTGAATATCTCACATATATTTGGTAAAATGTACGGATGTGAGGTTTAAAGGAAATTATGAAACTTAGAGAAAAAATCTTCGGAACTCATTCCGAGCATGAACTGAAAAAAATCTACCCCATAGTGGATAAAATAGAAAGTTACAGGGAGGAAATGCAGGCTCTTTCAGATGATGAACTCAGAGCCAAGACCCCCTGGTTTAAGGAACGCCTTGAAAAGGGCGAGACCTTAGACGACATTCTTCCCGAGGCTTTTGCCGTAGTCAGGGAAGCTGCCAAGAGATCCATAGGAATGGAGCACTACAGAGTCCAGCTTATCGGTGGCATCGTTCTTCATGGCGGAAGCATTGCCGAGATGAGAACCGGTGAAGGTAAGACCCTTGTATCAACATGTCCCGCATACCTTAATGCTCTTTCGGGAAAGGGAGTTCACATCGTTACCGTTAACGATTACCTTGCAAACCGTGACGCAGAGTGGATGGGTGCGGTTCACAGATTCCTGGGACTTACAGTCGGATGCGTACTTAATTCCATGACTCCCGAGGAGAGGCAGCAGGCGTATAACTGCGATATTACATATGTGACCAACAACGAGCTTGGCTTTGATTACCTCAGGGATAATATGGCCATATATAAGAAACAGCTCGTTTTGAGAGATCTTAATTTCTGTATCATCGACGAGGTTGACTCCGTGCTCATAGACGAAGCAAGAACACCTCTTATCATTTCCGGTCAGAGCGGAAAATCCACCGCACTTTACGAGATGTGTGATCTTCTTGCAAGACAGCTTAAGCGTGGAGATGATGTGAAGGAACTTTCCAAGATGGATGCCATTATGGGTGTCGTCCAGGAAGAGACCGGGGACTTTGTTGTAAACGAAAAGGATAAGATAGTTAACCTTACGGAAGCAGGTACTGCCCGTGTCGAGCAGTTCTTCCACATAGAGAATCTTTCGGATCCCGAAAATACGGAGATAAACCACAATATCATCCTTGCCCTTCGTGCACACAACCTTATGCACAGGGACCAGGACTACGTTGTTAAGGATGACCAGATCCTCATCGTTGATGAATTCACCGGACGTATAATGCCCGGCAGACGTTTTTCGGACGGACTTCACCAGGCGATCGAGGCCAAGGAGCATGTTAAGGTTAAGCGCGAGTCCAAGACACTTGCTACCATTACATTCCAGAATTTCTTCAATCTTTTTGAGAAGAAAGCCGTTATGACCGGAACCGCTCTTACCGAAGAGGCTGAGTTCAGAGAGATCTACGGAATGGATGTAATCACCATTCCCACCAATAAGCCTGTTATCAGAAAAGACCTTCAGGATGCCGTTTATAAGACCAAGAAG
>ODAI014829796.1_pt1 | contig 34088 bp, 28 predicted proteins | sample 1539321 | NCBI WGS metagenome assembly ODAI01 (sample SAMN02144231, study PRJEB22623) | gut metagenome | biome: sheep rumen | host: Ovis aries | place: New Zealand
AGCCTCTGCCAGTTCTTTTTCAAGGGAAGGGATTTTTCCGTATTTCAATTCCGCCGCCTTGTTGAAGTCGCCCTCGCGGGTGTATTTTTCTTCCTCAAAGCGGGCCTGCTCCAGATCCTCCTTGAGTTTCCGGCTTTTGTCGATTTCAGCCTTTTCGTTCTGCCACTGTAACTTCATGGCGTCCCGGCCTGAAGTGACTTCGGAAAGTTCTTTTTCAAGTTTCTGCAATCTCTCTTTTGAGGCGGCGTCGTCTTCCTTAGAAAGAGACTGTTTTTCAATCTGAAGCTGAAGAATTTTTCGCTCCAGCTGGTCAAGCTCCGTAGGCTCGCTTTCAATTTCCATTTTCAGGCGGCTGGCCGCCTCATCCACAAGGTCAATGGCCTTATCCGGCAAGAAACGGTTTGTAATGTAGCGGTTTGAGAGAGTGGCGGCGGCAACAAGGGCCTCATCATTGATTTTAACTCCGTGATGAATCTCGTATTTGTCCCGCAATCCGCGCAGAATGGCGATTGTGTCCTCAACATTCGGCTCGGCACAGTAAACCTGCTGGAAACGACGCTCCAATGCCGCGTCTTTTTCGATATATTTGCGGTATTCGTTAAGGGTCGTAGCTCCGATAACATGAAGCTCACCGCGGGAAAGGGCCGGCTTTAGCAAATTACTTGCGTCCATGCTGCCTTCACTGGCCCCGGCACCCACAATCGTGTGAAGCTCATCGATAAAGAGGATAATCTGCCCCTCACTTTTGGCGACTTCGGTGATTACAGCCTTTAATCGCTCCTCAAACTCGCCGCGGAATTTTGCCCCGGCCACAAGGCTTCCCATATCAAGAGAAAGAAGCCGCTTGTTTTTAAGGCTTTCAGGAACATCTCCCGAAGCGATTCGGCGGGCAAGCCCCTCAACAATCGCCGTTTTTCCTACGCCTGGCTCGCCAATTAAGACAGGATTGTTCTTTGTGCGGCGGACGAGAACCTGCATTACACGGCGAATTTCTTCGTCACGGCCGATTACAGGGTCGATTTTGTCCTGACGGGCGCGGGCCGTCAAATCAGTGCAATATTTTTCAAGAGACTGCATTTTGCTTTCAGGGTCGTTTGTGTCTACTTTCTGGTTTCCGCGAACGGCTTTTAAGGCCTCAAGGATTGTCTCTTTAGTGATTCCGTACTGTCTCAAAAGCTCGCCGGTGCGGCCGTCACTCTGAGCCATCGCAAGTAAGATATGCTCCACCGAAAGAAACTGGTCTTTTAAAGCCGCCATTTCCTTTTCGGCCTTGGCAAGGACTTTCTGAGCCTCGCCTGAAAGCTGCATCTGCACGTTGCCGGTGACTTTGGGGTAAGTATTTAAAAGATTTCTCGCCGCCTCAAGAAGGGCTTCCTTCTGAAGGCCGATTCGCTCCACGATTGGAGAAGTGATTCCGTCTTTTTGCTCCAGCATTGCCACCAAAAGATGGGGTAAGCCGATTTCGCTGTGGTCATTTTGCTGGGCAAGTGCGCTTGCCTCCTGCAAAATGTCCTGTGTTTTTAATGTAAACTGCTCATAATTCATAGTGTTCTCCTTGCGAAAGTACGGAAAAATCACAGATTTTTCCGAGACTCTCCTAAAGGTTTGCTTTTTTTATTTCACTTGAAAGATAATAAAGAACCTGCGAATTCGGCAAGAAAAAAGCGACAGGACAAAAAAAACCGCTCCGAATGGAGCGGCTTCGTAAAAGCCAGAAAATCCTACTTAGAGTAGAACTCAACTACCATCTGGTCGTTGATCTGAACTGGGATTTCTGAACGCTGTGGAAGACGAGCGAGCTTACCAGTGAAGTTGTCATCATCACGCTCAAGGTAATCAAGCTTAGCCCTGTTATTTGAAAGATAGGTTGATTTGAACTGCTCACTTTTGCGCATTTTCTCAACCAAAGAAATTGTTGAGCCAACTTTTACAGCGTATGAAGGAATATTTACGACATTTCCATCAACTTCAATGTGCTTGTGGCTTACCATCTGGCGAGCCATGCGGATTGAAGAAGCAAAGCCCAAGCGGTAAACAAGGTTATCAAGGCGTGTCTCAAGTGCGACCAAGAGAGCCGTACCTGTCATCTCCTTTGATCGAGCAGCTTTTTCGAAATATCGGCGAAGCTGTTTTTCGAGGATGTTGTAGTAAGCCTTAACCTTCTGTTTTTCTACCAAGTGCAAAGCATAATCAGAAGATTTCTTTGTTTTTTTGAAAGCTGGTGCGCCAGCTCTGTCCAATGCCTTTGGGTGTCCACAAACATTGACACCAAGTCGTCTACATTCCTTAAAACGAGGATTGCGTCGTGTAGCCATTTATATGCTCCTAAAAATGTAACCAAGGCAGATTCCACAAGCCGCGAGGAATCAGGTGCTTGATTTTTCAAAGTCACTGACTAGAGGGAAGCTAATCAGTAGACAAATATAATATCAGTTTTTACAAGTTGAATCAATACATGAAAATCAAATTTCAAGTTCTTTTATAGTCTTACATAAAAATTGACAAAATCACATTTTAGATAGAAAATAATATTACATTTCTTAAGCCAAGGGGATTCTATGACTGCAAAAAAAACTATCTCACTGCTTATCTCAACCACACTTCTCTTTACATTCTTTTCATGCAATAAAAAATCCGCGACAACACAAGAAAAAGAAATCACCCTCGTAATGGCAGAAGTCAATCCTCCAGAAACACTCGCTGGAAAAACAGATTTAGCATTCAAAGAAAAAGTCGAGGAGCTTTCTGGCGGAAAAATCAAAATCGATTTACAATTCTCAGGAATTCTCGGAGACAACTCTACAGTCCGCAAATTAATCACACAGCCAAACAGTACAATTCATATCGCCCGCCAGTCTACGGCAGGATTCGTCGCACTGGGCTGCAAAAGTTATGCACTTCTTTCCATCCCGTTTACATTCTCAAGCAGAGAGCACTTTTGGAAATTCGCACAATCGAAAACCGCAAAAAAACTTCTTCAGGAACCACGGGAAAGAGGCCTGAATTGTATCGGTCTCTTCTACGGGGAAGAAGGATTCAGACATCTCTTCTCAACTAAAAAAATCAACGGTGTCAAAGATTTGGAAGGGCTAACGATGAGAGTCACAAACGATGCCGCTTTACAGGCAATCGCAAAAAATCTCAAGATGAATCAAACTCAAATCAACTTCGCAGACCTTTACGGCGCACTTACCACAGGGCAGGTAGATGTTGCCGACCAGCCTCTTTCAAACTATCTTGCAAACCATTTTGATGAAGTCGCAAAAAACATCATACTTGACGGTCACCAGCTGGGAATCATGGAAACATTCATTACAACCGAAATTTGGGATTCCCTTTCAGAAAAACAACAGAATATTCTTCTTGAGTCAGGAAGATATGCAAGTGAATACTGCAGGAAGATTTCAGAAGAAGAAGAAAATAAAATTCTCAAACAAATTGAAGCCGCGGGAGTCTCAGTTGTCAAAGTAAACGATATTGGTCCATGGCAGGAGGCTCTGTCTGACTTCATAAAAGAAACTTCCTCTGGCGACATGGACTTATACAAAGAAATTCTTAGTTACGCGCACTGAAAACAATGAGAAAGAGCTCACGCTTGTAATGGCAGAAGTCAATCCTGACGGTACAATCGTTGCGGAGATGGATAAGGCTTTCAAGCAGAAAGTTGAGGAACTTTCCAGTGGCAAAATCAAAATCGACCTTCATCTCGGCGGAGCATTGGGCGATGAAGAGAATATCATGCCGATTATCAGAGGCGAGAACAGTTCAATCCACCTTATGAGGATTTCGGCTTTCAGTCTTGCAGCTCGTGGCTGTACAAAAACCTCACTTCTTGCAAATCACTTCCACGAAGTAGCCCCAAACATGATTCTTGACGGACATACATTGGGAGTAACCGAAGTCATAATCAACTCAAATGTATGGGATTCTCTTTCAAATTCTCAACAGCATATCCTTCAGGTGGCGGGAAGTTATGCTGGTGAAGTCTGCCGCAAATTCTCTCAGGAAGCAGAGGACAAGGCTAAGGCACAGCTTATAGCTGAAGGCGCGGTCTTTACAGAAGTCAACGACCTGACACCATGGAAGCAAGCATGCGAAAAAATCATCTCAGAATCATCGAAAGCAGACTCTGATTTATACCAGAAGATTCTCGACATGGCGAAATAACCCCTATTTGACAGTAAAAAAAACTCATCATATAATGAAAAATATGAAACGAACTTTTCTCATTGCTTACACACTTATTATGGGAGTTTTGCTCGGCTCATGCCAAAAAGAAAAATCTTTTTCGTTTGTCATGTCAGAGGTAAATCCCGCAGGCTCTCTTTCAGTGCGTATGGATGAGGCTTTTGTTCAAAAAGTTCAAGAATTATCAGAAGGAAGCATTACCATTCAGCTCTACACAGACGGAGTATTAGGTGACAATACTGAAGTAACGAATGTTATGCTTCAAGCTGGTAGCAAAATCGACATCGCAAGAATATCGCCAGCCACCTTATCTACAAAAAACTGTAACAAGCACATGCTTCTCGATGTTCCTTTTACCTTTTCAGGACATGAGCATTTCCAGAAGTTTGCAAAATCACCTCTCGCCGAAAAAATATTAAATGAACCATACGAAAACAAACTCGGTATAAAAGGACTTTTTTTCGCTGAGGAAGGCTTCCGCCACTTTTTCTCTACAAAAAAACTTACCTCTGTCGCTGATTTCAATGGCAAGAAAATGCGCACTGCGGGCAACTCCGTAATGCAGGGGATAATCGACGGCTTAAAAGGCATTTCCGTTACTGTAAATTTTTCAAATCTCTACACTGCACTGCAAACAGGTTCTGTAGAAATCGCAGAGCAGCCAATTGCAAATTATCTCTCAAATCATTTCAATAAAATTGCGCCCTACATGATTCTTGACGGTCATCAATTGGGAATAACTGAAGTCGTTATAACAGCGGAAGCATGGGATTCACTTTCAGAAAAACAAAAGCAAATATTTATTGAGGCAAGCCGATACGCTCAGGGTGAATGTTTCAAAATGCTTCAGGAAATCGAAAGCCAAAACAAGCTCATTCTTCAGTCCGAGGGCACCGAATTCATCGAAGTAAAAGACATTTCGGCATGGCAAACAGCATGTGCCGACATCATAAACCAATCAGTCACATCAGATGCGGGATTATATGGAGAAATCATCACTCTTGCAGACTAACCAAGAAAAAGAACCGAAACGCTCGGTCACAGGCATAAACATTCAGTTCCTCAATATTTTCTTTATAGTAATAACGGCAATTGTTTTTTGTTTTATTCTTGTTATTTCAAACACTGTAAACAATCGATTTCATGCTGTTGAAAATGCAATTGACAAATTCATTACTTGTGAACAAAGTTCTGAACTCATAAAAGAAAGCGCGAATTATCTTACAGATCAGGCTCGACTTTTTGTCGTTACGCACAAAACAGACTATGTCGAAGCCTATCTTGAAGAAATAAATATAACAAAAAGACAGCAAAAAGCTCTCGAAGAACTCGAAAAAGTCTGTTCTGAAAAAGATTTAGCCTTACAACGCCTTAAAATCGCCATGGAGCAAGGACAAAGCCTCATCACAATGGAGTTATATGCTATCCGTCTTGCCTACAAAGTAATCGGAACTGACGAAATTCCAGAACAAATTCGAGCTATTCCAATTCGGGCTCTTGACGAAAACCTTCCAAAAGAAAAATTGCAGGAATCAACGGTCAACAATCTTTTTGGAGAAGGCTATCTCATTTACAAAACCCGCATCAATGAAAATTGCCGTCTTACCATCGCCGCTATTGAACAACAGATTAAAGACGAACTCAATGTAAATTCTAATGAGCTTGGATCAAACATCAACCGCTTGCGTCTGCTTTTCCTTGCTTTGTTGATTGTAAATATCCTTTTATTCATCGCATTCGCATATCTCATTATTCTTCCGCTGGAAAAATTCAAAACTTCAATCGAGAAGGACGAACGGCTCAATGTAATTGGTTCCTTAGAATGCAAGCATCTTGCCGAAAGCTACAACGAAATCTACGAGCTTAAAGCACAAAACGAACGCTCTCTTCTCAAAAAAGCAGAGTATGATGCTCTCACAGGTATTTTGAACAGACGGGCTTTCGACCAAGTTTGCAAAAATTCATCCGAAAAAAAACAGGCTATAGCTCTTCTTCTCATTGATATGGACAACTTCAAGTACATAAACGACAATTACGGTCATGCAGGCGGAGACACGGCCCTTAAAGAACTTGCCAGAATTCTCACCGAAACTTTCCGAACCGATGACTATGTGGCTCGAATCGGTGGCGATGAGTTTGCGGCGATTCTCCCCCAATGCTCAAAATCTGCCACAAGCATAATCAAACAGAAGATTCTGAGCGTAAACGAAAAACTTGTAAATATAAAAGACAATATCAAACCTGTTTCAGTCAGTGTCGGAGTCGCTTTTTCTGACGATGGATTCACCGAAGATTTGTTCAAGCGAGCGGACAAAGCTCTTTACATCGTAAAAGAAAAAGGCAAACGAGGCTGCGAAGTTTACGAAGACAATTATGTTACAGAAGAGTGATTCACAAATTTATATAATAGGAGCGGGCTTTGCAGGTCAGATGATTGCAGAAGACTTGCTCCGCAAAAAGATTTTCGGTTCGGTCGCGGCTTTTTTAGACGACGACAAAGAAATCATCGGAAAGCAAATCGAAGGGATTCCTGTCCTGGGGCCCATTCAAGATGTGGCGAAAATCCTTCGCTGCGGACCGCTGGACGAAGCAATTATCGCAATTCCCTCTGCCCCCACCGAAAAAATCCGTGAAATTTACGAAATTCTCAAAAAGGGCGGCTTTGCCCATATCCGCATTTTGCCCAGCGTAAGCCAGATTGTAGACGGAAAGGCTCATTTGGTTCAAACCCGCGAAATCGACCCTCTGGATATTCTTGGCCGAACTCCGGTAATTATCCCCCTTCATGAAAGCCTCAATTACCTTAGGGGAAAGCGGGTTTTGATTACGGGAGCGGGCGGCTCAATCGGCTCGGAACTTTCAAGGCAGCTTTTAAGCGGCGGGGCTGAGCGATTGTATCTTTTCGGTCACGGCGAGAATTCCATCGTGCAGATTTACCGGGAACTTCATGTCTTGCAGCAGGAAGGCGTGGGAGAAAAAGCGACTGTGGTTCCCATTATCGGCGACATGAAAGACAGGGAATATGTGCGCTATATCATCAAAAAAACGCGGGCGGATGTGATTTTCCACTGCGCGGCCTACAAGCATGTTCCCATGATGGAAGAAAATCCCGTGGCGGTTATCGAAAACAATGTCTTCGGAACAAAAAATCTCCTGGATGCGGCCATTGAGTCTGGCGTTCAGAGATTCGTGCTCATTTCCACAGACAAGGCCGTAAGCCCGGTGAGCGTCTACGGAGCCAGCAAAATGCTTTCGGAAAAGCTGGTGCTTCAGTATGCGAAAAAGGCTGCAAAAAATCAGAATTTCATGTTCGTGCGTTTCGGAAATGTGCTTGGCTCGCGGGGCTCAATTCTTCCCCTCTTCCAGCAGCAGATTAAAACCGGCGGGCCCGTAACCGTCACCGACAAAAACATGGAACGATTCTTCATGACGATTCCGGAAGCCTGTTCCCTTGTTTTGGAGACCGGTGGCGTAGGCGAAAACGGCCGCTCTTATCTCCTGGATATGGGAGAGCCTCTTAAAATCATAGATCTGGCAGAGCAGATTATAAAATTTTCCGGACTTGAGCCGGGCAAAGACATCGAAATTAAAATCATCGGCGCGCGGGAGGGCGAGCGGGTCTACGAGCCTCTCTGGCTCAAAGAAGAAAATCCCCAGAAAACCGAGTACGAAAAACTCCTCGTCCTCAAAAACATTGAATTCGGGGATGAAAAACTGGACGCCCTTCTTTCAAAACTTGATCCAATCTGTCGCTTTACCGGCGACCAAGAAAAATTCCGCAACAAGGAAGAGCTTATTTCTATTTTGAGAAAAGCAGTGCCCTCTCTCGATGAATTCTACAGAACAACGAAAAAAGACGAGTCAATGAATTTGTAGGAGATTTTATGTCTGAGATTAAAGTTCCTTTTTTTAAGCCCTCTTTTGATGATGAAGAAAAAAAGGCCGTCTGCGATGTGATAGACTCAGGCTGGCTCACGACGGGCAAAGTTACCCATGATTTTGAATGTGAGTTCGCTTCTTTTGTGGGCTCAAAGCACGCGCTGGCGGTAAATTCAAACACCAGCGGAATGATTCTCGCCATGGAAGCCTGCGGAGTAAAGGCAGGAAAGGCCGTAATCACCACGCCCTACACTTTCGTCTCTACGGCGACAAGCGCAGTTCACCTTGGAGGAGATGTTTTTTTTGCCGACATCGAAAAGGATTCTTACTCAATCGATCCTGTTAAAATCGAAGAAATCCTAAAAAAAGACAGTGAGCATAAGATTTGCGCCATCGTGCCGGTTCACATCGCTGGAAATCTCTGCGACATGGAAAGAATCTGCGCCCTGGCAAAAAAATATTCTACTCCCCAAAACAAAATTTATGTGATTGAGGATGCGGCTCATTCCTTCCCCAGTAAGACCAGCCGCGGCTATGCGGGAACTTTGGGCGACATAGGTGTATTCAGTTTTTACGCAACGAAGACCATGACCACGGGCGAAGGCGGCATGATTACCACCGATGACGATGCCCTTGCAAAAAGAATGAGCCAGATGCGCCTCCACGGAATGAACAGGGACGCATGGGACCGCTACACGAACCCCAAGGCCAGCTGGGAATATGACATCATCGCGCCGGGCTTTAAGTCAAATCTGCCTGACATACTTTCAGCCATTGGCAGGGTTCAGCTTAAAAAAGCCGTCTCTTTTGACGAAAAACGCAAAAAAATCGTAAAAATTTACAATCAGGCTTTCAAAGACCTTGATTTCGTGATTCTACCGCCGGACGGTGAGGGAAACGCATGGCATCTTTACCTGCTCCACTTAGACTCATCAAAACTGGACTGCGACCGCAACGCCTTCGCCAAGGAACTCCAGGAGCAGGGAATCGGAATTTCCATGCACTTTATCGCCATTTTCAATTTCACTTACTGGCAGGAAAAATACCCTGACTTTAGGGCAGAAAATTTCCCCAACGCGGACGAGCACTCAAAAAACACGATTACCCTTCCCCTCTTCCCGGACATGAGCGAGGAGCAGGCTCAAATCGTCATCAAGGCTGTGAAAGAGGCGGGAGAAAAACACCATGTGCGCTAGGCGGAAAGTTTCCGACAAAAAAAAATTTCTCTTCTCTGATGATTTTTATTCGGATTTACCTGCAAACGATATGATTCATGCGGTCATCGTGAGGAGTCCTTTTTCTTACGGGAAGGTCACCTCAATCGATTTTGCGCCCAAAACAAAAATTCCAGAAGGCTATGAACTTTTCACTTACAAAGACATTCCTGGAAAAACTCAGGTAAATATTCTTGGAAAGGACATTCCTATTCTTTGCACTGGGACAATTGCCTACAAAGGAGAACCTCTTGCGCTTCTTGTCGGTGAGAAGAAGGAAGTTCTCGAAGAATTAAAATCTTCTATTAAAGTTCAGCTCGATAAAACAGAAATCAAGGCAAACGAATCTAAATTCAGCAATGCATATAATTCACTTTCTGTCTCACTCAAAGACGGCTCGCCCATTGAAGAAAGCCTAACATCCCTCAAAAAATCCCTTGAAGATTTTTCGAAACCAAAGGAAATAATCGCAAAACGAAAGGTCTCAATCGGAAATACAGAAGAAATTTTCGCAGACGAGGAAAAAGCTGCATTTATCGTTGAGGGAACTTGGAAGAGCCAGATTCCCTATTATGCCAATAAAGAGACAGAAGGAGCCGTCGCTCAAATAAAGGGAGGAAATCTTTACATTTCAACACCAAGCCAGTGGGTTGAGCAGACTGTCAGCACGGTGGAACAAGTTACGGCTTTTTCAAAAGACAAGATTTTCCTTACAAAAACAAAAAGTTTCGGAGAGACAACGGCTTGTCTATATCAAAACGGAATTCTCGCTTCATTGGCCGCCTTTGCCGCAGTAAAAACAGGAAAAGCCGTCAGACTTTCACTTTCCCGAACAGAACAAGAAGAAAATATCGAACGGGCAAGCGACATTTCTATCTCCCACAAAACAGCTCTCGATAAAAACGGTTTACTCACGGCAATGGAAGTTTCAATTTGCTACGACTCAGGCGCATACAATCCCTTTGCATCCTACATTCTCGACAGACTTTCACTCGCCGCTTGTGGAATTTACAACTGTAAAAATGTAAAAATCAGCGCAAAAGCCTACAAGAGCCATAATCCGCCCTCGTCGCAAATCATTTCCATGCTGGACTCTCAGGCATTTTTTGCCGTCGAAAACCAAATTCAAAAAATCGCTGAGATTACAGGATTTTCTCCAGTGGACTTACGGCAGATGAACAAAGCCGGAGGAATGCAAAAGCACACGGAGCCATTTACATTCTCATTCGGTCGTTCCAGCGATGCAATAAATGCGGTAGTTATTAGAAGTGATTTCAAACGAAAATACACGGTTTCACGGCTTGCAGAATATGGCCGTAATGAAGGCAGCGATAATTTGCCTTACGCTCCGCCCTTCAGAGGAATTGCCCTTGCCTGCGCTTTTGAGGGAAGCGGCTATTTCGGCACAGAGTTTGAAAAATCAAACATATCGATGCATCTTTCCGTAACAGAAGACAAAAAAATTCTCGTTCATGCCCTTCCGCCAAGTCTTTCAATCAAGGAAATTTGGACAAAAATCATTCAAGACTCGATTGAAATTGAAAAAAGGAACATTCTCTTTACGGGAGAAGCGGCAGAAGAATTGTCAAAAAAGAAAATTACGACAAGCTCACTGCCAGAGTCACTTGTTGGAGATGTAAGTATAAAAAGCATCCTCTTGCAAAAATGCGTGGATTCCCTAAAACGAAAAAAAATTGACGGCACGCCGTTTTCTATAAAAAAATCCCTGCCCCTTTCTCGAAAAAAAGCATGGAATCAGGCAGAATTTTCAGGCACTCCCTTTTACAATACAGCATTCGGAACCTGTACGGTTGAAGTAGAACTTGACGCCTGCACTTTCCGTGAAAAAATCCGAAAAATCTGCGTAATTATCGACGGCGGAAAAATTCTACACCCGAAAGCTGCCGAAAACATCGTACACAGGGCAATTTCTCGCTGTCTTTCTTCCCTTGTAAAAGACGAATCCCTTCGCTGCCCTTCAATCAGCGTACAATTCACCCAATCAGAAGAAGAACCAAAGCAAATCGGCGGACTCATCTACTCTATTCTTCCAGCCGCTTATGCTTCTGCGCTCTCACAGGCAATTGCTATCAGCGTAAACGAAATGCCTCTAAAAACTGATTCACTTTATGAAATCAGGGAAAGATACGAAAACTCTCGAAGACATGTTACAGGGGACGCTCAATGAAAATTCCAGTGCTTTTGAACAGTGAAAAAAAGATTCTCGACGCACAGCCAGATGAAATGCTGAGCGTTGTGCTCCGACGGGAAGGCTATATCTCAATCAAGGAAGGCTGCGGCAAAGGAAAATGCGGCTCTTGTACCGTTCTCTTAGATGACAGACCTGTTCCCAGTTGCATAATCCCCGTAGGAATCGTGAGGAATGCCTCAATCGACACTTTGGAATTTTTTATACTTACAAAAGAAGCTGATGACATCGTAGCAGGATTTAAGCAGGCAGGAATGAACATGTGCGGCTTCTGCAACAGCGCACGGATTTTTTCAACTTATGCCCTTCTCAAAAAAGTATACAGACCAACACAAGAAGATTTGGAACATGTAGCTGACTGCATAGAATGCAACTGCACAGACAAAAAGACATTTATGAACGGAATCGTGTACGCAACAGCAAACAAGCACGAGCGGGAAGGAAGGCGAAATGGCAACCTCTAAGACTTTTTTTTATGCGAAAAATCTCGCCGATGTATTCTATCAACTCAAAACGATTTCAGATTTGACGATTACAGGCGGCTGTACCTCTTTTGTGGGGAAATCTCTACCCGAAAAAACACTTTCTGTCAGGGATATTCCTGAACTAAAAATTATCGACAAACATGAGCGATATATCGACTTTGGCACTGCCGTTACTTTGGCCGAAATTGAAGAATTGGGTGAGGCAAATCTTCCTCCATGTTTGTACAAGGCAATCACGACAGTCGCTAATCCAAATGTGCGCTCCCTTGCAACATTGGGCGGCAACATCTGCGGGAAAGAATTTTTCAACACACTCTATGCCCCCCTTTTAGCTTTGGATGCCAGGCTTGAATTTCAAAACGGAAACGAAGCAATTTTTCAGAATATAAGCCGCTTTGAAAAGATTCCAGAGGGCATGCTTTTATCAAAAATTCGGCTTCCCACTGAAGAATGGGAAGTTGCGCTTTTCAGACGGCTCGGCCCCTCAAATTCTTTGAATGAGCTTTCAGCGAGCTTTGTATTTCTGGCGAATTCACAAAAAAATCAGATTTCAGACTTACGGATTTCAATGGCAGGAAGCTTTAAATTTAGGGATACGAACCTTGAAAACAAACTGATTGGAGCCCATTTGCCGCTTTCACAGACAGCAATTTCAAATTTCTTGCTTGAAGCCGAAGAATCATTCAATAACACGACAAAAGACGAAAAAATTGCCCCCATTTTAAAGAGGCAATTCTGGAATCTGATAAAATACTCCCTGGAGCAACTTACTTAATCAGCATACAGTCGCCATAAGAGAAAAAGTGATATTTTTGCTCCACGGCTTTCTGGTAAGCATTAAGAATATGTTCCCTGCCGGCAAATGCTGAGACCAGCATAATCAGGGTGCTTTCAGGCGTGTGGAAATTCGTGAACATCTGGTTGACGCACTTGAATTTGTAACCCGGATACATGAAGATATGGGTCGCGCTTGAGCCACCCTTTACGAAACCATTTTCATCGCTGGCAGATTCCAAGGTGCGGACGGAAGTTGTTCCCACGGCAAGAATCGGGCGGCCTGCTTTTTTTGCCGCATTGATTTTTTCGGCCACATCAAAGGGAATGGTGTAGACTTCCTCGTGCATTTTGTGCTCTTCGATATTCTCAGTGCGGACAGGCAAAAAAGTTCCCAAGCCCACATGAAGGGTCACAAATACCCGCTCAATGCCCTTTGCGTCAAGGCGGCGGAACATTTCTTCGGTGAAGTGAAGGCCCGCCGTCGGGCAGGCAGAGCTTCCCGTTTCCTTGGCGTAGACTGTCTGGTAGCGCTCTGAGTCCGTGTCATCGTCTTCACGGCGGATGTAAGGGGGAAGAGGAATGTGACCGTTGCGGCCAAACCAGTCATCATCAAGGCGGGAATCAAACTCAATGGTGCGGAATTCGCTTCCCTCGTCGTTTTCATGGGCGATGATTCTTCCGATTGAGCCGTCGGTAAACCGGTACTTGTTCCCGGCTTTTACTTTTTTTGCCCCTTTAACCATGGTGTGCCAGAGATTTCCTTCAGGCGTCATCTGATTGAGGAACATGAACTCGCGTTCTCTTCCTGAGACGCGCTCACGCCCCCCCTGTCCTTCAATTTCAGAAATTTTGATTCCGTAACAGCGGCTGCGGCGGACTTTTGAGTTATTGAAGACCATAAGGGTGTCAGGCGAAATCAAATCAGGCAAATCATCCATGGAAAGATGCTGAACTTCCCCAGATTCCCGATTTAAAAGCATGAGCCTGTCCTGACCGCGGATTCCGCTGGGCTTTTGCGCTATGAGTTCTTCTGGTAAGTCAAAGTAAAAGTCAGAGAGTTTCATTTAATTTTTACACCTTGAACTGGTCAATCTGCGCACCGATGTCGGAAATTGAATCGCTCATTTTGCCAGCGATTCCGCTCAGGGCAGAGCCAGTCTCGTTAATTTTTCTTGCACCGATTGCCATTTCTTCCATGCTCTGAGCCATAGACATCGATGCGTTCTGCAAGAGCTGGACTTCTTTGAGAATCATCTTGTTGCCCTCTTCCATTTCGGCAGAGGCATTGCGAACCTCAATCGTGCTGTCGTTCATATTGTGAAGGGCATCGGTAATCTGCTGGCTTCCTTCGTTCTGCTCTTCCATTGCGGCCTTAATCTGCATGACAAGGGCATCGGTTTCTTCAAGTTTGCGGGAAACACTCTCAAAGGCAAGGGCTGACTCGCCGGAAGCCGAAACGACTTCGTTGATTGATTCCTTGATGCTGGAAAGCTGGTCTCCGATTGTCTTTGACTGAGCCGTTGATGTCTCGGAAAGCTTACGGATTTCATCTGCGACGACAGCAAAGCCCTTTCCTGCCTCGCCCGCATGAGCCGCCTCGATTGCCGCGTTCATGGCAAGGAGATTTGTTTGAGAAGCGATTGCGGCAATGGCAACATTCGCCTCCTGCAGCATGTTCGACTGGCTTTCAATTTCGTTAATCCGGTCGTTCACGGCCTTCTGTTTTGTGATTCCAGACTGTGAATCAGCCCTCAATTCGTTGAATGAACGGGCCATTTTTTCCATTGAGCCGTTTACCGAAGAAATATTTCCAATCATCTCTTCGACAGCCGCGCTTGCCTGGGTGACGCCGTTTGACTGGCTCTCAATCATGCGCTCAAGGCTTTCGATATTTGAGGCAATCTCGTTGACAGCTCCTGCCGTCTGGCTGACCGACTGATTCTGTCCGTCAATCTGCCTCTTCATGCTGTCTATATTGGCGATAATCTCTGTGATGGAGCTGGCAGTGTCATCCACGCTGGCGCTCATGTCAGAGCCGACGCTGCCCAAAGTGCTGTTGGAATTCTTGACGCTGGAAATAATATTCTGAAGCTTTTCAGTGAATTTATTGAAGCCTTTGACCACATTGCCGATTTCGTCATTTGAAGTGACGGTAATTCGCTTGGTGAGGTCGGCGTTTCCGCTGGCAATATCGGTGATGGAAACTTCCACGGATTTAAGAGGCTTGAGGCTGATTGAAATAATCACCGCGCTCAAAATTGTGGCAATAGCAAGGACAATTCCGAGAACGACCAGCATTGAAACCGACATTTTGGTAATTGCGCCGAAATACTCAGAATGAGGAGCCATACAGAAAACAGCCCAGTCACAGGATTCGCCCACAGGTCTGTAAGAAGCCACCATGATTTTTTTGCGCCATGGCTCATAGAAAGACTTGTAGGTGACATTCCCGGACATGGCATCAAGGATAGCCTCTTTCATTGCTCCAGAAGTGGAATCTTTGAGAACCTGCCCCTTCTCCACATACTGGACATCGGAATCAGCAACAGTTTTTCCAGTCTTCATGTTGATTACGAAAGGATGACTGTCTTTTCCCACATAAATTTCTTTACAAAGGTCAGAAAGTGTCTCGCCGTGGAAGACAGCGCAGATAACGCCGATGACTTTTGAACGGCTGGGATTGTAAACCGGAACTGAATAGAACATGAGGAGCTTGTTGTTCACAGGGCTAATCGTAGGGTCAGAAACAAAATGCTCTCCTGCCATAGCCTTTTTAAAATACTCGCGGTCAGAAAAGTTGATTTTTACGCCGTCTCCAGTGATGCCTGTTCCTGTCTCGTCATAAAAGGCAATATTCTCGTAGTGGGCGTCAGTTTTTGTGGCACCGAAGACGATAGCCGTTTTTTCCTCGATGGAAATGCCCGGATCCTGAATGACAGACATGTTGGCAAGGACATCAAGCATGTGGAATTCCCGCTCGTTCGTCTGCTCAATTTGTGCTGCGACCTTTTCGGCCACGGTAGTGACCGTCTTTTCCACAGATTCTTCAAGACCTGCTTTTGACATGGAATATGCCATAAAGCCAAGAATGCCGTTTGAAGCAAAGACGATTAAAATAAGCAAAAGCATGAGTTTAGCCTTGAGACTGTTCAATTTCATAAAAACTCCTGATGAAAAAATTAAAGCCACTTTCTATTTTAGACCTAGAAGTCAAATAAAGCAACCAGAGATTTTGGAGATTTTAGAGATTTCTAGTCAAACAAGGAAGGCTGACTTCCGCTATCTTTTGTCTTGTAATCCAGCCCCAGATGCTCATACGCCTTAGCCGTGACGATTCTGCCCCTGGGTGTGCGCTGAATAAGGCCGCACTGAATCAAATAAGGCTCGTAATAGTCTTCTAAAGTGTCCTGTGCTTCGCCGATGGAAATTGCCAGGGTTTCCGCCCCCACTGGCCCGCCGCCGAAATTCTTGATAATCGAAAGAAGAATTTCCCGGTCATAATGCTCTAAGCCCAGGGAGTCAATCTGGAGTTTTTTAAGACCGTCCTGAGTTATTTTAAGAGTGATTCTGCCGTCACCGTAGAACTGGGCGAAATCCCTCATACGGCGGAGAACCCGGTTCGCCACGCGGGGAGTTCCCCGGCTGCTTTTTGCCATCAAGAGGGCGGCATCGTCATCGATTTTTGTGTTAAGGATAGCCGCGCTGCGCTTTATAATAGAAGCAAGTTCTTCATGAGTGTAAAAATTAAATCGCTGGATAATACCGAATCGGGTCTGGAGTGGCTTTGAGACCATGCCGGCCTTTGTCGTTGCCCCAACCAGAGTGAATTTTGGAATCGGGATGCGCACTGTGCGGGCCGCCGCTCCCTGACCGATAACCCAGTCAAGCTCAAAGTCTTCCATGGCGATGTAAAGCATTTCCTCGATGGCGGGCTTTAATCGGTGAATCTCGTCGATGAAGAAAACCGTTCCCGGAGAAATTGTTGAGAGAATGCCCGCCAGATCCTTGGGCTTATCAAGGGCAGGAGCCGAAGTAACTTTAAAATCCGCTCCCAGCTCGTGGGCGGTGATTTCGGCCAGGGTAGTTTTTCCCAAGCCCGGAGGCCCGATTAAAAAGAGATGATCCAGCGGCTCCCGGCGTTCCCTGGCGGCCTGAATGAAAACCGAAAGATTTTCTTTTATTTCTTTTTGACCCAAAAACTCGTCCAGCATTTTCGGACGAAGGGAACCGTCGGCACTGTCGTCGTCAGAAGGAAGCTCAGCGCGGACGATGTTAAGATTTGAAGAATCCGCACGGACAATGTTCAAGCTCCCCGCCGCCTGCTCCGCGATTTGAGAAAATTCGTTTATGTCAGAATCAAAATCTTTTTTCATAAAAATCTTTTTTTAAATTCCTCACGGAGAGCACAGAGGGCACAGAGTGTTTTTAGAAGTTTATTTTCCTTAAGTCATAACACTCTCTGTGTACTCCTTAGCTCTGTGAGGAATTTATTTTTACTGTGCCAATGCCACAATCGCCTTTCGGAAGAGAATTTCTTCCTTTGCGTCGCGGGTTTTGTCCTTAAAGGCCACTTCTCCGTTTTGCGGCTTCTCCTTGTTCAGTTCATCAACCAGCTTTGAGATGCACTCTTCCACATCCCGCTTGTCGTAGCCCATGTTGCTCAGGGCAGAGACCACATCAGCGTATTCTCCGCCACGGTTGACCACCACTTTGACACCCGGTAAATCCTCGTCCAAAGTGAGTTTTCCTTTGAGGGCAAGAAGCATTTTTTGCGCCGTTTTTTTGCCCAGCCCCGGAATTTTCTCAAGGGCGGCCAGGTCTCCGCTTTCAAGGCTTTGAATCAGCTGGTCCCGCTGGATTGAGCTCATGATTTTTATGGCGGATTTTGGCCCCACTCCGTCAACCTTGTTCAAATCAAAAAACAAATCCCGGTCTTTTACAGATGCGAAGCCGAAAAGATTCATGGCAGAATCAGTGTGCTGCAGCCATGTAAAAACACGGGCCTCTTCCCCCAGCTTTGGCAAATCATCCAGCGTGGTGTCGGGAACAATGATGTCCCACTCGATGCCGTTGTTTTCGAGAAAAAGCTTTTGAGGGAATTTGCCGGTAATGGTGCCGGTAAGTGAATTGAACATAAAAAAGATTATATCAAAATGCAGAGAAAAATAAAACTACAAAAAAAATGACTCCCGGTCGTAAAAACGGCTTATCGGGACCTCAGGCTCGCCTGCTACATGCGTTTTGTGCTTGTAATTATATACATTTGCCGCTTACGCGGCAGCACAAAACGAATGTCCCCGTAAGCCGTTTTACTCCCTCGCGCCATTTCCAGCTTTCAATTTTCAGCTTTCAATTTTCAGCTTTCAACTTTCAGTTTTCAACTTACTTGATTTTTCTAACGAAAGAATCTTTGAATCCGTAATCTTTGAATTTCTCACTGATAGCACCGTATTCATCGATATTTAAAGGACCAACCATAATCTGATAGCTGGTTTTTGCCGCATTCTGAACAAGAACAACAGGATACTTTGACGAATATTTGTCAACGAAATTCTTGATATTGTCTTTGTTTCCTAAAGATGCGACCTGCACATAGTAGCTTCCGCTTCGCAAGTTATTGACAGAAGGAACCACATAATTTGTCCAGTCATTTGAAACCACCGGCTTGGACTCGGCGACGACAGGAATAATTTCCTCTTCGACAGGGCTTGTTTCTTCAGCCACAAGATTTTCGCTCTCCACTGCCTCCGCTTCTTCTGCAAGTGGCGGGTTTGGATCGGCAGGAACAAGGATTATTGGTTGATATTCATCAACAGCTTCTTCAACTGGCTCAGCTTCCGCTTCTGGCTCAACCATCACAACGGCAGGCTCGGCTTCAATTCCATCAGGCAGAACTTCTTCCTCAAGCGGAATTTCTTCAGCAACGACAGGGGTTTCTTCTGGTACTTCAGCAACGACAGAGGTTTCTTCTGGTACTTCAGCAACAGGCTCAGCCTTTTCTTCAACAACTTCTTCGTAATCTGCTTCTTCTCCAGGAATAACGACGACTCTCTGTTTCTTCTCTCCATTGGGAAGCGGTGGAAGAATTTCATAAACGGTTTCAGGCTCAACTTCCTCTTCTGTATAAGATTCTTCCTCAGGATAAGCCTTTACAAATTCTTCAGGAAGGGCTTTCTCCTCTACAAGAGTTTCTTCATCAACAAAAGTTTTCTCCTCTACGGCAGGTTTTTCTTCAGCAATAACTCTTTCCTCCAAGACAGGCTCAACAGTCTCGGCAACAGGCTTTTCTTCTTCAGCAGGATATTCAGTATATACTGGTGCTGGAACAACCGCTTCTTCAAGTTCCTCTTCTGCCTCAGGCTCTTGCGGACTTACAGGCTGGACACTTTTCTCATAAGGAATTTCAGTTTTTTCAGACTCTGATTTTTCAGTCTCTGCTACAAAAGAGGCAGGTTTTTCTTCAATTTCTTCTCTTTCCTCATCAAGGGAAATATCTTCAACAACTGAACCTTCACTTAAAACAGCAGAACCGTTCGCATTTTCATCAAGGCTGCCAGAGCGTTTTGTGAGTTTTACCTGAACATTTGAATTAGCTTTTATTCGCAGTTCATCAGCCGCTTCAGGAGAAAGGAGAATTGCAACCCCTTCACTGGGATCAATAGCACCGAGAATCAGAACATCTACAGTGCTTCCTGTGGCCGGGTTCGTCACAGTCACGCTGTCTCCAGGCAGATAGCCTACCGTTCGGGCAAAAAGTCCACGAGGCATAGTTCCACTATCAGCAACTACCGCACGACCATCAAGAGAAGGACGCGCCGCGGCATAAAGCGTAGCGACAGTAAAAATCGTAAGAATAAAAAAAGTAATTTTTTTCATAGTTCCCCTCATTCCCAATTATCTTGTTCGCATCTGAGTGTTGATTTGATATGCGATGTAACCCGCAAACTGGCTCAGTCCCATTTCATTATTTGTTTTTTCAGTAGCTTTTTCAGGCTTTGCGCTTCCCTCAAAAAGCTGGATTCCCGTAGATACGGCATAAGCCTTCCACTGAACTTTTTTAATATTATCAAGCAGGAAAGCCTCAGGATTTGAAGAATCGCTGGTGTTGTAAAAAAGCTCGACGCGCACAAGGACATCCATTCCGCCTTCAAGATTTTCTCTCAATGATGCTTTGAGCGCACCACGGTTTTTTTCATCAGTATCAGAAATCCATATTGGCGAGCTTGAAACGATGTCTCCGGCATCAAAGAAATAATCAGTGATATTCTGCTCAAAAAGATACGAAGTCGCCCAAATTTTATCCTGCCCAGGATTATTCTGGATAATCTGAATCGAAAGAGACTTTGCGAAAGCCCCTGACGCGCAGAAAAAAGCGAATGTAGTCAAAAGAAATGTTTTTACCCACCTTTTCATAAAACCCCAACAGATTTTTTTCTCTGTCTTTATGAATATCGGAATCTGAGAAAAGAAGTTTAGGGAAATGAAAATCTTAGAATTGAAAGTATTCGGGAAGTTCTATTTCAAAAGTGCGTTTTTTGCCTTCGCCGCATGGAATCGTGAGTTTTGAAGAACATAATAGAAGATTTTTGATTTTCAGCGTTTTTTTTGCGATTTTGTTCAGCTTGAATTTTCCGTGCTTGTCGTCGCCGCAGATGGGAGAAGCCACGCTCGCCAGATGGATTCGGATTTGGTGCATCCGGCCAGTTCCCAGCTTGAGGTGGATTTTTGAAAATGTGAGGGGAATGAGCTTAGAGGCAATTTCTTCGGGATTTTCAGAAAAGACCGGGACTTCCCTCGTAAAGACTTCTTCAACGGTAAAATTAGTGACAGCGCTTTGTTCCCGCTCATTTTTTCCGTTTTTTCTGACCACGGAGCCTGAAATCGTGCCGGATTTTACTTTCTTTCCATTAATAAGGGGCTCGTTGAAGCAGATTGCAGTGTATTCTTTCTGGACTTGCTTTGAGGCGATAAGGTCAATCCATTTTGAGGCGGCTTTGGGATTTTTCGCTATGACCATAAGTCCGCAAGTTTCTTTGTCCAGACGGTGAACGAGATGAACTTTAAAGCCTGCCTGCTTTGAAAACTCTTCGTCCAGCGGATGGCTGATCCCCTCGCCCCCCTGCACGGCCACTCCCGCCGGCTTGTTTATCACAAAAATCTCATCGTCTTCAAAAAGAACAGGAATCTCACGCATAGGATAATAGTAGCGGAAAGAGTTTTAATGAGCAATGAGGAATGAAAAATGAGAAATTAAAATTGATAATTGCTCATTCCTAATTTATAATTCTTGTATGCGAAAAATTTTCTTTTTAATCTGTGGATTTTTTCTTTCACTTTCGGCTTTTTCTGAAATCATCACTTCTGAGAAGTTTAATTACTCCATCGATTTTCCTGAAGGCTATCAAATCGAAGACATGGAGCAGGACGAAACAACCGTTATTTTTAAGAACAAGTATCTTGATGCCCACGCACTGATTAAGGTCTGGGAAAATTCAAAATTTTCTTCCTCAATGGATGCAATCAAAGACACGCTTTCCCGCGTAAAGGCATCTTCCGACTTTTCTGAATGTGTTTGGCGCAGACAGAAATGCACTATCGCTTCTTTTGAAAGCCCCCTCTTGCTCCCGGACGGAGCGGCTCAGGGCTGGGCGGCTTGCATTCCCCTTCCTCAAAAGAAAGGCTATCTTACGATTCTTTCTTATGCGCCCAAAACTGTCTACGATGATTTGGCTCAGGTCTTGATTTCCCTTTTGGACTCAGTTTTGATTGACGCAGGCTCTTTCCGTGAGCCGGGCTTGATTACTTCGGCATTTTATCCGCGAAAAAGCCCCAAACAGATTTCCCTTACGATTGACTCCAAAAAAATCCCGACTCAAATTGACTCCGTTGACGCGGAGGCAAGTCAATTCGTTATCGACCGGGAATTTGCTGTCTTTTCTTTCTACGCTTCAAATAATCTGCCCGAAATGTTCGACGCATGGATCCGCTTTTACCGCCTTTTAGCCCGTGACTCAATGGAAAGAGTCAAAAAAGTCTCCTTCGACATTTACACGGTCTTAAAAGACGAATGTGAGAAAAAGGACGCCCAAAATCCTGACGCAGTCCTTTCCCAGCTTCTCTTGAACTGGGCGCAGGATTTCAATTACGAGCGAAAATCTTCCAGCTACGACAAGGCGGACATCGAAAGCATCCCCGCCATTCTCGAAGGCGGCTCCAGCGACTGTGACGGCCGCTCCCTCCTGCTCATGTGCATCCTGAAAAACTGTTCGATTGACAGCTGCATGTTCATCTCAGCCCAGTACAGCCACGCCCTTCTGGGAGTCTATTTTCCCGATAAGCAGGGACAGACTATCAAAGTTGATGACGGTCTTGCAGGAAAGGAATATCTCGTAGGCGAGACCACGGCAAAAGATCTCACCCTGGGCATGATGCCGGCCAGCATGACCGACAGAAAGAACTGGATGGCAGTGGAATTGCCGTAAAAAACTCTTCCCCAAACTTTCGATTTGTGATATAGTCTTTTCTACAAATCGGGCTATAGCGCAGCTGGTTAGCGTGCTTGTCTGGGGGGCAAGAGGTCTCGGATTCGAATTCCGATAGCCCGACTTAAAGCAGATTTCATATTGAAGTCTGCTTTTTTTTTTGCTATATTTATAGAACTATGTTAGACAAAGTTTTATCCGTAATTTTCGGCTCTCAGAACGAGCGCGATGTTAAAAAGTTAATTCCAATCGTAAAGGCTGTAAACGACAAAGAAGAATGGGCAAAATCCCTTGCCCCAGAGGATTTTCCAAAACAAACGCAAATTTTTAAGGAGCGTCTTTCAAAGGGCGAGACTCTTGACGATATTCTGCCGGAGGCATTCGCCCTCTGCCGTGAGGCGGCTTTCCGTGTCCGTGGCGAGCGGGCTTATGACGTCCAGCTCATGGGCTCAATCAACTTGCATCAGGGAAAAATCACCGAAATGAAGACAGGTGAAGGCAAAACCCTGGTTGCCGTCGCCCCGGCCTACCTCAACTCCTTAAGCGGGCTTGGCGTTCATGTCGTTACCGTAAACGATTACCTTGCCGAGCGCGACGCTGCCACCATGCGGCCTGTTTTCTCTTATCTTGGCGTTACGGTAGGAACAATTCTGTCTAACATGGACAATGCTGTCCGAAAAGAAAACTACAACTGCGACATCACTTACGGAACCAATAACGAATTCGGCTTTGACTACCTGCGCGACAACATGCAGATTGAGCTTTCACGAAAAGTCCAGCGTGGCTTCAACTATTGTATCGTTGACGAAATCGACTCTATCTTGATTGATGAGGCCCGAACTCCGCTCATTATTTCTGGAGCGGGCGAGGACGATACTTTCAAATTCTACGAGGTCGATAAATATGTCGATTTGTTTGAGGAAGCCGAAAAAGACCCGAAAACAGACGACTACTACGATGAAGTTGATATGACTCCCGAAGAGCGGGCTGCCCTCAAAGGCGACTATAAAATCGATGAAAAATCAAAGCGGGTTTCTTTCACTGACAAGGGCATGAACAAAATCGACTCAATCCTGCATCAGCACAATCTGATTGCTCCTGAGTCAACGGTTTTTGACGAAGAAAACTTTGAGTATGTCCACTACTTCACTCAGGCAATCCGCGCCCACAAGCTCTACAATAAAGATGACGAATATGTGGTGCGTGACGGAAAGGTTGAAATCGTCGATGAATTCACAGGCCGTATCCTTGAAGGCCGCCGCTATTCAGACGGTCTTCACCAGGCAATCGAGGCAAAAGAGCATGTAAAAATCGCCCAGAGAAACCGCACTATGGCGACAGTCACTTTCCAGAATTTCTTCCGAATGTACACAAAGCTTTCGGGCATGACCGGTACGGCGGCAACCGAGGCGGTTGAGTTCCAGAAAATCTATAAGCTTGACACTGTGGTGATTCCTACAAACCTTCCTGTAGCCCGCGTTGACGAGCAGGACGAAGTTTACCTCAACGAAGAGGACAAATGGAACGCCATCGTAAAGGAAATCCGCGAGGCTCACACTAAAGGACAGCCTGTTCTGGTGGGTACTGTTTCTGTCGAAAAATCTGAGCATCTTTCAGCCCTCCTTACCCGAAACGGAATCAAGCACGAGGTCTTGAACGCGAAGAACCATGCCCGCGAGGCTCTGATTATCGCTGAGGCAGGAGCTAAAGGAGCTGTCACAGTCGCAACAAACATGGCAGGCCGAGGGACAGACATTAAGCTTGGCGGAAGCTATGAGCAGCGGGCATTGAGCAAGGTGGGAACAGATGCAAGTCCTGAAGAATATCAGAAAGCGGTCAAGGCCGAAAAGGAAAAATGGCTCAAAGACTACGAGGAAGTAAAATCTTTGGGCGGCTTATATGTTATCGGTTCAGAGAGGCACGAATCACGACGAATCGACAACCAGCTTCGCGGTCGTTCTGGACGACAGGGTGACCCCGGACGCTCAAAATTCTTCATCTCAATGGACGATGACCTTATGCGTCTTTTCGGCGGCGAGCGGATGAAGAACATCATGACCCGAATCGGAATGGAGCCTGGCGAGCCGATTTATCACCCTTGGCTTACGAAGGGAATCGAAAAGGCTCAGAAAAAGGTCGAAGAGCGAAACTTTGAAATCCGAAAGAATTTGATTGACTACGACGATGTCTTGAACGAGCAGCGTGAATTCATTTACAAGCAGAGGGATTCAATCCTTGAAGACGAGAATTTGAGCGAGCGAATCATGACCACAGCCAAGGATTACCTTGACGAATGGTTCTTTGAATACGAAAAACAGGGAAAGAAGAGCGCACAGGCTCAGAAAGAGCTTGCCGAAAACATCAAGAACAACTTCGGCGTAATGCTGCCACCAGAAATGCTTGAAGAGCAAAAGGTTCTTTCCCTTTTGCAGAACGACATCACCGAAAAGGAAACTCTTGTCGGACACGAGCAGTTCAATATGTTCATCCGCTACCAGTACATTCAGGCAATCGACAGAAAATGGCTGGATCAGCTGGAATATCTGGACGGCTTACGGGAAGCAGTCCACCTGCGAGGCTACGGCCAGCACAATCCTCTCACCGAATACAAAATCGACGGTTTCAACCAGTTCGACGCCATGATTGAAAAAATCCGCATCGAAATTGCAGGAAGAGTCTTTAAAGTCAGGATTCAGATTAACCCGGCTCCTCAAGCCCCCCGTCAGGCAATGCAGGGAACAGCCCAGCACTCAGAAGCCCAGAGCATGAGCGATCAGGCACGGGGAGCTCAGATGGCACGCAATGCTCAGGCTGCGGCAGGCCGCACAATGGCAGGAGCCAGCACAGGCCAGAGCGTCACCGTAGTGAGAAGCGGTCCGAAAATCGGCCGCAACGATCCCTGCCCATGTGGAAGCGGTAAAAAATATAAAAACTGTCACGGACGCTAGACCGGGACAGTTTTCGTAAATCTAATGCGACCTACGGGAGCATTTTCCTTGCATGGTAGATAAAATTTAGACGCGGATTCACGCAGATACAAATCTTTCAAGTCTGCCTGCATCCGCGTTTTATTTTTGGGAGCAATTTATGTGGATTCTGAAAGACTTTATCAACGACAATATAGTTCCGCTTTTACCCTGGGCTTTACTTTTCTTAGCACTGGTAATTTTCTGCGCAGAGTTTGTCTGGACTGACCGGAAACTTCTTTCGGAACGGCAAAAAGAAGTCGTTAAGTCTTTCTTTGCCTGTGCCCTGACCGGCTTTGTTACGGTCTACTGGGCGCACAGGATTCTTCCGCCTGCAAAAGAGCCGATTCTCATAGCATGCATCATTCTTCCAGTCCTTATTTTCTTCAATAATAATTTCCTCAAAAAACATGTCATCCCCAGAGACTGGCAGGTGGTTTTGTACATTTCCCTCGTCTTTATGCCTCTCGCCGTAAAAAGCCCTTCTCTTTTGGTGACTGGCTGTGCCCTTGACTGTCTTCTCTACATGATTGCAAACCTGCGCTCTTCTTCAAAAAAGCTGGATAAAACCGTAAAGCAGGTCGATACAAAAAAAATCAAAAAATCAAAGACTCTCTACGGCGGAATTATCTTGCTTTCTTTCGCACTCGCCGTCCTCCTCACCTGTGCCTATCAAAGGCGGGCGCCCATTACCTTTATTTCGGCCATTGTCCTTTCGGCGATTGAGGCGGCTTCTTTTGTAATCTGGCACATAGCCAACGACAAGGAGAGAATTCACTACTTCACGGCCTTTGAAATTCTCTTTATGTTTGCCCCCTTCTTGTATAATCCCTTTGAGCATTTCTGGATTGGTATGGCAGTCATCATCGCTACCCTTCCCTGGAACGAATATTTTTCGGACATTCTTACGAAGAAATACAAAAAAGATAAATTCTTTCTCTTTTCTCTTGGACTTGAAATTCTCTCCCTCTCCCTTTCAGTGGGAATCATCTGCGCAAACTTTTTCTACACAGCCCTTCCCATTTATGCGATTCTGCTTGTAAACCTTGCGTCAATTATTGCACTTGCACTTTTCTATATTCTTTTTGGAACAGAAAATTACTGGGTCTACACGCTTCTGACTCTTGCCCTTGTTTTTATATCGCTTTTCTCAAGCCCCTTCGGTGAATTTTGGATTCTAGCGGCTACTCTCTGCCTTCTTCTTCCGCTGATTATTGCCGCCTTCCGGGAACATCACTGGCTTTTGATTACAGCTTTGGCCGCCCTCATGCTGGCCGTGGCATGGCTTTGTATCATGGTGCTTACAGGTCAGATGGATTTCGGCGAGATTTTCTCTCATGTGCATATTTTCGGCGCAATAACAGGAAAAGGCATGATTCAGGAAGACATTATTCCTTATGCCGTTAAACTCGGCCTTCTGCCTTCTCTCTGCATCGCTCTTCCCCTTATTACAGAGTTGGTTTTAGGCACGCTTATTTTGATAAAGAAGATACGAGGAAAGTAATCTCGTTCATAACACGCTTTTTATCGGTCGTCCAGTCTGGCGCGATAAGCGTCTTTTTAGGCGGGTCACCTGTAAGTCTGTGAATCACGCAATTTTCAGGCAGCAGGGGAAGCGTTTTTTTAAGAAGCGAAAAATATTCTTCTTTTTTAAGCGGCGTGTATTCACCATTCTCATACATTTGGGCAAGTCGGGTATTTTTCACAATATAAAGCGAAGTGATTTTGATTCCGAAAAAATCAGCAAAATTCTTCACGGAGTTTTGGAGCCCACAGAGAGTTTTGTCCACAGATTCGCACAGATTTTCACAGATTTTGTAATCATTAGTATTTACAACAAAATTCACGCTTTCAAGCATATCCGCCTCGCTTTCTCCGGGGAGGCCGAAAATCAAATGAGTCACTATGTGGATATTGGGATTTGCCGCCCTGATTCTCCTTACCGCGTCTGAATAGTCCTCATTGCTGTAGCATCTGTTAATCAGCCTTCCTGTCGCTTCGTTTGAAGTCTGTAAGCCAAGCTCAATCTGAACGAAATGATTTTTTGAAATCTCCGAGATTTTAGAAAGGATTTCTTCGCTTAGACAGTCCGGCCGGGTGGCGATTGCAAGTCCTGCCACATCCTCACATTCAAGGGCCTCCTTGTATTTTTTCGCAAAGATTTCTGCGTCTCCGTAAGTGGAAGTGAAATTCTGAAAATAGGCGATGTATTTTCCCCTGCGATTTCCGCTCCGTCCCTTCATTTTCGCTTCCACCCGCTTCTTTGCCTGCTCCACCTGCTCTTTTACAGAAAGATTTCTTTCAGCCGCAAAATCTCCGCTCCCGCTCTCGGAGCAGAAAATGCAGCCGCCATAGCCCTTTGTGCCATCACGATTTGGGCAGGTGCAACCCGCATCCAAAGAAAGTTTGTAAGTCTTACAGGAGAAAACAGATTCATAAAATTGCGAGAGAGCGAGCATGGAGACAGTATAGCAGAAAATAAAAAAAGGAGTCAGGAAGATTCAATTCCTAACTCCTCATTTCTAATTGCTAATTAGCCTATCGTTTGAGCGAAAGAACAGTCTCAAGCAATGTATCTGCTGTCTGGATTGTCTTTGCGTTTGACTGGAAACCACGCTGGGTGACAATCATGTCAGTAAACTGCTCTGTAAGGTCAACGTTTGACATTTCCAATGCACCTGCGAGGAAGGTACCACCACCTGCGATTCCGGCCGCATTGATTTTTGCCTCGCCAGAGTTGTTACTCTTTACATAAGTATTGTCACCGGCCTTTTCAAGACCATTCTGGTTAGCGAATGTTGCCATTGCCAGCTGACCGATTGTGCGGTTAGTGCCGTTTGAGTAAACGCCAGTGATTGAACCTGTTGAGTCAATCTTGAAGTTCTCAAGATAGCCCAATGTGTAGCCGTCCTGATAGAAGGCTTTTGTTGAGCTTGCTGAAGCACTCTGGGTTACGGTGTTAATCATGCTTCCGATTGTACCCAAGTTGATGTTCATTGTCTGTCGGTATGGGTTTCCGTCAGCGTCAGGGTTTGAATCCGGGACAGTGTATGAAGCCTGAAGGATGATTTCTCCGTCAGGATTTGAGTTATTTCCTGCTGAGTCAGTGACTGCGGCAAGAGTTCCGTTGTTGTCGAAAGAGACAGTGAAGGTGTTCTCAACTCCGTCAGTTGTTCCCAAGCCGACTCGTGTCTGTGTAAAGTCAGCATTATCCGGGTCAATCTGAACTGTAGCTGTCCACTGATTTGGGTTTCCCCGAACGCGAGTGAAGTTTACGTTCAAAAGGTGCTCATTACCGAATGAATCATAGATTTTGAATTCTGTGTTCCAAGTTCCTTTTGCCACATCTGCTTCTGTTGGATTCTCAGGGATTTCCGGTGTATTTTTGTTCAAGTTACATGCAAAGTTGATGTTCTGTGTTGCTTTTGCCGGGTCTTTTGAACCAACAGGAATTACCAAGTCTGTAGGGGTAGCGGCAGTCTGAACGACCATTTCTCCGTTCAGTTCGCGGGCCATCCAACCCTGAACCCGCATTCCGTTTGCAGGATTTACGAGAGTTCCGTTCTGGTCAAGAGAGAAAGCACCCGCACGAGTATAGTATGATTTCTCGCCGTTTTTCTCGATGAAGAAACCGTTACCCTGAATCGCAACATCAGTTGAAATACCTGTTGACTGCAAGTTTCCCTGAGTGAAAACAGTGTCGATTGCGGCGACTGTCATGCCGAGGCCGACTTCTTTCGGGTTAACGCCGCCTTTTTCCTCAGTCGGTTTTGAAGCGCCTGCAAGCTGCTGGCTGATCATGTCCTGAAAATTAACACGGCCCCGTTTGAAACCTGTTGTGTTTACGTTGGCAATGTTGTTGCCGATTACATCCATTCGTGTCTGATGATTCTGCAAGCCAGAAACGCCAGAATAAAGTGATCTCATCATATCGCTACCCTCTTTTTTTATTAGAAGCCGTATACAGCCTTGATTTTATTCATATCGTAGAACATACCGTTCACTTGTACCTGTGGGGTGTTACCTCGTGTGGCAGCCTCAACGACACCAGTCGTGCTCTGATCTGCGCCCAAGTCAATCTGGACAGTGCGACCAAGCATACTCTGAGCCTCGCTGGAATTAATCATCGCGGCCATTTTCTCGAAGTTGTTGCTCATGTTCGTCATCTGCTCAAGAGATGTGAACTGCGCCATTTGGGCGATGAATTCAGTGTTTTCCATCGGACTTGTCGGATCCTGATTCGTCATCTGAGCCATCAAGAGCTTCAAAAAGTCGTCTTTTCCCAATTCTCGGCTTGCGATTCTGCCTTCTCGGAGTTCAAAGTCAAGTTTTTTGTTGTAGCCGTTTACTACATTGTCAACCTTGAACTTTTCCTGTGCGCTCATCGTTGTATTGATGTTCGTTGCAGTCATTTCCATTTTTTTACCCCACATGTAGCGGTGTCGCTACATTTCAAATATCGGCATCAGATTTACTGACTTTAGCCAATTATGCCACGATATTTATGGCATAGCTTCCTTCTGAAGAAGATTCCGTCATCTCGCCAGAGGCAAGAGCGTCTGCCGTGACGAATTCGCCGTAACTCTTATGAGCAAGAATTCCAGGATTCTGCTGATTCTGCCCCTGCTCGCCAGACTGGGCGAAGCCCTGCTGATTCTGATTGTTTGAGAAATTCAGGTCAAAGCTGCCAGTCTCAAATCCGCTCTCGGTGAAGGCCTGTTTGAGCGAGGAAATGCTCTCCCGGAAAGCGTCCATGGCTTCTTTTGTCTGCACCGTAATCTGAGCTGAAAGATTTTTATCGTCAAGGTTAAGAGAAATTTTTACATTTCCCAAGCCTTCCGGCCTCAAAATCAAGTTGATTGTTCCCTGATTATTGTCTTTAAGAACGATATTTCCGGCTTTTACGAAATCAGGCGCATTTTCCTGAACCGCATTTGAAAGCATGGCCTGGAAATCAGAGCCTGCCGCTCCAGCCGCCTGTGACGAAGAAGAAGTGATATTCTCCTGGGCTTTTGCGGCAAGTTCCATAGTCATCTGAACATTATTTTCGTTCTGCTGTTGCATTGAGAGAGTGATTTCTTTCTTCTCTGCCGCTTTCTGGACGATTTTTGATGAATCTACCTTTGCAGAATTATCTTCAAAAAGACGGTGAGTTCTTAAATCATGGACAGAGAGTTTGGCTCCGCTTTTCTTTTCGTTTGAATCTTTATTTGAGGCAATTTTTTTGTCAGAATCTAAAGCCAGCTCACTTTTTACCGCCCCCCTTTGGATTTGGTCGGCATTCTCCGAAAGTGCGTCAAGGAAAAGCCGTGGATCAGAAACGGCAAGATTCTGCGCGCTCTCAAGCTTTTCTTCTTCAGACTCGCTTCCCGGAATAAATTCCGCAGCCGCATCAATGAGAGCAGAAAAATCCTCGTTGGAAATCTCCTCGCTTTCATCAATTTTTGAAGAAGACAAAAGCCATGCAAGAGTTTTATCATCGATTTTAGAATCTTTTAGATTTTCAGAGTCTAAACCAGCGACTTTTTCTGATTTTTCATCAATTCCGCTGAGTTTTTTTTCATTTTGAATCTGATTCAATCTAACGACAATAAAATTTTCTTCAGGAAACCCCTTATCCGCTGAGTCTTCTTCCGCAACTTCGGCTTTCTCATTTTCTGAAGAAGATTTTTTTGCAATTTTTTCAGATTTTTCTTTTTCCGGATTTCTCTTGTCTGCGAGTTTTTCTTCTGGCTGAGTTTTTTCACCATTCTCATCTTTTGCGACTTTTTCTGCATCGCGCTCGCTTATTTTCTCCGCAGATTTTTCATTTTCCGTATTTTTCACATCACGAGAATCAAGCTGTGCACTGCGCAAAAAATCAACAAACGACGATTTTTCTCTCTCCTGAGTCTGAGCCGGAGCAATTTGAGATAAATCACTTTGTGCCGTTTGAGTCTTTACTTGAGAAATTGAAAGGATGTTCATGGAAACCTCCACATTTTAGATGACTTCTCTTTTATCATCGGATTTTTTTAGTGAAGGTTAAGTTTTTTTTAATCGAGACTTTCTGGTTTATTTGCCATTTTTCGCTGGATTGTCGCGGCTCTTTCTGCAGGCATGTTCATAAGCCAAACCGAAGACAAAGATGTTTGTTTATTTGCGGCAGCCATTTCGTCAGCCTTGCGGAGAATATCGATAATATCCTGATCGTCATGAGAAAGAAGCTCTTCAACAGCCGTTTTTGGAGGCATACTGTTCAAATAAGACGCAATTGTTTCTATATTAGTGTTTCTGTCATCGTATTTTTTGACCTGATTATTGAAAGTCTTTTCCCGCTCGTCCTGTGATTTTTTGCGGTCTTCAAGTTCCTTGGCGATTGCTTCGTTCTGTTCCTCGACTTTTTTAATGTCGCCTTCCCGCTTGTCCAGCTCCTGAGTGCGGATATCCAAAGCCTCAATTCTTTTTGCAAAGCGGTCTTCGTCTAAATCTGCGTCCAGAGGCTTAGAATTTGTTGAAGTGAGAGAAGTCTGCGGAGCAAGTCCCACGAGTTTGTAGGCAGGCGCAAAAATCTTCTTTGCATGAATTACGCCCAAATAATCGAACCACAAAAGTCCGCCCAAAACAAGAATAATGATTAAGATAAGAAGAAAAATTGTTTTACCGATTCCACCGTTTCCACGAGCCATTTTTATCCCCTCAGAAAAAAGAACTTCGCTTTTATTATCGGTATTATATCACAAAAGTTAAGTTTGTGATATAATGCAAGGCGATGATTAACTACTGGATTCAGGAAGACAATCAGTTTGTCAAAAGCAGCAAAGAAGAACTTTCTCAATTTGAAGCAGGTCGCCGCGTTTGGATTGACGCCCGCCGTGTTTCCCAGCAGGAACTTTCCGAACTGCAATCTGAATTCAATCTTGACCCGGAGCTTTTAATGGATGTAATGGATCAGGACGAGCTTTCCCGAATCGAAAACTGGGACGATTTTGCCCTTGCCATCATGCGATTGCCGGTCTTTACGCCAAATTCTGAGGTCGCTTACTCAACGGCTCCGGTGGGTGCGGTCATCTATCCAGATAAAATCATCACAATCTGCTGGACTGACTGCGAAGTTCTCAAGGATATGAGTGCAAACCGAATCAAAGGTCTTTCCCTCATGGATTTTCCGGCCTTTTTAATCAAAATTCTTTCCCGCAGCGACATAATGTTCCTTCGCTACCTCAAGGAAATCAGCCGCCGGGTCACTTCCATTCAGAACGAGTTGCACGAACAAATCGAAAACGCCGAGCTCATCCAGTTGCTTAACCTTGAGAAGTCCCTCACCTACTTTACGACTTCCCTTAAGTCAAACCAGCTTTTGCTGGAAAAAATCCGCCGTACCCGCATACTCAAACTGGACAGTGATGATCAGGAATGGCTGGACGATGTTGAAATTGATAACAGGCAGGCTATGGAAATGGCTGACACCTACAGCTCAATCACCACGGGCGTCATGGATGCTTTCGCAAATGTCATCTCCAACAACATGAATGTCGCCATGAAAAAATTGGCCGTCATCAACCTTGTCATGATGGCACCGACCTTCGTAACGAGTTTCTTCGGCATGAACTTCAAGCTCCCCTTCGACACAATGAACGGTTATGTTCCTGTATCGATTGCAGCTTTAATTTGTTTAATTTCTGTACTGCTCAGCTGGTGGCTTTTAAGCTTCAACAAAAACGCACGCACGCTAAAGAAGTTCAAAAAAGCCAAAAAGCGTAAAAAAGTAAGTTGAAAATAAATATAATTCGTAAAATTAGTGCAATTCGCCTCTATATTTTAGGAGTTTAATCATGAAAAAATATATCTTTGCCACGCTCACTTTTCTTATTACGGGAATCACCTTTTCTCAAAGTTTCAACTCCCTTTCTCCAGTCAGATTGGGACCTGTCGCTCCAGCCCAATATGATGTTTATGTAATCGGTGACGGAAGCCAATCTTACACGGCAAGCCGCTGGATAACCCCCTTTGAAATCAACCGCTACGAAACGACTTACGAACTTTGGTATGAAACAAGGGAAATTGCAGAGGCTTTGGGCTACAAATTCATAAATCCAGGTCAGGAAGGCTCCATAGGGAAACGTGGAGCAGAACCAACAAACGAAAAAGAGCAGCCCGTCACAATGATTTCATGGTACGATGCCGTAGTCTGGTGCAACGCCTTTTCAGAAATCCACGGACTCAGCCCATGTTACAGTCTTAACGGCAAAATCCTCAAAGACGCAACCGACACAATCAGCCTGGATTTGTGCAAGTGTGATTTCAACGCAGACGGCTACCGTCTTCCCACCGAAGCCGAATGGGAATATGCCGCCAGAAAAACAATTTCCGGAATGCAAAGCGGAAGCACGGCCAGCGGTCAGGTGGATAAATACGGAAAGGAAGATGATTCGATTCCTGAAGAAGAAGTAGCCTGGACTGCATCCAATTCAAGGGGCACTCACAGGGTTGGCACTGCCGGCACGCCTTTTAAGGATGACGCCCCACCCGAAGCTGGAAGCGGAAACCCCAACGGCATGGGGCTTTTTGATATGAGCGGAAATATCTGTGAATTCACCTGGGACTGGAATGGCCGCTACATAGACACGGATCCGGGAGCAAGGGCTATTGGAGCCGAGGCTGGAAGCGAACGGGTTAGCCGGGGAGGCAGCTGGAGTGAATACACGCCCTTCATCTACACCGGCGACCGCTACAGCTACGACCCCAACGAGTGCTACAACTACCTTGGCTTCAGATTCGCGCGAACGGTAAAATAAGCAGAGTTGTAAAACACCTGATAGCAAAAAAACAGGCTCCCAGCGTGAACCTGCCAAAAAGTTCGCGGTGAACAAGTTCAAGCGAACTTTTGTCAGAACCACGCTTCCGCC
>ODAI011056690.1_pt1 | contig 34087 bp, 26 predicted proteins | sample 1539321 | NCBI WGS metagenome assembly ODAI01 (sample SAMN02144231, study PRJEB22623) | gut metagenome | biome: sheep rumen | host: Ovis aries | place: New Zealand
AGGACGCCGGTTCCGCGAGGGGAAGCACATGTCCCCGGCGCAGGAAGACCAGAAGCTCATTCAGCTCTGCCTTCACATAGTGGTCGCCTTTTTCCAGCAGTTCCTCATCATAGTCGTCCGCCGCGCGGAAACGGATCAGCTTCATGTCCTCCGGCAGATACACATACCTGCCCCTGGCATTCTGCGTGTAAACAGGGGCGATCATGATGCTGTCCCCGGCCAGGATCTGATCTTCCGTCCGGACCGCCCGCTCATCCTCCGGATAGGCAAAGGCAAGCGGGACAAAGTACATATCGTCCCTGAGAGCCGCTTTCATAAACTCCGAATAGATATAGGGAATCAGGGCGTAGCGCAGTTCCACCAGCTTCTTCAGGTCGGGGATCCGGTCAAACTGATAGAGTTCCTGCCTGCGCGTATACATGGCCGCGTGATTGCGGAAAAGCGGGGTGAAGATGCTCAGCTGCGTCCAGCGCATGACCAGGTCTTCCGTCGCGTCGCAGTTGAAACCGCCCGTATCGCCTCCGCAGTAGAGAAATCCGCACATGTTCAGGGCCGGCAGCTGCTGGAGGTTCAGCAGGATATGGCTCCACCAGGAACAGTTATCCCCGGTCCAGACGCCGCCGTAGCGGTGCATGCCGATATAGGAGCTTCTGGAGAACATCAGGACGCGCTTATCCGGAGAAAGCCGCTCAAAAGCCTCCCCTGCAGCGCGGGTCATGTTATATCCGTAGAGGTTGTGAACCCTGTCGTGCCGGATCTTTGTCCCGTTCATATCATGCCAGAAGCTCTTATAATCCGCGGGGCTGTTCGCCAAGCCCCCGATCATTCCCATTAGTTCACGGTAAGTCGACAGATCAAGGTTCTTTCCCTTATAATCCCCAATCGCCTCAAAGACAGCATTCAGCCGGTCCTCGGAGAAGAAGATCGCCGGCTCGTTCATATCATTCCAGAAGCCTTCGATTCCCCGGTCAAGAAGCAGCTTGTACTTGTCCCCAAACCATCTGCGGGCATCCGCGTTCAGGAAATCCGGAAAACGGACCCAGCCCGGCCAGACCGCGGCCACAAAGGGGGAACCGTCCTCTTTCGTGACAAAATAGTTCTTTTCCAGGCCTTCCTCATAGACCTCATAGCCGTCTTCGATCTTCACGCCTGCGTCGATGATCGGGATCAGGCGGATATGCCGCTCTTTCATCTCTGAAACAAAGCCTTCAAAATCCGGAAATGCTTCCTCGTTCAGGGTAAAATCCTTGTAATGATCCATATAGTCGATGTCCAGATAAATCATGTCAAGGGGGATCCCGGCCTCTTCATAACGGTCCGCCACAGCGCGCACTTCATCCGCGTTCATATAGGACCAGCGGCTCTGCCCGAAACCGAAGGCCCATCTGGGCGGAATATAGCTCCTGCCGGTGATCTTTCTGAATTCACGCACCAGATCCCGCGGATTCTCCCCTTCCAGGACATAGATATCAGCGTCCGGCTCGTCAAAGCGGATCTTCAGTTCATCCGCATGGGTATATCCGATGTCAAATATGACCCTGCCGGGCGTATCGATGTAAAATCCTCTGGCCTGTCCTTCCCCGAAAATGAGGATGAAATTCTGGGAGGCGTACAGGGATCTGCGGTCCTCCTGATGATGCGGCTCATCTGTATTATTGCTGATGTACTCCCATCCCCTTTTGTTCATCCCCCGGACTGTCTCGCCCAGGCCGTAGACAATTTCATCGTCTTTCAGGGCAAGACACAGGCTCTTCTCCTGCTCATCCAGGCTGAAATACGGGAGCGGGCCTTCCCCGGCCGCCACCGGGACAACTACAGATTCCGTCGCGATCGGATGGCCGATCGTATACTTTCTGATCATGGATTCTCCTCCCAAAATGAAGTTTTGAACTCTGACGAAATGCTCCGGATGGCTTTTTTGCAGCCATGTCTGCCACGCTGGTGCCTGTATCCGCGGGCAAAATATATCCCCTTCCCGGGCTCATTGTTATAAGCTTTAATCCGTGCGGATCAATGACACAGTTTCCTGCAGATATGGCAGCCCCTGCATTCTCATACTCCGGCAAAATGAAAGAGAATTCCCGCCGCCGCAGACAAAGCGATAAAAATCACCGGATGGAGCTTCGGAAAAAACTTCTGCAGAATAAAGATCACGATTCCCAGTATGACCGCTTTCCAGAGAAAGAGATCCGTTATTTTGCGGCTTTCAGCAAACGCGGCGGTATTCAGCAGCGCAACCTTTGCCACATTGATTCCCGCCGCGCTGATCATGGCGATCGAGGCCGGACGCAGTCCGTAAAAAGCTCCTTTGACATAGGGACTGTCCTGGAACTTGTTCAGAAAATGAGCGATGATAAGAATGATAATGACGCTGGGCGCGGCCAGTGACACGGTCGCCAGGATACCGCCTGCAATGCCTCCTGTCGTATATCCGGCATACGTGGACATATTGATTCCGATCGCGCCGGGGGTAGATTCCGAAACCGCGATCATATCCGCGATATCGGTATGGCTGAACCAGCCGGTTTTGTCCGAAATCTCGTAGAGGAAAGGAAGCGTCGCAAGGCCGCCGCCCACCGTGAACAGTCCGGTCTTGAAAAATTCATATATCAGTCTGAGGTAGATCATGCCTTCTTTCCTCCATTCCTGTTATAGAGAACGACTCCTGTCAGGCCGGAAAGAATAACCAGTACCGCAGCCGGAACCGCCAGCGGCAGAACGCCGGAAAAAGCAGTCAGCAGGAAAACGATCAGATAGAGAATCAGCGTCTGCCGGTCCACAACCGACTTCTTCCAGAGCCTCAGTACCGCCTGCACGATGAGCACGCACACACAGACACGGATCCCGGCAAAGGCGTTCTGCACGACCGGATACTCCGCAAAGTTGCGCAGGCTTGCCGAAATCAAAAGGATAATGGCAATCGGGGCCGTCAGAAAGCCGAGGGTCGCTGTGATGCCGCCCACGATTCCGGCCTGCTTGTTGCCTATGAAGGTGGAAACATTCAGGGCGATAATCCCCGGCGTACACTGACCGATCGCAAAATAATCCATCAGCTCTTCCGTCGTGACCCATCCGCGGTCCTGGGCGAGATCCCGGTCTAGCAGCGGCAGCATGGCATAGCCGCCGCCGAAATTCACCGCGCCGATCCGCAGAAAGGCAATATACAGTTCCAGCAGTTTTTTCAACATTCCTCAGATCCTCCGTCAGCGCTCCCTCATTCTTCCTTCTTTACAGCAGGTCTGCGGCCTCGGTTAACCGGGAAGAATACACAGAACTGATCTGTCCTTCAGGATACGCCAATCGCTTCAGCCTGCTGTCTCCTGAATCAGAGACGGTTGATACAGGCGTACAGTTCCTGCGGGCGGACGGCTGCCAGTCCCGCAGGAACATAACGCTCCGCGCAGACAGCCTCGAAACCGCCCTTCTCCATTTTCTCCAGCAGTGCTGCGAAGAGCTTTTTCCCGCTCACCACAGCGCCTGTTTTTCCTCCGTACATCTCCATGGCCAGGCGCACCAGACAGGCGAGGGTCTGGGTCTGTTCGCCGTCCACGATCTGCTCCACATACCTCAGATCAAGGGACTCCGGCCCCACGGAGAAGGCTGTTTTCCCCATGCGTTTCAGCTTCAGCCGCTGCTCCGACATATGATCGCCCCTGTAGGCTTTGTGCATCTGGACAGAGCTTCCCAGCCTGAGCCTTCTGTCCCTGTCCGGGAGAAGAAACGGCGCCGGCGGGAGCATTTTCGAATCGGAGCCTTCCCCCATTTTCTGCTTAAGCTGTTCTTCAAACTCTTTCGCGGTCTGCTTTGCCCGCTGCGTGATGTCCTTCGCCCGGTAGCGGTCCATCTGAAGGACCAGGTCCGCCTCCCGGAAATAGGAGCCGCTGCTCCCGATTACGAGAATAGTGGAAATGCCGGCCTTCTCATAGAGGTCATGCACCCTGTCCAGGAAGGGGACGATCGGCTCCTCATCCCTGGAAATCACCCGCTGCATCAGCTCGTCGCGCACCATCAGGTTGGTCGCCGAGGTGTCCTCATCGATCAGAAACAGCTTCGTCCCGGCCTCAATCCCCTCGATCACGCCGGCCGCCTGGGATGTGCTTCCGCTGGCGTCCAGGGTCGAGAAGGAATGCGTGTCTGTCCCCGCAGGCAGATTGCGGATAAAGAGGGAGATGTCGACGTCCGTCACCTTTCTCCCGTCCTCCGCGCGCAGCTTCACAGCAGTGTCATCCGTGATAACATACTCCCTGCCGTCGCCGGCGATATGGTCGTAGACGCCCCGCTCCAGCGCCTTCAGAAGGGTGGATTTGCCGTGATAACCGCCGCCCGCGATCAGCGTGACCCCGCAGGGAATGCCCATCCCGCGCATGGAACCCGCGTGGGGAAGGTCAAGGGTTACCGCCAGGGTATCCGGTGACCGGAAGGGCACTGCCTCCTTCATCGGCCGGTCGGAGACACCGCTCTCGCGCGGCAGCAGCGCCCCGTCGGCGACAAAGGCCGCCAGGCCCCTTTCTTTCAGCTGCCGACGGATCTCCTCCTGGTCCTCGCATAATTCGATCGCCTTCTTCAGATCCATTTTCCGGGCAGTCCTGTAAAAGAGGGAATTCTGCACGGCGGCCGGAATCAGGTCAAAGAGGATCTTTTCCAGCTCCCTGGAATTGATCGTTCGGCCGTTTGCCGGAAAACCGACCTCGAAGCGCACGATGATTTCTTTGTCCGTGATCTGGCAGGCCGACCGCTCCAGCAGTTCCTGACCCGGACGGCTCACGGAAAACAGGCCGCTCTTCCCGGACCCTTTTGCCTGAAAGCTGGCCTGGGAGGCCTGTCTGCCAAAAGCCCGCAGCAGAAAATCCTGCAGAGCGGTTCTCTGTCTTTTCTTCTGATAATATTCCTCCGGAAAAGCGGCACCGGAAAGCGGCAGGTGGACGCTGAGGCTGGAGGGAGATGCGAAGGGATCCCCCTGCACATGCTCGATCACCAGATCATAGCCCTGAAAATGCCAGCTTCCCGCGGCCGACTTGTATGCCGGATAACTTTTATGGTCTATCTCGCGCAGAAGCCTGCGCAGTTCCTCTGAATTCTTCATTCTACAGATACTACCTTATAATCCTGATCTTCGACCGCCTGCTTCAGAAGCGCATTGTCCACGTCATGGCTCAGTTCAAGCACAGCGCTTCCATTCACATGGGATACGTCCGCGCTTACCACGCCGTCCAGCTTCTCAAGGGTCTTCTTCACTCTGGCCTCGCAGTGCTCGCACATCATGCCTTCGATCTTCATTGTCTTTGTCATCGCTGTCTCCTCCTTGTCTTTCCCTGATGCAGTTTTATTCCCGCCGGCTGACGCTTTGCCTCCGGCGGCATCTGTTTCCTGTACCGGATTCCCGGCACCATCTGTACCCGCTGCTGCACTCTTCGCAGCATCTGTTTCCTGTGCCGGATTCCCGGCACCATCTGTACCCGCTGCTACACGCCTCGCAGCATCTGTTTCCTGTGCCGGATTCCCGGCACTGTCTGTATCCGCGGCCGCGCCTGCGCTTCCGTATGCCGCGCCCCTGACCGAATGCTTCATGGGTCTGTCCCCGGCCGGATCATGAATCCGGAAAAGGTTCAGGCGCAGGGCATTCAGGCATACGGTTACGGATGAGAAGCTCATGGCGATGGCCCCCACGACGGGTTTCATCTCAAAATTCCAGCCGAAGAGGGCCTGGTAGAGCCCGATCGCCAGCGGAATACAGATCACATTGTAAAAGAAAGCCCAGAACAGATTCTGGTGAATATTGCGGACGGTCGCCCTGCACATGCGGACCGCCGCCGGTACGTCATCCAGCCGGCTCTTCATCAGCACAACGTCCGCCGCGTCAATGGCCACATCCGCTCCGGCTCCGATCGCGATCCCGGTATCCGCCCTCGTCAGCGCCGGCGCGTCATTGATTCCGTCGCCGACCATGGCCACCTTGCCCATCTTCTGAAGGTCCCGGATCACAGATTCCTTGCCGTCCGGCAGGACGCCCGCGATGACCTGGTCCACGCCGGCCGCTTTCCCGACCGCTCTGGCAGTGCGCTCGTTGTCGCCGGTCAGCATGACGACCCGGATTCCCATATTCTGCAGCTGCCGGATCGCCTCGGGGCTCTCCTCCTTCATGGTATCGGCAACCGCTATGATGCCCAGCAGTTTTTCATCCTCCGCAAAAAAGAGCGGCGTTTTGCCCTCCTCCGACAGGCGGTCGGCCTCTGCCTTCATCGCTCCCGCGGCCGGAATCCGGGATACCATATAGTTTCCGCTTCCGCCGGTCAGGACCCGCCCCTCGCGCGAAGCTGTCAGACCATTGCCCGGCAGGGCCCGGAAATCCGACACCTGCGCCGGCCGGAGGCCTTTCTGCTCACCGAAAGAAACGACCGCCTTCGCCAGAGGATGCTCGCTCTTTGCCTCCAGGTCGTAGGCGGCCTGAAGAAGTTCATTTTCACTAATTCCTGCCGCAGGGCACAGATCCGTAACCTCCGGCAGCCCCTTCGTGATGGTTCCCGTCTTGTCCAGCGCCACGATCTGGGTCCTTCCGCAGCCCTCCAGAGAGGCGGCTGTCTTGTAGAGAATCCCGTTTCTGGCTCCGACTCCGTTGCCGACCATGATGGCGACCGGCGTAGCCAGACCCAGTGCGCAGGGGCAGCTGATCACCAGGACGGACACAGCCCTGGCGAAGGCAAATGTGAACTCCTTCCCCACCAGCATCCATCCGATACAGGTCAGCACGGCGATCCCGATGACTGCCGGGACAAATACCGCCGAAACCTGATCCGCGATCCTGGCAATGGGAGCCTTGGTCGCGGCGGCGTCCGACACCATCTGAATGATCTGGGACAGGGTGGTATCCTCCCCGACCCGGGTCGCCCGGCAGATGATGTAACCGGACTGATTGACCGTCGCCGCGGACACGCTGTCGCCCTCTTCCTTGTCTACCGGGATGCTTTCGCCGGTCAGGGCGGATTCATTTACCGCCGTGCTTCCCTCTACGATCACGCCGTCAACCGGGATATTCTCCCCGGGGCGGACCGCGAACAGGTCTCCGGTCTGAACCTCATCGATCCCGACCTCTTCTTCCTTCCCGTCCCTGATCAGCACGGCGGTTTTGGGCGCCAGCTTCATCAGGCTCTTCAGGGCGTCGGTGGTCCTGCCCTTGGAATAAGCCTCGAGAGTCTTCCCGATCGTGATCAAGGTCGGGATCATGGCCGCGGACTCAAACCAGATATGTTTCATGGCCATCTCGTGGACCGTCTCCATATCGCCGTTTCCCATAGCATAAGCCATGACGAAGAGGGCTGCAAGACTGTATCCGAAGGAAGCCGATGAACCCAGAGCCACCAGGGTATCCATGTTCGTCCCCTTATGCAGAAGCACGCCGAAGCCCTGGATGAAGAATTTGCGGTTGATCACCAGGACCACCAGGGACAGCAGCATCTGCAGGATTCCCATGCAGACATGGTTCTCCAGGAAGAAAGGCACGGGAAATCCGAACATCATATGGCCCATGGAAAAATACATGAGGATCAGCAGGACGACGATCGAGCTTTTCAGCCTCCGGATCATCTTCGGTGTCTCCGTATCCTTCAGCGCTTCCTCCTGCTCCCGGAGCTTCTCGGAAGCAGCGCGGCTGCTCCTGTTCTCTCCCATCTTCGAGGCTCCGTACCCCGCCTGCTCCACAGCCCGGATAATCTCCTCGCAAGGCGCGCTGCCCTCCACCGTCATCGAATTGGTCAGAAGGCTCACATTGCACTGCGTGACGCCGGGAACTTTGCTGACCGCCTTCTCCACATGGGCCTGGCAGGCCGCGCAGCTCATTCCCGTCACATTATACTTCTCCATCTCAACCGCTCCCTTGTCTGTCTTTTTCTCCGGTGACTGCCCCGAAGCTTTATCTCATCAGTTTTTGGGTAAGCTTCACCAGTTCTTCTATCGTATCTGTATTCCCGCTGAGGATATCGTCCTTCACGCAGGTCCTGATATGGGATCCCAGCAGCTCTTTGCTGAAACTGTTCAGCGCGCTGTTCACCGCCGACACCTGCATCAGGATATCCGGACAGTAGGCGTCCCCGTCCAGCATCCGCTCGATCCCCCGGACCTGTCCCTCGATCCGCTTCAGCCGGTTCTTAAGGCTTTTGTATTCTTCTTCGCTCCGCATCTTCCCGGAATGGATTCCATGAAAATGCGCACATCCCTCCGCTTCCGTTTCCGGAGCGCAGCACCCATTTGCCGCCTTTTCCGGAGCCCGGCACTCTTCCACTGCCTTTTCCGGAGCGCAGCACTCATTTACCGCCTCCGAAATCGCATCCCTTATTCGTTCTTTTTTCTCTTCCGACATACATCCTCCGGCAGTTCGCCCTGCATCTTTTCCGCTCCCACTCTGAAAGCCTTCTTCAGCGCGTCGTCTGTCCTTTGCTTCATACATCCGTCCGTTCCAGCTCCGGATGCAAAGCCTGTCTCTTCGCCTGTCCTTCCGCTACTATATACCCCCACAGGGTATCTGTCAAGCCATAACCGGATCCCAACTCATCAAAGAAAACCGGAGCAGCTGCTGCCCCGGTTTCCCTGTTCCTGCCGGATGAGAATCTTACAGATTCCTCCGGACATGATTCATTTTTCCATCTTACCCACTATGCACCCGCAGGTCTGTGCCCTGCTGCGGATCTGTACTCTGCTCAGATCGTCCCCACTACGCGCCCGCAGGTCTGTGCCCTGCTGCGGATCTGCTCTCTGCTCAGATCGTCCCCAGATAACGAAGCACTTTCTCCGGCGTCATGGGCCAGCTCTCCATCCAGATGCCGACAGCGTCATGGATCGCGATTCCGATCGCCGGTGCCGCGCCGTTGCAGGCAATCTCGGAGATGGACTTGGCGCCGAAGGGGCCGTGCTCGTCGTTGACATCGATCAGGATGGCCCTGAAGTCATCCGGCTGTTCCCAGACCGTGGGAACTCCGTAATCCGTCATATTCGCGTTGAGGCAGACTCCCTTTTCATCCAGCACCATATTCTCGTAGAGTGTATGCCCGACAGACTTGAGCGCCGCCCCGTACATCTGGCAGAGGGCCAGCTCCGGATTGATCGGCGTCCCCGCATCCTGCAGGGCGTAATACTTCTGTACTTTGATCCGGCCGGTCTTTGTGTTGACCGCCACCTGGGCGAAATGTGCTCCGTAAGGCACGGAGGATGCAGTCGTAATGAAAGATCCGTGCGCAACCAGCATGCCCCGTCCGTCGCCGGCGCACAGGGCGTGGGACATCTGCCCGTAGGTCAGGACCTTCCCGCTGCGTTTCGAGACCACCTCTCCGGGCAGGCGCAGTTCCAGGTCTTTTTCATCCTCTCCCATCTGAAGCGCAGCTTCCTCAAGGACCATCTTTTTCAGTTTTCTGGCCGCATCCACAGCAGCGTTCCCGCTGAAGAAGGTTCCGGAAGAAGCGTAGGCGCCGGTGTCAAAGGCTGCGGAATCCGTATCCCCGGACAGCACCGTCACATGCTCCAGGGGCATGCAGAGGGTTTCGCTGACAATCTTCGCGCAGACCGTGTCCAGTCCGGTTCCGATGTCGGCGCATCCGCTGTTCAGGATCACCGTCCCGTCCGTCTCCATCTTGATGATAGCCTCGCTGTGGTCAAGTCCGGGCAGGCCGCTGCCCTGCATGATCATGGCAAAGCCCTTCCCGATCTTCACATCCGGATCGCCGGAGCTCTCTTTCTTTCCCCATTCGATCAGCTCACAGCCCTTCAGGATCGCCTCCCTGAGGCCGCAGGAACCGACCGGGACGACATTTCCTTCCCGGCCTTCGCCGAGTCCTTTCAGAATATCCAGACGGTACCCCGTCTCCACATGGTTCTTCAGAACCATCTCTTTATAATCACAGCCCAGCTTTTCCGCCAGCTCCGCCATGGCCATCATAAGCGCATAGGTGCCCTTCGGCGTTCCGTAGCCCTGATAGGCTCCGGCCGGAGGGGTATTGGTATAGCAGACCTTCAGGTCATAGGCCATGTTCGCACATTTGAACAGCGGCAGGGTCTTGGAGCAGCTGTTCATGGGGACCGTGAGGCAGTGATTGCCATAAGGCCCCGTATTCGCCCGCACTTCCATGAAGATCCCGGTGATCGTGCCGTCCTTCTTTCCGGCCATTTTCACCCGCATCCGCATGGGATGGCGGGTCGAATTCGCGATGAATTCCTCTTCCCTGGTATTGCGGTAATAGACCGGGCGCCCCGTCACATAGGCCGCGTACGCCGTCATGTCCTCCACCAGGATATCCTGCTTGGAGCCGTAGCCGCCGCCCACACGGGTCTTGATGACATGGATCTTATTTTCCGGAAGTCCCGTGACCCAGCCAACGATCCTGCGGACATGGTAGGGAACCTGTGTGGAAGCGTAGACCGCCAGCCGGCCGCCTTCCATGCGGGCAAAGCAGACATGCGGCTCCAGCGGAACCTGCTGCACCTGGCTGGGCTGATAAGTGCGCTCCACTACTGCATCCGCCTCGGCAAAGGCCTTCTCCACGTCGCCGATCCCGCCGCTGTTTCCGGCAGCTATATTGTGACGGATATCCGCCCCCAGCGGGAACTGGTAGATCACGCGGCCTTCCCTTTCATCCCCGGCTTTTTTGTTGTATTCCTCCAGATCGGCCGGAGCGCCCGCGCGGTACTCTACAATCCCGTTGTGAACCAGCGGCGCGCCTTCCGCCATGGCCTCCTCCACCGTAAAGACCGGCTTCAGGACTTCATATTCCACATGAATCCGCTTCAGGGCCTCTTCTGCGGCCTCCATGGTCTCCGCCACGACTGCCGCAACCCGGTCCCCGACATGGCGGACCTTGCGGTTAAAAAGCCTGCGGTCATGGGGCGAAGGTTCGGGATTGCCCTGCCCGGCCTGCATATAATAGATATCCGGGCAGTTTTCCGAGGAAATGATCTTCACCACACCCGGTACTTTTTCCGCTTCCGACGTATCAATGCTCTTAATATAGGCACTGGCATGGGGCGAACGGAGCACTTTCATGACGCAGGCGTCAGAGGACAGATAATCCTCCACAAAAGCCCGCTCTCCTGCCACAAGCTGGGGAGCATCCACCTTCCCCGTCGGTTTTCCGATAAACTGATATTCCGGCCGGAAAGAGGGCGCTGTCCTGGTCTCATAGGCGCCGTCCCTGATCCGTTCCCGGGCCAGCTGCACCGCCAGGTAATAAGCTTCATAGCCTGCGTCACGGATATAGACGCCGGACAGGACGTCGCGGATCTGCTCTCTGGTGGGATCCGGAACCCGCTTAAGAAGCCAGGTCAGAAGCAGAGCCGCCGCCGGCGCGTTATAACCGCTCTGCACCACGCCTGCATCCACCATGGCCTGCTGCACCGCCGAAAGATGCCAGGAATCCCCCAGGGCATCCGGAGTGACGATCTCGCTTCCGTCTGCTTCCGCGGCGATGCACAGGTTCGAATAGACCGGCTTTCCGTCCATCAGAATCGTATCGCTTCCGCAGAAACCCTCGCTGTCATCGCTGTCGCGCACACAGACATGGCCCGCCTGCACAAGGAGTTCTCTCAGTTTCATCGAAGGATCTGCGTCGAAGGTCCGCGGCACAGAATTGATTACACAGCTGATCCTCATCTTGTCCCGCCTCCTCCCTGAACGTAATCCTGAACTCTGACTGAATGCCCCGGATGACTATTTTGCTGCCGCGTCTGCCGCGCTGACGCTTGCATCCGCGGGCAAAATATGTCTCCTCTCCGCTTGTCCCGTCCGGAATCCGCGTCTTCTACCGTGATGTTTTCAGCGGCGGATTCCTTATTCAGACATTCATAAAATTCATCCAGGGTGATCCCTGCCAGATATCGCTTGTACGCTTCGCTTCCGTACAGATCATCCCTGACGCCGGCTTCCTTCCAGGCACGGCTCCAGTTCAGAATTCCGGGTGCGTAGATCCCGTATCCGAGGATGGCCATCCCGATCCGGTAATCCTCTCCCTTTTTCCCCATGGCAAGGGACAGATAGGCATGGCTCTGAGCCGTGTTCGAGAACTTCTTTGCAAGAAGCTCAAGATCATCGGAAGCATCGGCAAATACGGCCGTAATCAGCCAGCTGCCCAGCTTCTCCCGCTCCTGCATGTAATCCGTGAGCGGGAGAACTCTCCTGCGCATGACAGCACCCTTCCCGCTCTGCTTTAAGCCTTCTCCCTCCTCCATACCGGCAATCTCCAGCTTTGCCCCGGCTGCCAGAAGAGCCGGGATCAGATAGGAATCGCTTCTCCAGGAAGCGATATTGCCGCCGATCGTAGCTTTGAACCTTCTCGGAAGGTTGGCCAGATACCGGACTGCCGTCTTCAGCCAGGCAGGAGCCGCTCCGCAGTCCAGAATCTCCTGGAAGCTGCACATGGCGCCGATCCGCAGCCAGCTTCCGGACGGATGCTCCGTCTCCGGGTCACCGGTTACGCTGATTCCATACAGTTCCGGGATTTTTTTCAGGAGAATCAGAGTTTTCGCGTCAACCGGCGACCCCAGTCTTCCGATCTCAGTTCCTCCCGCATAGAAAGCGGCGTCAGATGTCTTGCAGCTGACCGCCTCCTCCAATGTGGAAGCGATGATCACATTCCGCTCCATCAAGAATCACCTCCTGTCATCATATCATCCGCTGTTATACAGCCCTTTCCGGTCATAACTGTGATGTAATGGTCAGAAGTATGGCCCGCCAAAAAGGACAAACAATTCTGGCATTTTCCGCATACCTGTATTCTGACCGGACTTTTGCCCCTCTCATCATAATGATTATAACAGAAGACAGGCCTTCCCCTCAACGGGAAACAGGCCTGTCTTCTTCTGCTTCGTCTCCCGGTTCCTTTTCAGAAGCCGGAAGGTTCCGGATCCGGACCGCGGCCGGACCGGATCAGATCTTTTAACTTATCAGGAAAGATACGGCTTCACCGCAGCGGCAAGCTTATCCTTCTCCGCTTCCGCTTCCGCAAGATCCCTGCCCTTTGTAGTGAAATAGGTCTTGATCTTCGGTTCTGTTCCGGACGGGCGGACTACGACGGAAGCGCCGTCCTCAAGCTTGTAGATCAGGACGTTCGCTTTGGGAAGTCCTGTCTCCTCCGGCTTTTCATAGTCCGTTACGCTGACAACGGCGTCGCCCGCGAAGTCAGCCGGCGGATTCTTTCTGAGGCTTTCCATCATCTGCGCCATCTTGTCCATGCCGGAGAGGCCCGGGAATTCAAAGCTGTCCACCTTGTTCAGGTAGCGGCCGTACTGGGCATAGATCTCTTCCAGATGCTGCTTGATGGAGGAGCCGATGCTTCTGTAATATGCAGCCATCTCACAGATCAGCATGGAGCCGATGATCGCGTCCTTGTCCCGCACATAGGGGCCTGCAAGGTATCCGTAGCTTTCCTCGAAGCCGAAGATGAAGCGGTCCACCTCGCCGTCCGCTTCAAGCTGCGCGATCTGGTCTCCGATCCATTTGAAGCCGGTCAGGGTCTCCCTGAGCTCCACTCCGTAATGCTCCGCGACCAGATTGGCCAGCGGCGTGGAGACGATGGACTTGACCGCAACCGGTTTTTCCGGCATGGTTCCCTTCTCGATCCTGCCCGCGCAGATATAGTCGAGAAGAAGGACGCCCATCTCATTGCCGGAAACCAGCTCGTAGGAGCCGTCCGGGCACTTCATGGCGATACCGACGCGGTCCGCGTCCGGGTCGGTGGCAAGCATCAGATCCGCACCGGTCTCCTTTGCCAGCTCCAGCCCCTTCTCCAGGGCTGCAAAAATCTCCGGATTCGGATAGGAGCAGGTGGTGAAATAACCGTTCGGATACTCCTGTTCCGGGACAATGGTGATATCCTCGATGCCGATATCCTTCAGGACTCTGGTAACCGGTACCAGGCCGGTGCCGTTGAGCGGGGAATAAACCAGCTTCAGGCCGGCGGTCCTGCACAGGCCCGGGCGCACCTGACGCTCCTCGATGGCGGCATACAGTGCATCCTTGCAGTCGTCTCCCACAAACTGAATCAGGCCCTTCTCCACGCCTTCCGCGAAGGACATGTACTTCGCCCCGGTCAGAACGTCCGTCTTCTGGATCGCGGCGTAGACCACTGCCGCGGCGTCATCCGTCATCTGGCAGCCGTCCGGGCCGTAAGCCTTGTAGCCGTTGTACTTTGCCGGGTTGTGGGAAGCCGTCACCATGATGCCCGCGTTGCATTTATAATATCTGGTTGCGAAGCTGAGAGCCGGAACCGGCATCAGTTCGTCATAGATCCGGACATGAATTCCGTTGGCTGCCAGCACGCCGGCCGCGTCGCGGGCAAAATTCCAGCCTTTCAGACGGCTGTCATAGCTGATCGCGACGGTCTGCGTTCCGCCTTCTCCCTTGACCCAGTCTGCGATGCCCTGCGTCGCCTGACGGACCACCCAGATATTCATCCGGTTGGTTCCGGCGCCGAGCGTGCCGCGAAGTCCTGCGGTTCCGAACTGAAGGGCCGCCGCGAATCTTTCCTTGATCGCATCATCATCACCCTCGATGTCCCTCAGTTCCTTCTTCAGGTCAAAGTCAACCAGATCCGCCTCCAGCCATCTCTTATAGTCATCAAGATACATGTCTCAAACCATCCTTTCCCCCGAAATCAATCTTATGAAGCCATACTTTCCAAAAGCGCACACGGAAAGCTTTTTATACTGAGATTATACCCTATGAAGGGGAAATGAGAAAGAGAAATCTGCCTGAAACAGTTACGATTCACGGCCTGTCTGAAATCGGGTTCCGGTCCGTCCTGCCTGCAGGAGAAACAGGTTCTGATTTCAGATAAGGCCTGCGGGGCAGGAACTCCACACAGCCGCCTTCAGCCCCGCAGCTTTTTCACCAGCTTTCTGACAAGGGCCTTTCCCCCGTTCTGTTCCTTTTTCATGGCGCTGATCTTCTGCTGCTTCTGCTCCAGCTCATGGTGCAGGGCGTCGATCATAATTCCGTACACTTCCGCCAGCTCTCCCGACGTAAAGACCGCTTCCTCGGAAGGCCTGTCCAGATCCGACTCGTCAAAAAGCGGACCGTCCAGATGCAGATACTTATCAGCGACCGCCTCATTGGATCTGTCATACAGCCGCAGAAAATCCTTCCGTTCTTCATTTGGGAAGAAATTTCTGTTTTTCAGTTTGCCTTCCTCCTTCAGCTTCTTCTGGGCGATCTTGAGATAACGGTTTGTATAATTCATACGGTCCCTGAACTCCGGCCTGCGGTTCAGAAGCCGCTTTGCCTCCAGCACGCTGTCCGACAGGCTCGGATTGATCTGCCCCGTCGGATAAACATAGGAGTCATTGATCTGCAGGCCGCACAGCTGAAGGAATTCCGACTGTATGGTGTCAGAGCCGGTCCAGCGGCTGCGGTCATAGGTCCGGACGATGATATTCTCCCTCCCGACCACGGCGGCGATCCGCTCCAGCTGGCTGTAGAAGTCAAGATGCAGGCGGGCTTCCCCGGTCTTCTCCATATAGCTTCGGAACGTTCTCTTTTCCGCGGACTTTACCTTCTGTCCCCAGAAGGAATACAGGAACTGGTCCTGCCGGCGCAGGTAAACGATCACCTTCAGGTCAGCATCCATCTCCCTGAAGCGGCCGGCAATCTTCTGCCAGAACGCTGTGATCCCCTGCTCATCCTCATAGGACCAGGTCCAGAGAGACTCGTCTGTAAGGATGATCCCCTTATATTTTTCAGAAAGATCGGAAAGGGTCCTGAAATTCTTCTCCCATGTTTCCCTCTCCTCCTCCGTCTCCAGACATCTGAGCCAGCGCCCGTTCCGGCCCGCGCGGACCTTGTAATAGCGCACGCCGAAATCAGGAAAAACATACCCCTCCTTCTGAAGCTGCCGGGTGTTTTCCGCAAGAAAGTCCTGGATCGCGGAAGAACCTGTCTTCGGGGTTCCGATATGAAGGTACAGTGTTGTGCGGGCCATAGTTCCCTGCTCCTTTCATCTGGTCATCCGTCTGCTCACGAGACGGGTCATAAAATAAGAAGCCGTGATCCTGAAATCACGGCTTCCCAATCTCAAAACTGAATCCGATTCCCTGCTGAACGCAATCCGCCGCCGGCAGGACTTATCTTCATTCTAAATGGAGACGGCAGGACTTGAACCTGTGACCTACTACACGTCAAGCAGTTGCTCTCCCAGCTGAGCTACGTCTCCGTACTGTTCCGTACCTCAGTACTATGCCACATCTGGAGAGAAAAAGCAAGTAAAAGTTTATTTTCGTCATTTTGCTCAAATTTTAAGAAAAAATTTATATAATTTGCCTTTTATCATTCTTGAATTCATTTTAGAAAGTTCTATACTACAGCTTAAGGGGAGATGTTACAGAACTATTACATAGCCTTATAATCAGCAGGAGTGATGATATGAGTGAGAGAAACAGAAAAAAATGCAGATGCCTCCTGATGGGTGCCTGTATCGCGCTCGGCATCTATTTCGGAGCTTACAGACTTGGCCTGATTCCGCTGTTTAATCTTCTTTACTGCCGTCATTACGGCATGCTTACCATGATGCACGCCATCGAATGCATCCTGTGCATCTCGGCCGCCATCCTGATTACCGCGTCCTCAGGTCTTCTGGGGATTGGCATTTCCTGGCTGCTGGGTTTCGACAGGAAAGCGCGCGGACATGAAGGAGAAAAACGGTCCCGCATGAAAGGACACCGTCAGGCGCATCCCCATGCAGGGATTGCCTGAAGATCCTGAGCAGTTTCTGTGCAGAATAAAATCAATCTGACCAGGGAAACACTGATTTTATCAGCGTTTTCCTGAAATGTATAAGGCCTTCCCGGCCGCTGTGAACCGGGAAGGCCTTTTCTTTTTTCCTTCACTCTTTTAACTGATTTCAGATGAGAAGCCGCGCCGGATCTCATGCCCCGCAGGCCAGGTATTTTTTCAGGGTCTCCCGGACCGCTCCCGGCCCCCGGATCTCGTCGGCGAACATCGCCTCGATCTTTTCCCCGAGTCCCGCCTCATACAGATCCGTTCCGAAGATATGGCTGTTTGACAGGATCGGCGCAAGGATCCCGTGCAGATCGCAGTCCGTGCCAATCGTCACTCCCGCGAGAGCTGCCTGCAGTTCCCCGTTCATGGGATCCGGCGAAAGTTCGAACGTTTTTCCGTCATCCGTAATGGCCAGCAGGTATCTGAGCCATCCGGCAATCGCCAGCGGAATCCCGGTCAGGCCGGCCGCCGTTCCTTCCTTCTCCATATAGGCCCGGATCGTCTCCCCGAAACGGATCGCCAGCATCTGGGAGGGATCCACCGCGATTCTCTGCGGCGTGTCGCCCAGATAGCGGTTGGGGAAACGGACCGTCAGGCATTCCTGTATGAATGCCTCCGGGGAGAGAATGCCGGGATCCTGGACGACAGGCATCCCTTCTTTCAGGCCTACCGTGCGGGCAAGGGCGGACAGCTCCGGATCCGTCATCTCATCGGCAAAATTCGTAAAGCCCAGCACGCAGCCGTATGGCGCGAGGGCTGTATGAATCGGATTCAGGCATACGGTCACTTTCATACGCTCAGATTTATTCACAGTCAGGCGGTCGGTAACGTAGACCCCTCCCTTCTCAAGGGGCGGCCTGCCGTTCGGAAAACTGTCCTCTACAACCAGATACTGGATCTCCTCCGCGTTCGCGAAAGGCGCAATATAGGTCTTCTTTGAGGTGATGACCGGATCCATATCCCGGACACCGTCCCTGCGGAGCAGATCAGCGATCTCCTGCTCCGGGCGCGGCGTGATCTTGTCGATCATCGTCCAGGGGAATGCCACCCTGCCCTCATCCTCCAGATAAGCGATAAAGTCCGGCTCCACGAAACCCTTTCCGGCCCATTTTTCCGCTGTCTCCAGCACGGAAGAGCGAAGCTTCAGGCCGTTTTTCGAGACATTGTCCATAGAGACGAGTGCGATGGGATATGCACCCGCCCTGTATCTTTCATAGAGCATGGAGGTCACCACGCCCATCGCGCCGGCCGGCGCGGCCGGTCCCTTCTCAAGGTCGGAGCGCACATAGCCTAGATACGCTCCGTCCGCACCGCGCAGGGCATAGCCCTTCTCCGTGATGGTAAACGAGACCATCTGCAGGGAGGGACTGCGGAATACCTCCTTCAGCTTTTCCCAGTCTTTCGGAAATGCCGCCTGCGCCTTCACCGCACTTGCAAAGGGGGCCAGAACCTTCTTCACGATCCTCCCGTCCCCGTGCAGGGTCACGGCAAGGGCCAGATTGTCGAAGGGACGGTAGATCCGGTCTACGACATCCATGTCGAAGGTCTCCGCGCAGATAATCCCGCCGTCCATCTCTCCTTCTTCAAGCAGCCTGTCCGCTATGCTTCCGATAAAAATCCTGAAAATATTGCCGATCCCGAAATGCAGCCATGCAGGATTCTTATTTCCTTCCTCCGCAGCCTTCTCCGGCTGGTATACGGGAAGCGCAATTCCTGCTTCTTCCCATGCCTTCCTGTCCTTCAGCCCTTCCCATGTCAGATTCATGCCGCGTCCTCCCTTATGCTGCCGGCTCTCCTGCCCTTGGCAAAGCCTTCCATTTTCTGTATAATGATCAACTGTCCGTTACGATTCACGGCTTGTCTGAAATCGGGTTCCGGTTTCAGATAAGGCCGTGAATTGTAACAACTGTCCTGCCGCGAATCACAGCCGCCGGACAGCGTGCATGCGGCAGCTTCCGCTGCCCGGAAACGGAGGCATTCTATGATTCTGCTCAACCAGATGACCACACTGTTTCTCTTCATGATCATCGGATACATGATCCGGAAGAAAAACCTGATCGACGCAAACGGCTGCAAAAGCATCTCCTGGCTGGTCATCAACGTCGCCAACCCCTGTATGCTGGTCAGCAGCGCCCTCTCCGCGGAGAAGGTTCCGTCGGGCAGGATGCTCCTGACAACCCTCTGGCTGGTTGTATTTGTCTATACCCTTCTGATCCTCTCCTCCCTGCTGATGCCGAAGCTGTTAAGAGTGCAGAAGAAGGACACGGGCATATACAGAACCATGACGCTCTTTTCCAATATCGGCTATATGGGCTTTCCCCTCCTTCGCGCAGGCTATGGCGCGGAATGCCTGATTTACGCCTCCCTTTTTCTGATTCCCTTCAACCTCCTGATCTACACCTTCGGGATGAGCCAGTTCAGGGAGAACGACGGCAGCCGGGAGCAGGGAAAAAGGAAGTTCCACTTAGGGAGCATCATCAACGCAGGTACCGTCTCCTGCATCATCACGCTCTGGGTGTCCTTTGCGAAGCCTGTATTCCCCATGTTCATAAGTTCCGCCGTAGATTATCTGGGCGCGCTCCCGACCTCCCTGAGCATGATCGTGATCGGGGCGTCCCTTACGGAGATTCCCCTGAAGGAACTGTTCACGGACAGACGCCTTCTGGCCTTCTCCGCCCTGAAGCTTCTGGTCATTCCGATTGCCGGCCTCATGGCCGTCAGGCCCTTTGTAAAACAGCAGGATCTCCTGGCGATCGTCATGGTTATGCTGGCAACACCGGTTGCTTCGATGGTGGTCATGATCGCCCAGCAGCACAACGCCGATTACAGGACCGCCGCGAAGGGACTCTCCCTCACGACGCTCCTGTCCGTTGTCACGATCCCGCTTGTCTCCCTGATCATGGGAATATAGGGAAACGCTGATATATTCTGACTGACAGCTTTTGATGCCGTAGAAACAGTGTTTCCCTATATAATCTTTGAACTTGCGATGCGTTAAAGGCGCGTGCTGCGCGGCCTGCAAAGCAGGCCTTCCGCTGCGCAGTACTGCGTCTGCGCTGCCGCTCCGGAATCAGCGGCAGTTTTTTTCTGTCACATATACTGTGCCACGCTGATCCACTTCTCCAGAAGTTCCTTCTCAGACTCTCTGTGCTTTGTCAGCTGGACTGCCGCAACAATCGGCATCCAGCTCTGTACGTACTGGATCGCCATATCCGCTTTTTTGCAGAAATGCTTCAGATATATATCGGCAAGCTCCGGCTGTTCCAGCGTGAAGCGGAGATAGGTGATCGCCGCGTCCGCACCGGCATTGCCGGAAGTTGCATGCGCCCAGTCCAGGACACAGTAGCTGCCGTCGTCACGGATGATGATATTGGAAGGAACAAAGTCCCCGTGGCAGAGCTTGGTGTGCCGTCTCATTCCGTGGATCCGCTGCAGAAGCTCATACCTGGTGCTCGCGTCGATCTCGGTCATGGAGTTGATTATTTCCTCCATCTTGTAACGGGTATTGCGCAGCTGCGGCACGCGGTATCTGCCGACCTCCAGCTGGATGTCCACAAGCCTGTCTATGTATTCCTCCGTCTTTTCGGGCGCTTCCTTCATCAGCTGATCCAGCGTCTTTCCTTCCACATATTCCATGGTAAGGGCCCAGCCGCCGCCCATGGGGCTTACCGAAAGGATCTTCGGGCTGGGGACGCCGCAGCCTTCCACGCAGGCGTGGATATAGGCTTCATTGAAGACATTGGCCTTCGGATGGGAGGGCGTGAATTCCTTAACGATGGTATTCCCTTCCCTGTATACGATCTTATTTGCTTTCTCCTCAAGGATGATACGATCCGCCATTCCTGTTTTCCTCCTTATCTGGCAGTAACTGTTCACGGCCTTCCACACATCAGGCCGCCCGCATATTCCACCTGGCAGTTTTTCTGCCCGGTCTTCTCCCGCTCCCCTCTCTCAGGGGAGGGGAGAAATCTCTTTCCGGAAGGGGCGGTCCTCAGATCTTTGCCGCCTCTTTTGTATCCTTGCCGTAGAAGGCCAGCAGATACAGCTGACGGATCTCATCCATCAGAGGATATCTCGGATTGGCGCCCGTGCACTGGTCATTGAAGGCGTTTTCCGTCATCTCATCCAGCGTTGCGAGGAAGTCTTCCTCCTTCACGCCGAACTCCTGGATCGATGCCGGGATTCCGATGACCTTTTTCAGTTCTTCCAGCTTGTCGATCAGAAGATCAAATGTCTCATTGTCATCCTTGCCGACCAGGCCGTTATATCTCGCGACGTCGCAGTAGCGCTCCAGAGCATGCGGATACTCATACTGCGGGAAGGTTCCCATCTTCACCGGAACCGGGTTCGCGTTATAACGCATTACATAGCAGAGAACCAAAGCGTTCGCGACACCGTGCGGAATGTGGTGGTAAGCGCCGAGCTTATGGGCCATACTGTGATTCAGGCCCAGGAAGGCGTTGGCAAATGCTTCTCCGGCGAGGGTGGAAGCCATCGCCATGTGCTCTCTTGCCTTCGGATCCTTCGCGCCGTTCACGTAAGCGGACGGAAGGTAATCAAAGACCAGCTTGGTCGCCTGCAGGGCCAGGCCGTCCGTCAGATCGGAAGCCATCACGGACACATATGCCTCCAGGGCATGGGTCATGACGTCGATACCGGAAGCGCTGGTCAGGCCCTTCGGCTGGTTCATCATATTGTCCGCGTCCACGATCGCCATATCCGGCAGCAGCTCATAGTCAGCCAGAGGCCACTTTGTCCCGGTCTGCGCGTCTGTGATGATGGCGAAGGGCGTAACCTCGGAACCGGTTCCGGAAGAGGTGGGGATGGCTACAAAGTAAGCCTTCTTTCCCATCTCCGGGAAGGTATAGATACGCTTGCGGATATCCATGAAATCCATGGCCATATCGTCGAAGTTCACATCCGGATGCTCATACATCACCCACATGATCTTGGCAGCGTCCATGGCGGAACCGCCGCCCAGGGCGATGATCACGTCCGGTCCGAAGGAAGCCATCTGTCTGGTTCCTTCCTGCGCGCACTGGAGCGTCGGGTCCGGTGCCACGTCATAGAAGCAGGCATGGCGGATTCCCATCTGGTCCAGCTTTTCCTCGATCGGCTTCACATAGCCGTTCTGGTAGAGGAAGGTATCGGTTACGATGAAGCACTTCTTCTTATGCATGATGGTGCCAAGCTCATCCAGGGCTGTCGGCATGCATCCTCTCTTGAAGTACACCTTTTCCGGAAGTCTCAGCCACAGCATATTCTCTCTCCTCTCAGCCACTGTCTTGATATTCAGAAGATCCATCACGCCCACATTGTGGGAGATCGAGTTGCCGCCCCAGGAGCCGCAGCCCAGGGTCAGGGAGGGAAGAAGCCTGAAGTTGTACAGGTCACCGATTCCGCCGTGCGCGGAGGGTGAATTGACAACGATACGGCAGGCGTTCATGCGCTCGGCGTGAGCCGCCATCTTTTCCTTCTCGTTCGTATCGATGAAGAGGGAAGCGGTATGTCCGGGACCTCCGTCTTCCACGAGCTGCTCCGCCATATCAAGCGCCTGCTCAAAGGTCTGGGCCTTATACATGGCAAGAACCGGGGAGAGCTTCTCATGGGCAAAAGGCTCACTGATATCCGTGCTGGTCACTTCGCCGATCAGGACCTTTGTGCGCTCCGGCACGTCCACGCCCGAAAGCTTTGCAATATTATAAGCGCTCTGTCCGACAATCTTCGCGTTCACGGAGCCGTTGACGATCACGGTATTGCCGACCTTTGCAATCTCGCCGCCCTTAAGGAAATAGCAGCCCCTTCTCTCAAACTCCGCACGTACCTCATCATAGATGTCCGCAAGAACCGTCACGGACTGCTCGGACGCGCAGATCATGCCGTTGTCAAAGGTCTTGGAGTGAATGATGGAGCTGACAGCCATCCGGATGTCCGCCGTGCTGTCGATAATGACAGGCGTATTGCCCGCGCCTACGCCCAGAGCCGGTTTTCCGGAAGAATATGCGGCGTGAACCATGCCGGGACCGCCGGTCGCCAGGATGCAGTCGCTCTCCTTCATGACAATATTGGTCATTTCCAGGGACGGCTCATCGATCCAGCCGATGATCTCTTCCGGAGCACCTGCCCTGACCGCAGCCTCGTAAACAATCCTTGCCGCCTCGATCGTGCTCTTCTTGGCCCTCGGATGGGGGCTGATCACGATGGCGTTCCTGGTCTTTAAGCAGATCAGGGTCTTGAAGATCGCCGTGGAAGTCGGGTTTGTCGTCGGAATGACAGCCGCGATCAGACCGATCGGCTCCGCGATCTTTTTGATGCCTGCCGCCGCATCCTCTTCGATTACGCCGCAGGTCTTTGTGGAGCGATAGGCATTGTAGATGTACTCCGCGGCATAGTGATTCTTGATTACCTTATCCTCCGCGACTCCCATCCCGGTTTCCTCCACTGCAAGTTTTGCAAGCGGAATCCTTGCCTTGTTGGCTGCCATGGCTGCTGCCCGGAAGATCTCATCCACCTTTTCCTGGGAGAAGGAGGAAAATGCCTTCTGAGCCTTACGCATACGCTGCAGCTTTGCATTCAGTTCCTCTGCAGTAGTGACTCTGCTGCTCACAGTTTCGTTCTTCATACTTCAATCAGCCCTTTCATGAACAGAATGTTAATTATTTATCAAGCCTGGCTATATCTTATATTTTTCCAGCTGTTTCGTCAATGCACAGAATCCACAAGCTTTGACAAAAAAATGACATTGTTGTTGGAACTTCCACTTATACAACCCGTTCCGGGCGGTATTTCCGGCTCTTCATCTGCCTCCTACAGTGCTCCGCGTCAGACAATAAATGCTGCATCTCCACAGCAGCCATGCAATTCCCCAGGTGACCGACGCCATCACCAGATAAACCAGCGGCGCAGCGGCGAGCCCCCATCTTGTGAAACCATACCAGTCATTGGTATTCATTCCGCTCCCTGTACCGTTGATCAGAATGTTCAATAGATAGACTTCTCCGTAGATCAGCATCGGAATCACTGCAAAAAAGCAGTGCCTGAGAGAAAGCGCGGGCGTCCCCTCCAGCAGGCAGAATACGGCCGCCGCCAGCAGCGGCGTAATCAGATGCATATAGAGGTTTGCCCCCCTGAACATCGACGCATATCCGAAGATGGGCCCGAGAAAGCCGATCACAGTCAGAAAGGTCAGCATCACCGAGGCAGTGGCCGCCAGTTTCAGCGCGCTGACCCATACGGGAATCTCCTTTCCGGAACGAAATTCAAAAAGGGCTGCGCATAACGCCGCGGCCCCGGCCAGGAGGTTGGAATCCACTGTGAAATACTTCAAGGTGCGGATGCGGGATTCTGAAAACAGACCTCCGGTATCAATTCCGGACAGCATCCTGATCCATGAATAAAGTACAATACCCGCAATCAGCAGGTTGCAGACAGCCGCAGACTTTCTCCTCATCCTCTTTCCAATCCCCGAGTCCGCCGCTTTTTCCGCAGCGCAGGCCTTCATCTGCCCGCCGGAACGGAACCCGTACCGGCATCCCCGGCCCTCGAAACAAAGTGCAGGTGCACAGCGCGCAGATCCATTTCACCGGACCAAAAACACAAATGAAGCAATGTCCCTTCAGAATTTCTTCCCCAGGATCCCTTCCAGATTCCTCCAGATTCCTTCCGCAACCTCCGGCTTATTCATCGAATATACATGCACATTCGTGATCCCGTTGGCAAAGAGATCAATAATCTGGTCTGTCGCATAGGCGATCCCGGCCTGGCGCATGGCTTCCGGATCCGATCCGAAATGGTCCACGATCGAGCGGAAACGCTGCGGCATAAAGGAACCGGAAAGCTTTATGGCCCGTTCAACCTGAATTGCATTGGTAATCGGCATAATCCCGGGCAGAACCGGGACTGTAACCCCTGCTTCCCTGAGTTTGTACATGAAATTAAAGAACAGATTATTGTCGAACACCATCTGGGTCGTCAGGAAATCCGCTCCCGCTTCCACCTTCTCCTTCAGGTGCAGAATGTCCTCCTTCTGGTTCGGACTCTCCGGATGAACCTCCGGGTAGCAGGCCGCTCCGATGCAGAAATCAAAAGAATCCTCCTTCAGTTCCCGGATCAGTTCCACGGCATGATGATAATCCCATCCGCTGCGGTCCTGCCCCTGCATGGCTTCCGGGATATCCCCCCTCAGGGCCATTACATTCTGAATGCCTGCTTCCCGGATCGCGCCGATCTGCTTTTTCACTCCTGCCTTTGTAGAGGAAATGCAGGTCAGGTGCGCCATCAATGGGACATGGCACTTATCTTTGATATTCTTCGCGATATCGATCGTATAATTGCTCGTTCCGCCGCCGGCGCCGTAAGTCACGCTCATGAAGGACGGTTTTAAAAGGGCAATCTTCTCTGTCGCCGCCCGTACATTCTCCAGAGACGTCTCTTTCTTCGGGGGAAATACTTCAAAAGAAAGGGTCATCTCCTCCCTGTTCAGGATATCAATAATTTTCATTGCAGAAACTCCTTTTCAGAGCCGGCTGCCCTGCCGCCGCAGCAGGCAGGGACCGTCCCTGTCCGCGGCCCGGATCCTCCGGGAATCACAGAGCCTGACTCGAGTGCGTAGTCAACTGCGTCAATGCTGTATAGGATCCTCCGGGAATCACAGGGCCTGACTCCGGCTTCAGCCTTCTATGGTAGATACGATCCGCTTAATATCCTTTTTCGAGAAGGGGAACGCGCCGGCCTCCTTCTTCCCTGTCCCGAGCATGTCGATCACGGCAACGTATCTGCCCCCTTTGCCCGGGATGAAAGCCGCATAGCCATAGAAATAAAAATCTTCGTGTCCGTCAAAGAAAAAGTACATGGCTTTCCGCCCGTCGCCGCATTTGACCTTCTTCAGATTCTGGGCGATCTCATAACCGTCGGCCCTGAAGGAACTGATCAGTTTGTTCGCCAGCTTTTTCACGGCAGTTTCAGAAGCAGGCCCGGCTGACATATAAGTCAGAAACTCCCTGGACCCGTTTCCGCTGGTCTTACATTCAAGGCCGTCCGCGGTCTCTTCAACACTCGTGAAGCGTGCCGGAGGCGTGATTCCCGTTCCGTCAAGACTGTAATTCCATGCAAACGCGTCGAAGGCGACGGTCATCGCAAGCAAAATCGTGAGCAGCAGTGCGGATATTTTTCTCTTCATATAGTCTCTCTCCTTTTCATGTTCCGATAAATACATCTGATACGGACTGCTGAAATCAGATCACCGCGTGCGATCCGCCGCGTTCTTCATGCAGTCTGCATATATTATAGCAGAACACGCTCTAAACGAATAGGCAGAATACAGCATAAAAATACAGCCCCGCCATATTTGGCAGAGCTGCTATTTCCGGATTCAGCGCTCATAATCAAAGGTACGGAGAAAAGCCTGCGCTCTCGGAGTCTGAGGGCACTGGAAAAAGCTTTCCGGATCCGCGCTCTCCTCCATAATCCTTCCCTCTTCCAGGAAAAAGCCCCTGTCGGCGATGGCCTTCGCGAAGGACATCTCATGGGTCACGATCAGCATCGTACTCCCGCTGCGGGCGAGTGACAGAACCACATCGAGCACTTCCCGGACCATCTCAGGGTCCAGCGCCGCCGTGATCTCATCCAGAAGCAGAAGCTCCGGATGCATGCACAGCGCCCTCACGATCGCAACGCGCTGCTTCTGGCCTCCGGAGAGCTGTCTGGGATAATCATTTTTTCTGTCTGCCAGACCGACTCTCTCAAGCAGCTCCAGGGCTTCCCTTTCCGCCTCCGCCTTCCCCCTCTTCTGCACTTTCCGGGGTGCAAGCGTGATATTATCCAGGATCGTTTTATGGGGAAAAAGGTCATAACTCTGGAAAACCATACCGATTTTCTGCCTCATCTGCGGAATATTCCCGGCGTCTTTCCGAACGCTCTCTCCATTCAGCAGAACCCGGCCGCCCTGAATCTCCTCCAGAGCGTTGATGCAGCGCAGAAGGGTACTCTTCCCGCAGCCGGAGGGCCCGATCACGACGATCACTTCTCCCTTTCTTACCGTAAAAGACAGGTCATCGAGAACGATATGTCCGCCATAGGATTTATGCAGGTGTTCAACTGTCAGCAGCGCGTTTTCCATACCTTATGCCCGCCCTTTAATCATATTTTATATCTGCCCTTTCAGCAGGATGTGATGCTGCCCGCTGTCCCTGCCTTCTACGCGGCCTGGCGTTTTTCCAGCCAGACGGAGAGCCGGCTGACCGGCCAGCAGATCAGAAAATACAGAAGGAATACCGTTCCGAACACGCCGAAAGCCGCGTTCGGGGAGCTTTTCCGGTTCGCCTCTATGATCTGCTGGGCGACCTTCAGAACCTCCACGATTCCGATCATCATAACCAGGCTGGTCGTCTTGATCATCCTGGTGATCAGGTTGATGGAGAGGGGCAGCATGCGCCGGATCGTCTGGGGAAGGATCACATACAGGTAAAGGGTTTTCTCATCCATGCCCAGGGCCCTGGCGCTCTCATACTGGATCTTCGGGATACTGATCAGCGCCCCCCGCACGAGATCTCCCATCTCTGCAGTTCCCCAGAAGCTGAAGACGATGATCGCCGCCGCTTCCGCATCCAGATTCCAGCCGAACACCCTCGTGCTCCCGAAATAGACTACGAAAAGCAGAACCATCTGCGGCATGATCCGGACCGTCTCCAGCCAGAGACGGAAGAAAAACTGCAGCAGCCTGCTTTTTGAAGTCATCAGCATGCCCATCCCTGTCCCGAGTACAATACTGATAATCACGGAAATCAGGCTCAGCCGGACCGACACCCACAGTCCTGCGAGAAGTCTCTGAAAATTAATCCCTTTAAACAGAACTTCAATTCCCAAACTCTGCATAGCGAAGCCTCCTCTCCAGGATATTCCCCGCGATGCAGACGGGAAGAAGCATAATCAGGTAAAATATCACCAGCAGCGTCAGGCATTCCAGCGTTTTCGCGTACATCCCGATCAGGTCCTTGGCCGTAAACATCAGATCCATCAGGCTGATCGTGGAAAAAACGCTGGTCTCCTTCAGCAGGAATATGATATTCGCCAGAATTCCGGGGACGCTGGAGGCGACTGCCTGGGGCAGGATCACATAGCGGAAGATCTGGAACGATGTCATGCCGAGGCTTGCGGCGCTCTCCGTCTGAATCCGCGCGATGCTGTCCAGTCCGCTGCGGAAGGTTTCCGTCATGTAGGCGCCCCCGATCAGGCCCAGCCCGACACAGCCGCAGACCTCGGCCGGGATCCGGATCCCGATCCTTGGAAGGGCGAAATACAGAAAAAACAGCTGTACAAGAAGCGGGGTATTGCGGAACAATTCCACATATACGGTGACAATTCTCCTTATAAAGGGCAGCTTCAGCTGCAGAACTGCCGCGCATGCCAGCCCCAGAACAAGGGCCAGCATGACTCCCTGCCAGCCGATCCGCATCGTCAGAAACAATGCGTCCCTGTACAGGGGCAGATATGATTTCATTACCTCCGCGTCCATGGTCAGGCTTCCGTCTCCGCCTCTTCTCCTCCGATCACGCCGCCTTCCACGACCAGCGTGTCTTCATAGTCTTCGCCATAGGTTGAAAGAAGCGTCTCCTCATAGTCCTGATGGAAAAATGCTTCCTCCCCAAGCGCCTTAATCTCTTCGTTGAGCCAGTTCAGGAGGCTCTCATTTCCCTTGGTGACAGCCGGCGCGATGGTATCGGCGCTGCCGAGGGAGGGGATTCCCACCACGAAGCCTTCATTTTCGATGGCAAAGGCGATGACCTCCGTGTTGTCATTTGCCCAGGCATCCGCGTTTCCGTTCTCCAGTGCCGTCTTGGCTTCCGCGTAGGCATCGTATTTCTGCAGCCTGATCTCCGGATTGTTCTTCTCCAGGTAGGTTTCGGCCGTGGTTCCGGAGATGACGATCACCTGCTGGTCCTCGCCGATCTCATCCAGGCTTTCGATCACGGCGTCCTCAGGGGAAACAACTCCCAGCGCCACATTCATGTAGGGCAGCGCGAAATCCACCTCCTCGGCCCGCTCCGGCGTTACGGTAAAATTGGCAAGGATAATATCGACCTTGCCGGTCTGAAGATATTCGATCCGGTTGGCGGCCTCCGTGGAGACATACTCGATATCCCCCCCGAGATCTTCCCCGATGCGTCTTGCGAAATATACGTCATATCCCTGATATTCCCCGTATTCATCCACATATCCGAAAGGACTCTTGTCCGAAAAGACGCCGATCCGGATGCTTCCGCTCTCCTGGATCTCCTCCACTGTGCGGTAGACGGCATCTTCGTCCGCGAAGGCCGGGACGGCCCCCACGAAAAGAACAGCTGCGGCAGTTGCTGCGGCGACAGATTTTGCGATCCTGTTTTTTCTGATTCCTGACATATGTTTTACCTCCTCACAAAACGAAGTTTTGAACTCTGACGAAACGCCCCGGATGACTATACGCGCGAACGAAATGAACTGCTGTCTATACGTTTTCGCCGCGGTATATGCTCCCGGATCAAAAGGATTGTTTATTTAAGAGCGGATACTGCCTGAAAACCCTGTTCCAGATCCCAGAGAATATCGTCGATATGCTCGGTTCCGATGGACAGGCGGATGGTGTTCTGATAGATGCCCGCCGCTTCAAGCTGCTCAGGCGTCATCTCCGCGTGTGTGGTGTCATAGGGATGGATCACAAGGCTCTTTACATCCGCCACATTGGCCAGCAGTGAGAAGATTTTCAGCGCGTCTATAAAAGCGTAGGCTTCCTTCTGGCCGCCCCGGATATTGAAGGTAAAGATCGAAGCGCCGCCGTTCGGGAAATATTTCTCATACAGGGCGTGGTCCGGGTGGTCCGGAAGCGAGGGATGATTGACCTTCTCCACCAGCGGATGTCCAGCCAGATACTCCACTACTTTCTTTGTGTTCTCCGCGTGCCGGTCAAGGCGGAGGGAAAGGGTCTCCAGACCCTGAAGCAGGATCCAGGCATTAAACGGTGAGATGGCGGCGCCGGTATCCCTAAGAAGGATCGCGCGGATGTAGGTCGCGTAGGCGGCCGGCCCGGCTGCCTGTACAAAGGAAACTCCGTGATAGCTCGGATTCGGTTCCGTAAACTGCGGGTATTTCCCCGATGCGGTCCAGTCGAATTTCCCGCTGTCCACAATAATGCCGCCGAGGGTCGTGCCGTGGCCGCCGATAAATTTAGTGGCGGAATGGACTACGATATCTGCGCCGTGCTCAATCGGACGGATCAGATAGGGGGTTCCGAAGGTATTGTCTATGATAAGCGGAATCTGATGCGCATGGGCGATTTCCGCGATGGCGTCGATATCCGGAATGTCCGAATTCGGATTGCCCAGGGTCTCAATAAACACAGCCTTTGTCTTCTCATTGATCGCGCTTTCGATCTCGTCCGGATTCTGCGCGTCCACGAAAGTCGTGCTGATTCCGTAGGCCGGAAGGGTATGATCCAGGAGGTTATAACTGCCCCCATATATGGTCTTCTGGGCTACGACATTGTCCCCTGCTCCTGCCAGCGCAAGAATGGAATAGGTAACGGCCGCGGCACCCGCCGCAACGGCCAGGGCCGCCGCGCCGCCTTCCAGAGCTGCCACCCTCTGTTCAAGAACGCCCTGGGTGGAATTGGTCAGCCTGCCGTAGATATTGCCCGCGTCCCGCAGGTTAAAGCGGTCTGCCGCATGCTGCGCGCTGTGGAAGACGTAAGACGTTGTCTGATAGATCGGCACCGCTCTGGAATCCGTAACCGGGTCCGCCTCTTCCTGGCCGACATGAAGCTGCAGCGTTTCGAATCTGTACTTGTGATCACTCATGGTATACTCCCTTCCATGTAAAAAAGGAGGCACTCCCGTGCCTCCCTGCGAAACGGTTCCTGACATATCCTTCCATACGTCCGTGTACGTACAGCTTATGCCGGGTGACGGAGAAGCACTTTTTTCTGCATACGGAAAACAGACATCATACACATGCTGCCCACCATCTCACACATATTCCCGGCTGTATTCCTTACAGACTTCATAATGCCTTCTCCTTTCTCTCTGTTGTTTTCTTATTAATCCTACCTGTTTGATAGGTAATATACACCGGCTATATCCCGCTGTCAACTGTTTTTTACAGAAAAATCAATTTCTTTCGGGCAATACCGAGGGTTCAGCAGTCGATATTAAAACGGCAGTAAATAGCAACATTTCTTTTCCGGCTGCATCCGGACAGAGTTACTGCCCGGACAGAACAGCATTTCTGCCCGGGCAGCCCGGATTTCTTTCTACTTTTTTCCCAGATATCTGTGCCTGCCGCCCTCTGATTCAAAGACGCGTATCTCACAGTTGTGCGGCTTCGGACGCCAGCATATCCCGTTCTTCCTGTCCGCCAGATATCCGCAGAGCGCCCGCATGATGCCGCCATGGCAGGCCACCAGAACGTTCTCAAAATCTTTCTGCTCAAGCTCCTTCAGAAAATCCGAGCTCCGGGATCTCAGGGAATTCACTGTCTCCACTCCCGCAGGCGCCGGAAAAATCTCCGGCAGGGCCCAGTAAAGGGTCATGGCCGGGCCGATCATCCAGTACTTTCTGCGTTCATAGGGGCCGAAGTCCGCCTCGATAATCCGCGGATCTGTTATGACAGCCTCCTCCTCCACGCCTCCGATGATGGAGGCGGTCAGAAGCGCCCTCTGAAGAGGGCTTGCGTAAACCGCGTCGAAGCGGATCTCCCCGATCCGCTCCCTGGCTTCCTTTGCCTGAAGGATCCCTGTCTCATTCAGCGGTTCGTCCGTGAGTCCCTGCATCAGGTACGCTTTATTCAGATTGGTCTGTCCGTGCCGCGTGATCCATATCTTCATCCTGTTTCCTCTGCTGTTTCCTGTATGCCGGCGTCCCCTGCCGGTTCTTCATTCCAGGCTTTTTCCCCTGCGCGCCAGAAGCCATGCCAGAATATGGATTGCCTGCTCAAACCTGCCTTCCGCGATCAGCTCCTCAATCTCCCCGGCTGTATAGTTCCGGACATTCAGAAACTCCATATCGTCAAGCTTCTGGCCGGAGACCCGCCGGCAGCCGCCGGCTGTAAAAAGATAGGCCCAGTTATCCGCAAGAGTGGCGTTGGAAGGAACTGCAAGCAGAAAATGCCAGTCGTCGGAGACATATCCGGTCTCCTCCTGAAGTTCCCGCTTTGCCGCTGTCAGGGCCGCCTCCACATTCTGTCCCGCTGCATCTCCGTTTCCTGTCCGGTCCGTTTTCTCCACACAGCCTGCGGGAAACTCCGTCGTTACCTTCCGGATCCCCTGGCGGAACTGCCGGACGCACAGGTAATTCCCCTGTGGATCGGAAGCCACAATCACCACGTAATCTCTCCGGCTGTAGCTGTAGTAGGGCTCGTACACGCTCCCGTCCGGAAAACGGTAAGAGGACTTCCGGAAATCAATCCACTCATCCTGCACGATATGTTCTGTCTGAAGCTCCTCCCATTCCAGAGGATCCTTTTTTCTGTTCTTTTCCGTCATTTTGTGATTCCTCTGTACCGCCGGCCCGGGGTCCTCAGACTGCGTCCCTGGACGGCTGTCGGCGCACTCTTTTTTTGCCCATCTTCTTATAAATTGTCATCGTCACTTCCCGTCCGCGGATACTTACTTTTACTTCATCCGCTATATGGATGACAACGGATTGTTCCAGTTCATCCCAGGCCCTGGCCGCACCCTCGCGGTTCGCTTCCACGCCGGCCTGAAGGTCTGCCCGGTATGCGTTCATGGACCAGGACAGATCGCTGTTCATACCCTGCGTGGAGAGATCAACAGGAACCGGCATACTGTCCAGCGGATCAAAGAAAGCCCTGATTCTGCCCATAATTCCCCTGGCCGCCTCATTCTTCCCGCTGGTGGATGCGGCAAGGAGTTTCTCCCGTTTGTCAAAATCCACGTAAGTCACGACCTTAAGACAGATGCGGAACTCTTTTCCGTCACTCTCAATCCAGAAGCTGCCATCTGTCTGACCTGTAATGGCGCGCATCATACCGAGGGTTTCTTCCGTCAGAAGTCTTAAGTGAAGCGTGTCCCGGTGTTCCAGGTCCCTGTACTGCGCCGCTTTATCCGCCTGCAGCAGAGCTTCATCCATCCCGCTGCCGTCATTCGAAATCACAACTACATCTGTTTTCATTCCTTCTGCCTCCAAACAAAGGATGAAGAGCGAAACCAAAATCCTTCATCCGGAAATGGATCTATTTCTGCACTTCTACACGATACCACATTTGAGGAAATTGCTCCACTGCCTTTTTAGCCCGCCTTTATACAGCGCCGGTTCTGCCGGCAGGCATGTAAAGCGCCGGAACCTTTCCCGGATTCCGGCGAAGTGTACGGCAGCAAAACTGCCGGATTACAAAAGCGCCCGCGGCTTATGCCATACGGGCGCTTCGCCGGCTGACGCTTTATTTTTCAAGAATCGTCACGTTTCCGGCGGAAATATCTATATCCAGTTTTGCTTTGCCTTCCCCGAAGGTATATGTTTTTCCCTGCTTCTGGAAGGGAATGTCACTGTTGAAACTGCCGGCGGAGATATCGGCTTTCGCAGTGAAATCCGCGTCGGAAGGCAGTTTCAGCTCCAGGCTTCCCGCGCTGATATCGATCTCTCCGGAATCAAAGGACATCAGCTCTCCTTTTACAGACCCGGCAGAGACATCAATGTCCATGCTGCCGATCGCGGAAGCGGTGAACTTAACGCCGCCCGCGGAACTGTCTATTTCAAGTTTTTCGATCTCACCGGCTTCCAGACTGATATCACCGGCGGAAAAATCCAGATCCATCGTCTTTACCGGATCCTCCGTGCGGATCACGGCATCTCCGGCTGAGCAGTCCATCTCCAGATACTCTGTACTGACTGCCGTATTCACGTCTCCCGCTGAGGAGTCAATTTCAAGCTTCTCCAGCCTGCTTTCTTCCGGCAGGGTTACAGTAAGATGCTTGTCCAGGCTCTTTCCGAAATGGAGGAAGCTTTTCACGGAAGAATACTGAATGTACAGCGTCGATCCGCTCAGATACCAGCGGAGCCTTTCCTCCTCAGGAATCTCTTTTTCTGAACTTTCTTCAATCAGAAGGGAGCTGCCTTCCCCGCAGATTACATCAATGTCCCCTGCCGACCAGTCGATGCAGACAGCGCTGACCGCATCCTCTATCACGGCGTTTCCGCTCTCCCAGCTGCGGACGTCCGGCAGACCTTTGATATCCTTCCATGCCGCGGATACCGGACGGGCAAGGCAGACTGCGCCGATCGTAAGAGCCATCATTCCAAAAACTGCCACTGTGAGATTCTTCTTCATTTCTTCTTCCTCCCTGTAAAAGATGTG
>ODAI010837278.1_pt1 | contig 34075 bp, 30 predicted proteins | sample 1539321 | NCBI WGS metagenome assembly ODAI01 (sample SAMN02144231, study PRJEB22623) | gut metagenome | biome: sheep rumen | host: Ovis aries | place: New Zealand
CAGTGAGGAGTTCTACCTGTCCCATGATTTCATAGAATATCAGTACATAGACTGGAATCCGGACAGTATCTCGGGCAGGCTTCTCAAGGATTGAGGGGGGAATATAAGAAAAACACCTAGGCAATCGCTTTGAGTTTAGTGAAATTGCAGCCGCGAAGAGGCGGACTTTCTTATGATCAGCATATCCCACACAACCTTGGCATACTAAGCGATCAAGTGACTGTTCTGAAAAAACACTGTTATTGATTGACACCTGCCAGACATTGTGGTAAATTAAACAGGTCGTCCGCTGAAGTGACTGACCGGCACAGACCGGAGTTTGTGCCCGGGTACAGGAGCTTAAGGCAGGACGGCGCAGTTACCGAAGACAGCAGGTGCCGCTTGCGGCATAATCGGGGCAACCCGGCCAGCCGAGGAAATAAGGTTTGAATACATGGGATATGTTTATTTTGCCTTGCTTTCCGCTTCGGAGAGTGAGGCTTTTTGATTTAAGGATCATACCTCACTGAAAATAATCAAAAGGAGGTTAGGGTTCAATATGGCTAAGGTTGAATTAAAGAAGCCTATCATTGATGAGATCGCGGAAACCGTGAAGGACGCCCAGTCTGTAGTGCTTGTTGACTACCGCGGGCTTACCGTTGCTCAGGATACGGATCTTCGTCGTCAGCTTCGTACCGCAGGGATCACCTACAAGGTATACAAGAACACGATGATGAATTTTGCGTTCAAGGGAACGGAATTTGAAAGCCTTTGCGACGGACTTGAGGGCCCCAGTGCCATCGCCGTTTCCAAGGATGACGCAACCGCTCCCGCAAGGATCATCGCAAAGTTTGCGAAGACCGCTCCCAAGCTTGAGATCAAGGCCGGTGTCGTAGAGGGTATCTACTATGACGCGGCGGGGATGGATTCCATCGCAAAGATCCCTTCAAGGGAAGAGCTTCTTTCAAAGCTGCTTGGTTCTATTCAGTCGCCTGTCACAAACTTCGCCCGCGTAATGAAGCAGCTGGCGGAAAAAGGCGGAGCAGCCGGTGCGGCAGCAGAAGCTTCGGAGCCCGCGGAGGCCGAACAGGCACCTGCGGCAGAATGATCATATTTGTAGTTTGTTAAATAATTATCATTATTTGTCTGCAAATATCGAATAAGTTGATAAATGAAATCGGTGCAGAAATGGAGGAATAAAAAATGGCAAAATTATCTACAGCAGAAATCATTGATGCTATAAAAGAGTTAACCGTTCTTGAATTAAATGATCTTGTCAAGGCCTGTGAAGAGGAGTTCGGCGTTTCGGCGGCAGCAGGCGTTGTAGTGGCAGCGGCAGCAGGCGACGGCGCAGGCGCGGCTGAGGAGAAGACAGAGTTCGATGCAGAGCTCACCGAGATCGGCTCCGAGAAGGTTAAGGTCATCAAGGTTGTTCGTGAGATCACCGGACTTGGGCTTAAGGAAGCCAAGGAGCTTGTTGACAACGCTCCCAAGATGGTTAAAGAGGGCGTTTCCAAGGAAGAGGCCGAGGATGTCAAGAAGAGGCTTGAGGAAGTCGGAGCTAAGGTTACTCTTAAATAATCCTGTTTGATCAAAAATAATAATTGACAAAGAAAAAGGGCTTGTGTTATCATGTAGAGTGCGTTATTTTGGAAACACAGGCTCTTTTTTCGTGCTTCCAACAGGCTAGGACATAAAAACAACATTTTGTTAACGGGGTGAAACGTCGATGGAAAAAAACAGGATACGTCCCATTGCCGCCGGTAAGAACACGCGTATGAGCTTTTCGAGACAGAAGGAGGTCCTTCAGATACCTAATCTGATCGAGGTTCAGAAGAATTCGTACCGGTGGTTTCTGGAAGAAGGTCTTAAGGAAGTATTTGCCGATATTTCCCCGATCACCGATTACAACGGGCATCTGAGCCTTGAATTTGTGGATTTCAGGCTATGCGAGGAGGATGTCAAGTATTCGATCGAGGAATGCAAGGACAGAGACGCTACTTATGCGGCACCGCTCAAGGTAAATGTAAGGCTTTACAATAAGGAAAGCGGTGAGATCATAAGTCACGACATATTCATGGGGGATCTTCCTCTTATGACTGCAACGGGTACCTTTGTGATCAACGGCGCCGAGCGTGTTATAGTAAGCCAGCTTGTGCGTTCACCGGGTATCTACTACGCGATAAGCCACGATAAATTCGGTAAGAGACTTTTTTCATCGACTGTTATTCCCAACAGGGGTGCATGGCTGGAATACGAAACGGATTCCAACGATGTGTTTTTTGTGCGTGTTGACAGGACAAGAAAGGTTCCTGTCACCGTCCTCATAAGGGCGTTAGGCATCGGGAGCAATCAGGAGATAGTGGAGCTTTTCGGCGACGAGCCCAAGATCATGGCATCCTTTACAAAGGATATCTCCACCAACTACGAGGAAGGCCTGCTTGAGCTGTACCGTAAGATACGACCGGGTGAGCCCCTGACCGTGGAAAGCGCGGAAAGCCTTATAAATGCCATGTTCTTTGACGCAAGGCGTTATGACCTTGCAAGGGTCGGCAGGTATAAGTTCAACAAGAAGCTTTCCTTTAAAAAGAGGATAAAGGGCCATGTCCTTGCGGAGCCGGCGGTTGATCCGGAAACCGGCGAGATACTTGCCGAGGCCGGTGAGAAGCTTACTGAGGAAAAGGCGGACCTTCTGCAGAATTCCGCGGTACCCTATGTATATATACAGACAGAGGAGAGGAACGTCAAGGTTCTCTCAAACCTCATGGTCGATATAACAAAATATATCGACTGCAATCCTAAGGATTTCGGCATTACGGAGCTGGTATATTACCCTGCGTTAAAGAAGATAATGGACGAGTGCGGCGAGGATACGGAGGCGCTTTCCGATGCTCTTACGGCAAGTGTGCATGATCTCGTTCCGAAGCATATCACCAGGGAAGATATAATGGCTTCCATTAACTATAACATTCATCTTGAGTACGGCATCGGAAACGACGATGATATCGACCATCTGGGAAACAGGCGTATCCGTGCGGTGGGAGAGCTTCTGCAGAACCAGTACAGGATAGGTCTTTCAAGGCTTGAGAGGGTGGTAAGGGAGCGTATGACCACTCAGGATCTTGAGGGCATCTCGCCCCAGGCGCTCATCAATATCAAGCCCGTGACCGCGGCGGTTAAGGAGTTCTTCGGCTCCTCACAGCTTTCGCAGTTCATGGACCAGAATAATCCCCTGGGTGAGCTCACCCATAAGAGACGTCTTTCCGCACTGGGACCCGGAGGTCTTTCAAGAGACCGTGCGGGCTTTGAGGTAAGGGACGTTCACTATTCCCATTACGGCAGGATGTGTCCCATAGAGACGCCCGAAGGTCCCAACATAGGTCTTATCAATTCCCTTGCCTGCTACGCGAGGATCAACGAATACGGCTTTGTTGAGGCTCCCTACAGAAAGATCGACCATACCGATCCGGAGAATCCGGTGGTTACGGACGACGTTGTATACATGACCGCGGACGAGGAGGATAATTACCACGTCGCTCAGGCAAACGAGCCTCTGGACTCTGAGGGGCATTTTGTCAGGCGTATGGTTTCCGGGCGTTACAAGGACGAGACCTCCGAGTATGACAAATCCATGTTTGAATATATGGACGTATCGCCCAAGATGGTATTCTCCGTGGCTACGGCCCTCATTCCCTTCCTTGAGAACGACGACGCCAACCGTGCTCTCATGGGCTCGAACATGCAGCGTCAGGCGGTGCCTCTGCTGACTACCGAGGCTCCCGTGGTGGGGACCGGTATGGAGCCCAAGGCAGCGGTGGATTCGGGCGTATGCGTGGTCGCCAAGAAGTCCGGGACCGTTACCTATGTGATGTCCAACGAGATCGGCGTCAAAAATGACGACGGGACGAAGGAGGTCTACAGGCTTTCCAAGTTCGTGCGCAGCAACCAGAGCAACTGCTACAACCAGAAGCCCATAGTGGATAAGGGCGAGCATATAGAGGAGGGACAGGTCATAGCGGACGGTCCTTCGACCTCAAACGGAGAGCTTTCCCTCGGAAAGAATCCTCTCATCGCCTTCATGACCTGGGAGGGTTATAACTACGAGGATGCCGTTCTTCTAAGCGAGAGGCTCGTTCAGGATGATGTGTATACCTCCGTTCATATAGAGGAGCATGAATCCGAGGCCAGGGATACAAAGCTTGGCCCCGAGGAGATAACAAGAGATGTTCCCGGCGTCGGTGAGGAGGCCTTAAAGGACCTTGATGAGAGAGGGATTATCCGTATAGGCGCAGAGGTCAGGGCAGGCGATATCCTTGTGGGAAAGGTGACTCCCAAGGGTGAGACCGAGCTGACCGCCGAGGAAAGGCTTTTAAGGGCCATCTTCGGAGAGAAGGCAAGGGAGGTAAGGGATACCTCGCTTAAGGTTCCTCACGGGGAATACGGCATCGTTGTGGATGCCAAGATCTTTTCAAGAGACAACGGCGACGAGCTCCCTCCGGGAGTCAATCAGTCGGTCAGGATATATATCGCCCAGAAGAGAAAGATCTCGGTGGGTGATAAGATGGCGGGACGTCACGGGAATAAGGGTGTTGTTTCCCGTGTGCTGCCGGTAGAGGACATGCCCTATCTTCCGAACGGAAGGCCCGTGGATATAGTGCTCAATCCTCTTGGCGTGCCCTCCCGAATGAATATCGGTCAGGTACTTGAGATACATTTATCGCTTGCCGCAAAGGCTCTGGGCTTTGATGTGGCGACGCCGGTATTTGACGGAGCGGACGAGAACGATATAGTAAGCACGTTAGAGCTTGCCAATGACTATGTGAATCTTCCCTTTGATGATAAGGAGCTTGCAAAGGAAGCCTCCTCTGACAGTGAGAAGAAGACCTTTACCTCGCTTCACAGAGACGAGCTCAGCGACGAGGTATATGATTTCCTTTCCAAGAACAGGGAGCACAGGGCATTGTGGAAGGGCGTTCCCATTTCAAAGGACGGAAAGGTAAGGCTCAGGGACGGACGTACCGGGGAGTACTTCGACAATCCCGTTACCATCGGCCACATGCATTACCTGAAGCTCCACCATCTGGTTGACGATAAGATACATGCCCGTTCCACGGGACCGTATTCACTGGTTACCCAGCAGCCTCTTGGCGGAAAGGCCCAGTTCGGAGGACAGCGTTTCGGTGAGATGGAGGTGTGGGCTCTTGAGGCCTACGGCGCATCCTATACGCTTCAGGAGATACTGACGGTCAAGTCGGATGATGTGATAGGGCGTGTAAAGACCTACGAGGCCATCATCAAGGGCGACAATATCCCGGATTCAGGCATTCCCGAATCCTTCAAGGTCCTGCTTAAGGAGCTTCAGTCACTGGGGCTCGATGTAAGAGTCTTAAGGAACGACAATACCGAGGTCGAGATCGGCGAAAACGTTGATTACGGCGATACTGATTTCAGGTCCATCCTTGAGGAGGATTCCAGAAGATACAGAAACAACGATATGTCCTTTAAGGATAACGGCTACATCGAGAAGGAATTTTCAGAGGACGGTCAGCTTGACAATGTTGAATACGATGATTATTCAGACGGAGAGGACAACAGTGATCGTTATGAGGAGGCTTTTCCGGAGAATGAGATCGAAAAGGATTTTGCAGTTGATTTCGATGAATGATCGCGGCCTGTAAAGGGCTTTTAATGATCAGAAGAAAAGGAGTGGACAGAATGCCTGACAATAAACAAGATGCTTATCAGCCCCTGACCTTTGATGCCATCAGAATAGGACTGGCTTCTCCGGAGAAGATCAGAGAGTGGTCGAGAGGCGAGGTGAAAAAGCCTGAAACGATCAATTACAGAACCTTAAAGCCGGAAAAGGACGGTCTCTTCTGCGAAAGGATCTTCGGCCCCAGCAAGGACTGGGAGTGTCACTGCGGAAAGTATAAAAAGATCCGTTATAAGGGAGTCATCTGTGACCGCTGCGGCGTTGAGGTGACAAAGGCCAGCGTCAGAAGGGAAAGGATGGGCCATATAGAGCTTGCAGCCCCGGTATCCCATATCTGGTATTTCAAGGGTATCCCCAGCCGTATGGGGCTTATCCTCGATATTTCTCCGAGGAACCTTGAGAAGGTCCTGTATTTTGCAAATTATATAGTTCTGGATCCCGGCCAGACCGACCTTAAATACAAGCAGATACTTACCGAGAAGGAGTATCAGGAGGCGACGGCTGAGTGGGGCACCAGGGAATTCCGTACCGGTATGGGCGCGGAGGCCGTAAAGGAGCTCTTAAGCTCCATCGACCTCGATAAGGAGGCGGAGGAATTAAGGACCGAGCTTTCAGATGCCAACGGTCAGAAGCGCGCAAAGATAATAAAGAGACTGGAGGTCATCGAGGCCTTCCGCAGCTCGGGGAACATGCCTGAATGGATGGTCATGGATGTTATCCCCGTTATTCCTCCCGATCTTAGGCCTATGGTACAGCTGGACGGAGGAAGGTTTGCGACCTCGGACTTAAACGATCTCTACAGAAGGATAATAAACAGGAATAACCGTTTGAAGAGGCTCCTTGATCTCGGAGCTCCCGATATCATCGTAAGGAATGAGAAGAGGATGCTTCAGGAGGCCGTGGATGCCCTTATAGATAACGGCAGAAGGGGAAGGCCGGTCACAGGCCCCGGAAACAGGGCTCTCAAGTCCCTGTCCGATATGCTTAAGGGTAAGTCCGGACGTTTCCGTCAGAATCTGCTGGGAAAGCGTGTTGACTATTCCGGAAGGTCGGTTATCGTGGTGGGGCCCGAGCTTAAGATATATCAGTGCGGCCTGCCCAAGGAGATGGCCATTGAGCTCTTCAAGCCCTTCGTTATGAAGGAGCTTGTGGCAAACGGCACCTCTCATAATATCAAGAACGCAAAGAAGATGGTCGAAAGACTGCGCCCGGAGGTATGGGACGTGCTCGAGGAGGTCATCAAGGAGCATCCCGTGATGCTCAACCGTGCTCCTACACTTCACAGGCTCGGCATACAGGCCTTTGAGCCGATCCTTGTCGAGGGTAAGGCCATTAAGCTTCATCCTCTTGTATGTACGGCCTACAACGCGGATTTCGACGGGGACCAGATGGCGGTGCATCTTCCCCTTTCGGTGGAGGCCCAGTCGGAGTGCAGGTTCCTTCTGCTGTCTCCCAACAATCTGCTTAAGCCCTCGGACGGAGGTCCCGTAGCCGTTCCCTCTCAGGATATGGTCCTCGGGATCTACTATCTGACAATGAATAAATACAGGGATTTCTCATCTGAGCCTGATTATGATGAGAAGCCCGCTCTTTCCTTTGCTTCCGTGGAGGAGGCTCTGGAGGCCTACAGGGCTCATGCCGAGGACAAGGACCCGAAGCAGAGGCTCACACCGAATACCTGCATAAGGGTCTGCGTTGACGCAAGCCGCGACAGATGGGTAGTCTGTCAGCTCGTGGATATCCTCGGAAGGTTCTACCAGTCCATGAACCAGGCGCTGCTTGCCTATGAGAACGGAGATATTACTCTTCACCAGAGGATAAATGTAAGGATCGAGAAGAACATCGATTCGGAGAGCGAGGAGTTTAAGGCAAGGCTTAAGGAGGAGATAGAAAAGAGGGAGGCGCTTCCTAAGGCCGCATCCTCTCATGATCACCGTGAAAGCGCCGAAAGGGCTGAGGGCCCGATGGATCTTTCCTTTGACGGACATAAGGTGACGGGGATCATAAATACTACCCTGGGACGTATGATCTTTAATGAGATCCTGCCTCAGGATCTGGGCTTTGTGGACAGGTCCGATCCGATGAACGTCTTGAAGCCCGAGATAGATTTCCATGTAGGAAAGAAGCACTTAAAGCAGATCCTTGAAAAGGTCATCAATACCCACGGAGCCACGAAGACCGCGGAGGTGCTGGATGATATCAAGGCCATGGGCTATAAGTATTCCACCAGGTCGGCAATGACCGTTTCCATCTCGGATATGACCGTGCCGGCAAAGAAGTCGGAGCTCCTTGAAAAGGCTCAGGATACCGTTGACCTTATCACGAGGAACTATCGAAGGGGCCTTGTCACCGAGGAGGAGAGATACAAGGGAGTCATAGAGACCTGGCAGAAGACGGACAGAGAGCTTACCAAGGTCCTTCTGGACGGACTGGATAAATACAATAACATATACATGATGGCTGATTCGGGAGCCAGAGGATCTGACGCCCAGATAAAGCAGCTTGCGGGCATGCGAGGCCTTATGGCGGATACGACGGGAAGGACGATAGAGCTTCCCATCAAGTCGAATTTCCGTGAGGGTCTGGACGTTCTTGAGTATTTCATGTCGGCTCACGGAGCCAGAAAGGGTCTTTCCGATACCGCGCTGCGTACCGCTGACTCGGGTTACCTTACGAGGCGTCTCGTGGACGTTTCCCAGGAGCTCATAATCAGGGAGCAGGATTGTCTTGAGGGTCAGGAGGACCTTGCGGGCATGTACGTCAAGGCCTTCATGAACGGCAAGGAAAGGATCGAGACCTTACGGGACCGTATGCTCGGCAGATATACCTGTTATGATATAAAGGATAAGGACGGGAATATCATCGTTAAGAAGAATCATATGATAACCCCCAGAAGGGCCGATCTGGTGCTGCTTAAGGGTGTTGACGAGAACGGGGTTCCTTTCCAGACTGAGGATGAGGACGGCTCCCGTGTTGACAACGCGGCCTCAAAGGGTGTAAAGATAAGGACTATCCTTACCTGCCGCTGCCATAACGGTATCTGCTCCAAGTGCTACGGCGCCAATATGGCCACCGGAGAGATGGTTCAGGTGGGAGAGGCTGTCGGCATCATCGCGGCACAGTCCATCGGTGAGCCCGGCACACAGCTTACCATGAGAACCTTCCACACGGGCGGCGTTGCCGGAGACGATATCACTCAGGGTCTTCCCAGAGTAGAGGAGCTTTTTGAGGCAAGAAAGCCCAAGGGACTGGCGATCATTTCAGAGATCGCGGGGACCGCTGTGGTCGAGGATACCAGAAAGAAGAAGGAGGTAGTCGTTACCAACGCTGAGACCGGTGAGATAAAGAGATACCTTATCCCCTTCGGCTCAAGGATCACGGCCCTTATCAATGACAATCCTGAGGGCGTCCAGATCGCGGCGGGCGATCCGCTGACAGACGGTTCGGTGAACCCTCATGATATCCTTAAGATCAAGGGTATCGATTCTGTGCAGGATTACATGATCAGCGAGGTTCAGAAGGTTTACAGGCTTCAGGGTGTTGATATAAACGACAAGCATATAGAGGTCATAGTCCGTCAGATGCTTAAGAAGGTCAGGATAGAGGAGAACGGCGATTCGGAATATATGCCGGGTGCTCTGGTAGACCTGCTTGAATATGAGGACATGAACGAGAAGCTCATTGCCGAGGGCAAGAAGCCTGCTGACGGCAAGCGCATCATGTTAGGTATCACGAAGGCTGCCCTTGCGACAAATTCCTTCCTGTCGGCGGCTTCCTTCCAGGAGACCACCAAGGTGCTCACGGAGGCGGCTATCAAGGGTAAGGTAGATCCTCTTATCGGGCTTAAGGAGAACGTTATCATAGGTAAGCCCATACCGGCAGGTACGGGTATGAGAAGATACCGTGACGTGGTCATTGATACCAGCATAGCTGATGCGAGCGCTCCCCAGCCGGGAGATGAGCCCGAGCCCTATGACGATGATGATTTCATAGATGATGAGAACTATGATGATGTAGAGCCGGAAAAGGAAGAAGAGCTTGAGGGTGAGCGTTAACAGAAAAGAAAGGTCGGTAAAAGCCGGGGCGTTATGCCCCGGCTTTAATATATCGCAGAGCCGCCGAAAGGAAGGTGTCAGCAGGCTGACCGGCGGCTTGCGGGCGGGCAGGGTGCGACTTCGTCTTCCCTGACCGATTATTTCTTCCCGAACAGGCCGTGCCTCTTCGACGAACCTGTCTTTTTTACGGAAGGGTCTATGATATCGGAGCGGCCGGCATCGGGCTTTGCAGCCTTTTCTCCAATGTCCTTATTGTCTCCCCAGTCCTCCCATTCTTCGCCAGAGTCCTCCCACTTGTCGGAATAGGCCGCGTCGTCGTTTGAGGGAGCGGATACGAGATTGTTAAGCGCATCCTTTGAGACTGCCTTTTTCCCCTTTTTGACCTTATCCTTGGCCTTGCTCTTCTTTAAGGACGTAAATTCCTGTGAAAGCTCATCCCCCTCAAGCTCCTTTCGCTTCCCAAGGTAATACAGCTTATTGCCGAGGTTCTCGGGATTAGTGGTGTAGGAGTAGGCGGTCTTTTCGCTTATTATTCCCTCGTTATAAAGATTTAAGAGGCTTGTGTTCATCGAGATCATCCCCTCCTGGGAGGAGGTATCGATGATCGAGTCGATGCTCTGCACCTTCTGATCCCTGATGTTTGTCCGGATGGCCGGATTCAGCGTCATTATCTCAAAGGCAGGCACTACGGTGCCCTGCTCCGAGGGCAGAAGCTGCTGTGAAACCACGGCCTGAAGCACCATGGAAAGCTGTATGTAGATCTGGTGCTGCTGGTTGGGCGGGAAGGAATCGATTATACGCTCTATGGTGTTAGCGGCGCCGATGGTGTGAAGAGTGGAGAGCACAAGGTGCCCGGTCTCGGCTGCAGTCATGGCGACGCTTATGGTCTCGGAGTCACGCATCTCGCCGAGAAGGATGACATCCGGACTCTGCCTGAGGGATGCCCTGAGTGCGGTAAGATAGCTCTCGGTATCGGAGATGACCTCACGCTGGCTTACAATGCTCTTTTTATGTACGTGCAGATACTCAAGGGGGTCCTCAAGGGTTATGATATGAGCCTGCCTGTTGGAATTTATATGATCCACCATACACGCCAGGGTAGTGGATTTGCCGCTTCCCGCGGGACCTGTGACGAGCACCAGCCCCTTCTTTCTGTCTGCTAGCCGGATGATGCTTTCGGGGATACCGAGATCCTCAGGGTTGGGAATATTAAAGTTTATTACCCTTATGACGGCAGAGAGCGAGCCTCTTTGCTTGAACGCCGACATCCTGAAACGGGCAACGCCCCTTATGGCGAAGGAGAAATCGTCATCCCCGGTATTTATGAGCCTGTCCATGCTCCTGTGACCCGCAAGGTCATATATGGCGGTTATGAGCTCGGAGGTGGCGGAGGGCATAAGCCTTTCCTCTCCCTCGGTGTAGATCGCCCCGTTTGCCTTGTAGGAAAGCTGACGGCCGGCCACGATAAAGATATCGGAGGCCTGCCCTTCTTTGGTGATCTTGGCTAATGTTTCAACTACATCCTGCATTTTAAATCTCCCCGATTAGTATAGTAATCCGTGTTCATCGATCTCATCCCTTATCTCATCCTGCCAGCTTGAGTTGACCGTCACGCAATAGCTCGTGATATCGAACGAGGGGCTTTGCGCCGAAGCCGGAAAGAGAAGCTTTATCTCAACGCTCAGGTTCTGTCTGTCGTTTACGGGGATCGTAAAGGAGAGGTTATGGTCTGCTCCGTCCGTGCGGAAGGAATATACCTCGTCAGTGGAAAAACGATCCTCGAGTGCCGAAAAATAGGAGGCCTCAGAGGTCCCCTGTGCCATTTCCCTGAAGATATCGTCAAGCTCTGAAAGCCTTCTGTCGGCTTCAGAGCCCGCGTTATAGTATTCTGATGTTTTGTCTGCGGTCTGGCGGCTTAAGCGGTAATCCGAGCTGGCGCTTAAATAGGAGAGGCCCGCGAAGGTCACCAGACAGAGGAGAACGAAGGCCACAAGCACGGAGGAGGTACCGACGTTCATCCCGCCCGTTGATTTTCTTTCCATGGTCACTTTTTTGCGAATGTCATTGGATCATTTCCTTACTAAAGTAGTAGAACTCAATGTATAGATCTCTGAATCGTCCTCGGTCTTTTTTACGGTTACGGTAACGGTCTTCAGCTTATTATCCTTGAGAACGGTCATTTCAGCGGCATATACGCCTTCCTCATCCCCGGTACAGGGCTCAAAATCCTTATCATAATACGCCAGCGCTCCCTCCACCCTGTCCTGAACCGCATAGGGAAAGCTGGTTAAAAAAGTGTCAATTGAGCCGTCCGTTCCTCTCATTACCTCGATGAAGCTTTGGGCGATCATTACTGCATGGTTCAGCTCCATTGTCTTTTTATCAAGCAGATGAGCATTTACAAAGGACTGGACGCAGACCGCGCTCGCAACCGAGAAGAAGAGCACGATTATTATCATTTCCATTAAAAACAGAGAGGTCCCGGAATTTCGTCTTTTCTTCATAGGTTCTCCGTTCTGCTGTAGGCTGTGATGTAGAAATCCACCTCGTTGCCGTATTCATCCGTAATATCGAACCTGTACAGCGCGTCAGACTGCTTTTCGACATTGAAGGAGCTGACCTTAAGGATGGCCTGTCCTGCCGTATAGACAGGGTCATAGTCGGCGGGGGTGGTTATCTCCATGAGGTTTCCGTCAAGCTCATACAGATAAGTATAGTAATCCATTCCGCCGTAGGTATCCCTGAGCCTGAGAATGGGCTCTGCGCCGTCCTCTAGCACATCGACACCGTTATCGGAATCGTGCTGTCGGATCTTCTCGCTGATATAGGCTATCGAGGTACGCGCGTTATAATTGGTATCGGAGTCGGCGACTATCTTTTTATAGATCCTTGCACCGAAAAGCACGATAAACAGAGCCGAGATCATAAAGACCGCAAACAGCGCCAGTATGAAAAGCATGTCAACTATTGAATTGTTGCGTCTCCTGAAGTTCAATCCCTTTTACTCCGATCATTATTTCCTACTGCTGCTGATAGCGTTCTATTATCATCACACTGGGCATTATGTTGGAGCCGATGGGCTCGTAGCTGACTATGTATTTTTTATGGTCATAGGTGAGCCCGTAATGCTCCTCGATATAGCTGAGTGAGGGCGGATAGACGCCCTCTACGGCGTAGCAGTGGACAATATCCTTGGTAACGGCTTTTTCAAGCAGGGTCCTGTCGTCGGTGAGTGTGCTGTTTGAGACCGAGTTGATCCCTATGATAAAGATCGCGATTATCCCGACAAAGACAAGCACCGACAGGACCTGGGCGTTAAATATCCTTTTAAGAAGATCCGGTTTATTAAATCTGTTCATACATCAGCCTATGCTGGACATGATGGACATAAGCGGCATCATGACCGAAAGAAGGATCATGCAGACGATGATCGAGAAGATGATAACGAGGGTAGGCTCGAGGATCGAGATGATGTTTCCGATTCTGTCGTCGATCTCGGCGGCATAGTTTACGGCTATCTTGGAGAGCGCCTTGTCTATGGCTCCGGCCTTGCCTCCCACGGAGATCATCCGGGAATAAAGGTTATTGAAGATCCTGCTGTCCACCAGGGCATCGGTAAAGGAAAGCCCGCCCCGTATCATCTCCCTGCACTCGGCGATCTTTGCTTCCACCTCGCGGTTGTCTACTATCTTTTCAACCATCTGAAGGCTTTCATCAGGCCCCAGGTTTGTATTCATGGTGAGGGCCATGCTGCTTGCAAAGCGACCTGCGGCTATCTTGTTGTAAAAGCCCTTTGTGACGGGAAACCTCTGAAGGAACCTGTTGAACATCCTTCTTCCGCTTCTGGTCTTTGACAGTAAAAAGTACAGGATGATGATCAGGAAAAGAATGGCCATCAACACAAGGGAATACCTGCTGATCGCGTTCCCGAGATTCAAAAGGGCCCTGGAGAAGCCGCTCATTTCGGAGCCCAGCTGGACAAACACCTGATTAAATACGGGAAGCACCCTGATTATCAGCACAAGTATGACGATGAACATCATGAATATTATAAGCAAGGGATAGGTAACAGCGTTTTTTATCCCCTGGGCAATATTCTCCTCCCTTGCGTAGTAGTCCGAAAGAGAGTGAGCCACATCGTCGGTCTTTCCGCTCCTTTCACCGATAGCTATCATATCGAGGGTATATTTCGGAAACACTCCGGGGCTTTCAAAGGCCTTGGAAAGAGGCTTTCCCTCATGCAGAGTCTCAAGCATCACCTCAAGTATCCTTTTGCCGTCAGAGCTTGCCGCGTCCTCAAGCATTATCTGTATCCCGTCGGTATGGTTGAGACCGGCATCAAGTGTCATAGCAAACTGGTCAAAGAAAAGGGCAAGCTCCTTGTTATTCAGCTCTTTTTGTTTTTTCGCCATTCTTATCTCCCTGCGCCGATCTGCGTGCAGGCTTATTCGATATTTGCGAAGCAAATATCGAATTGGATCGTGCGCTTAGGCTTAATCTTAATATACGTATTTGGTAAAGTAATTGTCGCCGCTCCCTATGAAATCTGAAAGCTCCTCGGAATTATCCATGTTTGCGGCAAAGGTGGGATCCACGAGCGACCAGGTCGTGCCGTCAAATACTATCATTCCCTCAAGCCATCCCGTATCGGGCGTATAGATGCTTATCCAGGCATGGTAAGCGTCGCCGGCATACCCAAGCTCAAGTCTTGAGGGGATGCGCTGGCTGCGGAGCATGGCTGCCATCATCGCGGCATAGTCAAAGCAGATCCCCTTTCTTATCTCAAGGATCTCGTCAACGTCGGGTATATATCCGCTTTCGACCGTAGCAGCCTTTTCATGGTCATAGCTGATATTACTGATCACGTACTCATATATCCTTGACACCACCTCAAGGTCGCTTGCGGAGCCCTTTGCCAGCATCTCCGCAACCGAGACGACCTCCGAATCCCTGTTGAAGTTCACGTACATATTGGGATAGAGAAAGGGGCCGAAGGTATTTGTTATTTCTGTCTCAAAATCAGAAGCGAATATGGTAGCGTACTGGTTTGAGTCGATGTTTTCATATACCGTGGTTATATAGCTCCCGGAGCCTGCTGTCAGCGGGATGACCTCGTAGTTGTCCTTAAGCAGGTCATAGGTATAGGTCACCTGGCCGTTTCCGGTAAGCTGGAGCTTTGCCATGGAGCTGTCTCCGAGGTAGCATACCACAATATAGCCCTCGGAGGCGTTTGAAATATTGATGCTTACCTTCTCGTTGCCGAGAATATCATCTCCCTCCAGTGAGGGTGTAAGGACAACAGGAGTATTATCCCTGACGCCCCCCTCGCTTTCTGAGGTTATGATCGTTTCCCCTTCCCTCAGCGCCCGGGAATAGCCCTGGGATTTGCCGCAGGAGCTGAGTGAAAGGAGCAGCAGGAGCATAATACCCATATTCAGTATGATAAGGTTGTTTTCTTTTTTCATCATATGTTACTGGGCGGTGAGGATAGCCTGCAGCACCTTTCCGTTAATATCGGGTATATATATATTCAGGCTCTGCCCCTCATAGGGGAAGACGACTTCTCCGGTTTCGGGATCGGCGGAAATCGGAAACACAAAATTACCGTCATTTTTTCTGGCGTATATATCGTCGTAGACGATGCTGTTCCCCTTCAGATATATGACAAAATGATCCGAATAGAGCTGATGATCGGTCACGATGATCTTTTCTATGATGCCGGAATTTTTGACTGAAAAGCCGCGGTTTCCGAAGGTAAGGGGGGAAAGCATGATCAGAACAAGCAAACAGAGACTTGCTATTCTGCCTGTTTTCGCAAATGCCACATTTACGGTGTTCGTAAACACAAGTCTGTCAAAGGGAATGGTATTCGGTTCTTTATTACATTCCTTAAGGATATTCTGAAGAGTGTCGTTGGCGCTCTTCAGGTCCATCGTATATTTCTTCTTCTGTCCTGCCATGATCATCTCACCTCCCTTCTCTGCCTGAGGAAGCCCGGTCTGAAGTGCCGTCGTTAAACGAAAGCTTTCTTTTCAGCTTTTCACGCCCGGATATAAGATACCTTTTTACCGAGCTGCGCGAAACGTTCATTGCACTGGCTATCTCTTCGAGCTTCATTTCATTGTAATACCGCATTACAATGACCTGCTGTTCGTTGAAGGGGAGTTCGGCGACGGCTTTATTCAGGGCTTCTGTCTGTTCTCTGTCCTCATAGCTCATCACCGGATCATGGTATATGTGCTCGTCCCTTAAGATATCCATAAGCTCCGTTGATATCTCTGTATCGTAGCCGGCGTCGTTCTTCTTCCGTATATCATAGCAGACATGGAAGCAGATCTGATTAAGCCAGGCTATGAAGAGGGACGGTTCTTTTATTTTTCTGATGTTTTTAAGTGCGGATACATAGGTCTCCTGCATAGCGTCCTGAGCGAGATATTCATCTCTAAGGTAGTGCCCCGCATAATTATATATATGCTTGTAGGTTAGGGCATACAGCTCTGCAAAAGCATCGGAATCATCCGCCTGGGCCCGCATAACCAAGTTACCTATGTAATCATGGTTAAAGTTAGCCATTATGTTATTTCCGTTCTGCGCCGATTTGTGAGCAAACTTATTCGATATTTGCTAAGCAAATATCGAATTGGTTCGTGCGCTTAGGTGCGAACTGTTTTTCAGTTCACGCCGATTCGTTCAGCCTGCTGAACGAATCATTACCTTACTGCGCCGATTTGTGAGCAAATCGTGCGCTTAGGTGCGAACTGCTTTTTAGTTCGCGCCGATTCGTTCAGCTTGCTGAACGAATCATTACCTTATACCCCGATAGATCAGCGCCAGGAGTTCGTTCATGGTCTGAACCTTCTCATCCACATTGAGCGCATAATTGAAGGAGATCTTTACGGGGATGTCATCGGGTTTTACACCGTTCAATTCGTTCTGTATCTCACTGCTCAGGTCGTTCACAAAGCTCTGCATTTTATCAACATCACAGTCGTCTATGATGATAAGGAATTCATTGCCGCCGTTTCTGCCTACGAAGCCGTAGCGGTCTCCGATACGTTCAAAGATCTTTGAGAACCTGAGTATGGATTCATCTCCGAGGTCACGGCCTTTTCTGGTATTGATCTCAGTGAGGTTAGTGATGGTTATAAGGGCTCCGGCTGTCCTTGAGATATCCCGGTCCCTGTAGTTGTCGATAAGAAGATCGACGGTATTGCGGTTGGGAAGCTTGGTGAGCTTATCAAGATAGGCGGTCTCATTCAGGGAATGGACATCTACTATATTACGCTCGATCTGCAGAAAATCGAAAAAAATGGAAAGGGCGCTGTAGATCATGAAGGCCCAAAGGAAGACACAGATGGTAAGAAGATTTTTATTGGAGTAGAGATTGTTCCTGAACAGGGGATCGAAATGCAGATAGCAGAAAAAGGCTATCGCAAATATGATCAAAACCGCAAGCTGAATGATTTTAAATAGTTTATAACCCTTAAGATTGTCCTGTCCCATATTCTTCCCCTGTTGATATAGCAGCATTCCGAAGGTCGATACATAGACTTGAGAAACAGTTTCACTGTTTCTCTCGTTATCTTAGAAGCTGCTTTGCAACTTCTAAGATACATTATAATTCAATGTCGGGTAAAATGGTAGGCTTATTTTGAGACGGAAGAGGGGGTTTTGCGGTCAGGGGTCATCATTTACGGTAATGTTCCGGTCAGGTATTTCCGGGAGTATCCTGAGCCTTTTTGGAAGATGCGGGAGTCTTATATTTATAGTAAGCATAATAAATGGATAATTGTGTATATTGTTATATCATTAGGGTAGCTTTATGAGAAAAAAACACATTAAAATCAGCTTTTTAACAGGACTTAAGGCACTGCTTGCCTTTATAGCTTTCACGGGAGTATTCCTTGCTCCCCTGCCTGTGTCCGCAAAGGGGCCGAAGGCCAGGGACCTCAGGGAGGAGATCGACAGGGAAAGATATGAGAACGTGGTGGAGGACTATGATCTTGTGATCATTGAGGAAAATGAGGTCCCCAAGGCTGCTTCGCCTGCCGTCCGGGAAAAAAGGACTGCGCCTCTTGTATGGGTGGCGGTATGCCTGCTGATCCTTTTTGGCGGAGGTATATATATAGTAGCCTTCGTAAAATACAGGCAGAGGATCAGGGTCCTCGAAAAGCAGCTTTCCATGGAAAGAAGAAAGAGTCTGAATGAATGCTCTCTGATGTTTCATCCCGTGAAGAGGACGGAGATGGCAGATGATGTGGAAAACGAGCTTGCGTCAAGGTATATAGAATGACAGTTTGGTAAACCGGACCGGTTAATGAATTAATAAACGGATAAAATACGGTTACCGTAAGAACAGGGTCTGCCGGGGAACGGCAGACCCTGTTCTTATAGTCGACTGATATAGGAAATGACAAAGTTCTTTTTACTTTGGCGTTTCCTGCGCCGGGCCAATTCGATATTTGCCAGCAAATATCGAATAAGTTTTGGTCGCCTCCGGCACGAATCAACAGGGAAGCTATCGTATATCCAGAATGAGTACATCCTTTTCCAGCAGACAGATATCGGGAAGGGGAAGCAGCTTTGCACCGTCCCTTATTATCACGAGCGGGTCAAGCTCCGGCGGGAAGCCGATCTCCGACATTCTCTTTCCCAGCCAGGGGTGTTCGGGGGAAAGCCTTATCGAAACATAACCGGTCTCTGGTATTATCTCTGAATCGGACAGATCCTTACGAAATTTATCCAGCCTTCCGACAAAGCCCGCGCTTATGATACCCGTGGGGATCGCCACCAGCCCGACGCCAAGGAAGGCTATCATTATGGCCATCACCCTTCCCCCGAAGGTCACGGGGTAGATATCACCGTATCCGACGGTCAGCAGGGTGGACATCGCCCACCAGATCCCTGAGAAAACGTTTTTAAAGATCTCGGGCTGGGCCTCGTGCTCAAAGGAATACATACAGAGAGCCGAAGCCACCATGAGTATCATTATCAGGCATACGGAGGATATCAGCTCATTTCTTTTTTCCCTGAGCACCTCGGAGATCAGGTTGAAGGCATCGTACTGGGAATTGATCCTGAAAAGCCTAAGGATCCTGAATACCCGCAGCATCCTGAAGGCAACGGCGCCATTCGGGAAAACAAAGGGAAGATAAAAGGGAAGTATGGTCATAAGGTCGATCAGCCCGTAAAAGGAAAAGACAAAGCGAAGCCTCGCTTTTAATGGACTTTCCTCGTCGGGATAGAGCTGATCGGCGGTCCAGAGCCTTAAAATATATTCTATCGTAAAGATAAGGATGGTGATGAGCTCAAGGGCATCAAGCATCGGGCCAAAACGCCTGGACCCTTCAAAGGTGAAATAGAGGGTGACGAAAAGATTAATTACAATAACAACTGTTATGAAATAATCGAAAGCAACGCTCAGGGTATCCGGATGATTCCCTATCTGGATTATCTCAAATATTCTTTTTCTGAGCTTATCTCTGTTATCCATTTATCCGTTGTGCGTGCCGCTGGGGCGGCTATTTTCATTAATAAGGAGATTATATCAGATTAAGGGTCAGGTTGCCATAAAACCGGCAGAATTCGCAGTATCATTGCCTAATATTCTTATAACCCCGGCGGGATATGCGGATCATAAAAAGCCCGGATCTGAGCTTTTGCGCAACTCACTTAGCGAAAAGCGATTTTTATATAAAACCTTTCAACCCTGTTTGAGCTCGCGCACTGAATTCCTTCGATAACTGTGAAGCGAGTTGTTGAAAGGTTTTATTGTTATAAAAATCGCTTTGAGTTTAGTGAGGTTGCAGCCGCGAAGAGCCGGACTTTCTTATGATCAGCATATCCCTCACAACCTTAAGGTAATAAACGATTACTCGGCGGCGGGGGAGTTGACTTTTATTTTAAAAAGAATATACTTTGGAAAGATGCCAAAGCCCACGGCTCTATAAAAGAACTTATTTATGATCGGCATTTAAGTACAAAGGAAATGATCCGTTCAGCCAGCTGAACGGATCGGCCCGATCTAAAGAGCAGATCGAGCCTAAGCGCACGATTTTCAAAGAAAATCGGCGCAGATGCGGAGTATTTTGTGATGTATCTGGTTCTGGTTTTTTTGTGGATCGTATTTAACGGACAGTTCACGGTCGAGATCCTGCTCTTCGGAATGGGGGTGTCGGCTTTTATATATTTCTTCATGTGCAGGTTCCTGGACTTTTCACCGGCAAAGGATCTGCTGATGCTTAAGGAGGCCTTTCTGTTTATATGGTTCATCCTTGATCTTCTGGTTGAGATATTAAAGGCGAACCGGCAGGCCTTCAGGCTGCTGATGAGCAACCGCAATGAAATAGAGCCGGTGATCGTACACTTTAAGACAGATCTTAAGACAAATACCGCAAAAGTACTGCTTGCGGATTCGATCACACTTACGCCGGGTACCATAACCGTGTCGCTTGAGGGAAATGAGCTCACAGTGCATTGTCTTGACAGGGAGCTGGCCCCGGGGCTTGCGGATTCCTCCTTCGTGCATATCCTTACCAGGATGGAGGAGCTTAAGGACAAAGCGACCGGCGGGGAGGAGAAAAGCAAGGCATGACGATAAGCAACCAGGTCACCAATGTTTTCTTTTATATAATACTGATCATTCTCGGCATACTTCTGTTTGCCTGCCTTTTAAGGGCCATAAGGGGACCGGAGGTCGCGGACCGTCTGGTCGCGACAAACATGATGGGAACTATCGTCCTTGTTATGATCTGTACTCTGGCCCTTCTTCTTAATGAGGGCTTTCTTGTCGATGTAGCGGTGGTATATTCTTTACTGAGCTTTCTTTCCGTGGTCTTCATCACCAAGATATATATGGGGGCGCATGAGGAAAAGAAGGCGGGAGACTCTGAAGGAAAATGATAGTCTTAGAATGGATAAGAATGATACTTGGCTTTTCGCTCATGCTCCTTTGCGTGTCGGTATTTGCCATAGAGATAATCGGTGTTTTCAAGATGAAGTTTTCTCTGAACCGTATGCACGCGGCCGCCATGGGCGATACCCTTGGGCTCCTGTCGGGGCTCCTCGGACTCATGATAATTTCGGGCTTTAACTTCACGACACTGAAAATGGCGCTTGTTCTGGTCTTTCTGTGGTGTACCTCCCCGATAGCGAGTCACCTCATAGCGAGGATGGAGTACCAGACAAACGAGCACCTTTCAGAGTATGCCGAGTTCAGGGAGCTTTATGATATCGAGGCCGAAGCAGTTCAGAGGAAGGCTTCAGAGGAGGAGCAGGCGTGAAGATATTTCTGGTGATCCTGTTTTGCTTCCTTATTATATGCGCGGTGGCGGTCAGCTTTTCAAAAAATCTGCTGAACTCTATCCTGATCTATATGTCCTTCAGCCTTATCATGTCAATGGTCTGGATGTCCCTTGAATCGCCCGACCTTGCGATAACCGAGGCGGCTGTAGGCGCCGGGGTCACGACCCTTCTGTTTTTCGGCTGCTTTAAAAAGATCGGGGCCATAAGCGAGGAAGAGATAGATACCATGAATGAGACAGAGGTGGATACTGTCCATGGCTTTGTGGGAGATATCATGCTCTATGACAGCGCGGGCTCAGAGACGGCTGATCCCGGAGCAGGCGTTTCCGGGCAGGGCTCCTCACCTCAGACGTATGCGGAAGCGGAAGCCGGAGGGGAGAGCCCCGATCAGGCGATGCTCTGGAACCGGTAAGGGAAAGGAAATGATGTGACAGTTCGCCTAATGGTGAACTGTTACGAAATGATCGGTGCGGTCAGAGGCATGGGAATGAAGCGGACCGGGGAGGGATAATGAGTAAGAAGATACCTCAGGAGGAATATAAGAAAACCTTTTCATATAAATACTTCAGATGGTTGGGTGACGAGGACGATGCCTACATCGGAAGGGTGGAGATGAGCGTCAAGACTCCTCATGAGGAGGAGGTTGCCGCCATAAGGGAACGGATGAGCGAAAAGGAGCTTATGTTTGACCGGATCTATGATCTTGAGAACAATAAGCTGATCCTTTTGTTCAGGAGGATATATAAGGCTATAGCGGTGCTTTTCTGCCTGACCCTGTTTTTGCTGCTGCTCGTGAACGTATCCTACCTTCCGCCCATCGGGGATCCCGATAACCCCGCGGACAATGAGGTCCCGAGGCGGTATATAGAAAGCGGCCTTCAGGAGACCGGCGCCATCAACATAGTTTCCGGAATGATCCTTGATTACAGGGCCTTTGATACCTTCGGAGAGTCGAACGTGCTCTTTATAGCAACCGTGACCGTGCTTATCCTGCTTAAGATCGACAGCACCCTCAAGCGGAGAGACCCCGAAAAATACGAGGAGGAGACCAACGACAGAAGGCTTGAGCCCAAAAACGACCTGATCCTGCAGGGCGGGGCTAGGGTGCTCATCCCGGTCATATTTCTGTGGGGGGTCTGCGTGATCCTGAACGGGCATCTTTCTCCGGGAGGAGGCTTTTCCGGAGGAGCGATAATAGGAGCAGGGCTGATCCTGTATCTCAATGCCTTCGGCTTTAAGAGGACGGAGCGCTTTTTTGTGGAAAGGACCTATAAGCTCATAAGCTTTGTGGCGCTCACCTTTTACTGCCTGGCAAAGAGCTATTCCTTCTTTACCGGCGCAAATCACCTTGAGAGCCATATCCCGAAGGGAGAGCCGGGAGCGATACTGAGCGGAGGCCTGATCTTTCCGCTTGATATTTGTGTAGGCTTTGTGGTCGCCTGTACCATGTATACCTTTTACTGTATGTTTAGAAAGGGAGATTTCTGAATGGGTCAGAACCTTTTTTCAAATTACGGAGAGGCGGTTGCGATGCTTCTGTTTGCCATCGGCTTTACCAACCTCCTGCTGCAGCAGAACCTGATAAAGAAGATAATAGGCTTGAATATAATGGATTCGGCGGTATATCTGTTCCTGACTGAGAAGGGCTATATCGTGGGAAGAGTGGCACCGATAATCACGGACGGAAGCCAGAGCGTGGATCGCTATGTGAACCCCATACCGGCAGGGCTGGTGCTTACGGGTATAGTGGTTTCGGTCTCGGTCACGGCGCTCATGCTTTCGCTTACGGTGAAGCTTTACCAGAGGTATCATACTCTTAATCTTGATGAGATATCAACTCGTCTGAGAAGGGAAGGACAATAATGGAGTTTATCAGAAATTTCCCGTTCTTCTCAATAATGCTCTCGATGCTTTCCGGGATAGTCACCTCTATCCTGCCGAAAAAGGCCGCAAGGATACTCAATGCGGCAATGATATCCGTGGTCTTTATCCTTTCGGTCATACTGCTTGTGTATCTGAATAAGGACGGCAGTTACTTTGTATACATGATGGGACATTTTCCGGCTCCCTACGGAAACGAGATAAGGGCCGGGGTGCTTGAAGCGCTGATGGCTGCCTTTTTTTCGGTCATAATGCTGCTGTCTGTGCTGGGAGGACATAAGAAGCTTGAGGAGGAGGTGGATGCTGACAGGCATAACCTCTACTATATCCTGGTGGATATGATGCTGAGCTCTCTTCTTGCGCTTGTATACACAAATGACCTGTTTACGGCATATGTGTTCGTGGAGATCAATACCATTTCGGCCTGCGGGCTGATAATGATCAGAAGGATCGGACGTACCTATGTGGCGGCGGTGAGATATATGATCATGAGCCTTATCGGCTCGGGCCTCATACTTCTGGGTATATCCATGCTCTATGATCTTACGGGGCATCTTCTGATGAGCAACATCAAGCAGTCGATAACAAAGCTGGTCGCAAACGGGAATTATCATGTTCCCCTGCAGATAACGGTCACTCTGATCTGCGTGGGACTTGCCGTAAAAAGCGCGCTGTTTCCCTTTCATGCATGGCTCCCGGATGCCTATGGCTATTCGACGGTAAGCTCCGCTGCCATTTTGTCGTCCCTGGTCTCTAAGGGATATATCTTTCTTCTTATAAAGATTATCTACAGGGTAGTAGGGTACGACGCCATGATCATTTCGGGGATACTGAATATTTTCTTCTGCTTCGGGCTCGTCGCGATGATAGTGGGCTCGGTAAGGGCTATAAGGGAGAATGATATAAGGCGTATGATCGCCTACTCCTCCATCGCTCAGATAGGCTACATCTATATGGGCTTCGGGCTTGCGACACAGTCAGGTATGGAGGCCTCGATCTTCCAGATACTCTCACACGGGGCCACAAAATCGCTTCTGTTCATAGCGGCGATAGGACTTACGGATGTCTCGGGCTTCAGCAGGCGCTTTGCCGACCTTACGGGCTCCGGCTTCAGGAATAAGATCGCGGGGGCAGGCTTTGTCGTGGGTTCGCTTTCGATGGTGGGCGTCCCCCTGTTCTCCGGGTTCATCTCAAAGCTTCTGTTTGCCGAGGCGGGCATACTGGTCGAGGGGAAATCCATCCCTACGCTTGTGGTGCTTGCCGTAAGCGTTATCCTGAACGCCATCTATTTCATGAAGACCTGTATAAGAGTGTATACACCCTGGGCGGCCGGATATTACGAGGATCAGAGGATAAGCTTTAAGGAGGAGTGGTCCTACGGGCTTACCATTATCGGGTTTATTGCGGTAAATCTGATCCTGGGCTGTACCTCACAGCCCTTCCTCGACATTATACATAAGGGATTGGGGACTTTTTCGTAAATGGAGCTTTTCTATTTCAGGGCAGACGGACTGAGCGTACTGTTTATGATCGTGATCACGGTGGTATTCGTCTGCTCCTTCATTCATTCACTTGAATATTTTGAAACCGAAAGAGAGCATATCAAAAGATTCTATGCCTGCTTTTTCCTGACCTACGGGGCGCTGATGCTTTTGTCCTGCGCGGGGAGCCTTATCACCTTTTATCTGTGCTATGAGCTGATGACGCTTCTGTCACTGCCTCTCGTTCTGCACGAGCAGTCCCATGAGGCGCTGATAGCGGGGCTCAAGTATCTGTTCTATTCTCTTTGCGGCGCTTATATGGCGCTGCTGGGACTGTTTTTCCTGAGCAGGTACGCACAGGGCTTTGAATTCAGGCCGGGAGGGATCCTTGATATGAGTGCCTGTGAGGGCCACGAGAGCCTTCTGCTTACGGTGCTCTTTTTCATGATCCTGGGCTTTTCCGTGAAGGCCGGTATGTTTCCGATGCATGCCTGGCTCGATACCGCGCATCCTATCGCTCCCGCTCCCGCAAGCGCGATCCTGTCGGGAGTCATAGTCAAAAGCGGTGTTCTCGGGATCATAAGGACGATATATTATGTTTTCGGGGCCGAATTTTTCAGCGGAAGCCCGGTCCAGACCATACTTATCATTCTTTCTCTCATTACGGTCTTCATGGGCTCGATGCTTGCGTACCGCGAACGCATCCTTAAGAGGAGGCTTGCGTATTCTACCGTAAGCCAGCTCTCCTATATACTTTTCGGTATTTTTATAATGGACGAAAGGGCTCTTGAGGGCTCTCTTCTTCATATCATAGCCCATGCTTTTATAAAGTCCGCCCTGTTCCTTACGGCCGGAGCACTCATACGCTGCACCGGGAGGGTGGAGGTCTCGGGTTATAAGGGCCTGGGAAAGGAGCTTTCAGGACTCATGTGGTGCTATACCTTCTGTGCCCTTTCTCTTACGGGGATCCCGCCGACAGGCGGCTTTACAAGCAAGTGGTATCTTGCTGTCGGTGCCCTGTCCTCGGGGGTCAGGGTATTCAGGTATCTGGGGCCTGTGGTCCTGCTGGTGAGCGCCCTGCTTACCGCGGGTTACCTGTTCCCCATAAGCGTTTCAGCCTTCTTTCCCGGAGAGGCTGAAGATAGGGCGGAGCTTTTAAAAAAGCCCGGCCCTCTGATGCTTGCGCCCATCCTCGTGCTGACGGTACTGGCGGTGCTTATCGGTATTTTCCCGGCACCCGTTGAATCGCAGCTTGAGAGGATCATTTCGATGATGGGGGTAGCGGGATGAACAGTATATTCATGTTTATAGCGGTCCTTATACCGGTCATTTCCGCCATCCTTATTCCTGTGTTTAATTTTAAGGAGGAAAGGACACGAAATATATATATAGAGGGAGCATTATTAATAACATCTGTTATTGTATGTCTTCTCATATTTAATATCCCCGCGGGAGATTTCGTCTTTGCGCGGTTTACCAGATCCTTAAGCCTTTCACTGAGGATCGACGGTATGTCGAGGATATTTGCGGGGCTGGCCGCCTTTATGTGGCCCCTTGCCACTCTGTATGCCTTTGAGTATATGGAAAAGGAAAAGAGTGATATCTTTTTCATGTTTTATACCATGACCTACGGGGTTACGCTGGGAATATCCTTTGCCGAGGATATTTTTACGATGTACTTTTTCTACGAGCTTCTGACGCTTGTGACCGTGCCGCTTGTGATGCATACCCTGACCCGTGAGGCCGTCCTCGCAAGCCGCACCTATCTGTACTATTCGCTGGGCGGGGCGGGCTTTGCCTTTATAGGAATGGTATTTATTATTTCCTACAGCGTTGATATCAATTTCAGGTACGGCGGGGTCTTAAGCCTTTTAAGAGTCCAGGGAAGGGAAAATGTGCTGCTGCTCATCTATGTTCTGTCCTTTTTGGGCTTCGGAGTCAAATCCGCGATCTTCCCGTTAGGGGCCTGGCTTCCCAGGGCTTCGGTGGCGCCGACTCCCGTTACGGCACTGCTTCACGCGGTGGCCGTGGTAAATGCCGGTGCCTTTGCGATAATCAGGCTGACCTGGTTCAGCTTCGGTACGGATTTCCTTAAGGGGACCTGGGCCCAGAGGGTGGTCATGGGCTTTGCTATAGTGACCATACTCTATTCAAGCACAAGGGCCGTAAAGGAGACCCATATCAAAAGGAGGCTTGCCTGGTCCACCAGCAGCAATCTTTCCTATATCCTCTTCGGCGTGACGCTTATGAATCCCGGGGGGCTTATGGGAGCGCTCCTTCATTTTGTGATCCATGGGATAATGAAGATATGCTCCTTCTTCTGTGCCGGTGCCATAATACACAGGACGGAAAAGAATTACGTGCATGAGCTTGACGGGCTTGCAAAGAGGATGCCGAAGGTGTTTCTTATGTTTACGGCTTCTGCGCTGTCCCTCATGGGAGTTCCTGGCTTTGCCGGCTTTGTGAGCAAATGGTACCTGGCGGCCGCGGCGGTTTCCGCGGACGGAGATGCCGAGAGCTACGCGGGGATAGCCGCGCTCCTTATTTCCGCGCTGCTTACAGCGATCTACATGATGACCATGCTCGTAAGAGGATATTTTCCCGAGAAGGGCAGTGAAATGCTCTCTTCAGACCGGGCGGGAAGGCACAGTGGGGATACGGAGTCCGGGACCGCGGATGATAAGCTCCTTGATCCGGGCTTCAGGATGATGGTGCCCCTTATCGTATTCGCGGCCTTAGTCATTATCCTGGGACTCTTCCCCGGGCCGCTCATCTCCTTTGTGAGGTCCGCGATATACACTCGTTAAATAAGCACACGATCGTATCAGCCCGGTTACCCTGGGCTGATACAGCGGCAGTGGCGGCTTGCGCATAGGAAGTGCCCCTGCCGCCTGACTCCGTAACTTTATTGGTACGCCGCCTGCAAGCCTGCAAGCGGCTGATTGGGTAATTACGAACGATTTCATAAACAGATCGGCGCAGAAAGGAAGCTATGGGACTGAGCTTTGATCTTTCCGGGTTTCATGCCCTCTACAGTATTATAGCCGCGTTTATGTGGACAGGTGCCTTCCTGTTCTCCTTTGAATACCTGAAGCGAAACGAAGGCGGTCACGGCGGGGAGGGCAGTGTCTTTAAGTCACACAGGCTTTACTTTATATCTATGCTCATCACCTTTTTGGCAACAACAGGTGTTTTCCTGGCCGGCGACCTGTACACGATGTTCATTTTCTTTGAGATAATGTCCCTGACCTCTTATATCTGGGTGGCTTATGAGCGTGACAAGGCTTCGTTAAGGGCTGCCTCCACCTACCTTGCGGTAGCGGTGATCGGCGGGCTTGTTATGCTGATGGGGCTCTTCATGCTCTATAATCTGACCGGAACCCTTGATATCTCCGCGCTCAGAGATCACTGCACCGGGCTCATTAAGGAGGTGCTGAGGAAAAGGTCGGTCACGGTACTTGTAAGAGCCGGCTTCTTAGGCGGGAACGGGAGAAGGTACAGGGACCTTCTGATCGCGGGACTGTGCCTGCTCTTTGGCTTTGGGGCAAAGGCCGGCGCGTTTCCCCTTCATATATGGCTTCCGAAGGCTCATCCGGTCGCCCCGGCTCCTTTTTCGGCCCTGCTTTCGGGTATACTGACAAAGGCGGGGATATTCGGGATATTCATACTTTCCTGCTGCTTTTTTGCGCAGGATGAGCTGTGGGGCAGCATAGTTCTTGTGACCGGGGTGCTTACCATGCTTACCGGGGCCCTGCTTGCGGTATTCTCCATTAATATAAAAAGGACGCTTGCCTGCTCCTCGGTCTCACAGATAGGCTTTATCCTTACGGGGCTTGGGATGTACGGGCTTATGGGAGAACACGGGAATCTCGCGGTAAGCGGCGCCCTGCTGCACGCGGTCAATCATTCCCTGTTCAAGCTCGTGCTGTTTCTGGCAGCAGGCGCGGTCTATATGAACGTTCATTCATTAGACCTTAATGATATCAGGGGCTTTGGAAGGAATAAGACTGCCCTTAAGCTTGCCTTTGCCCTTGGCTCTCTTGGGATCATGGGGGTTCCGCTTTTCAGCGGCTATGTATCAAAGACCCTGATCCATGAGGCCATAGTCGAATATCGCGCCGGCCTTTTAAGCGGAGAGCTTTCCTCGGGGATATTCAGCTCCGGGTTCATAGGCCTTGTTGAATGGCTGTTTCTTTTAAGCGGAGGCTGCACGGTGGCCTATATGCTTAAGCTTTTTATAGCGGTCTTCGTGGAAAGGAACCGGGATCCGGAAAGGCAGAGAGAGTTTGATGAGCTGTCAGGCTCTTATATGTCCGGGTCAAACAAGGCGGTCCTTCTGGTTCCCGCGGCTCTGTTCCTGCTTTTCGGCGCACTTCCGGGAGTATTTATGAACAGGATAGCGCTTTCCTGCTCGGAGCTGTTGAATACGAGCCCCCTGTCCGTAAAATATTTCTCTCCCGAAAACCTGAAGGGAGGACTGATATCGATCCTTATCGGCCTGCTTGTTTACTTCCTTATTATAAGGGGGCTGCTTATGGATGCCGAAGGGAACAGGCAGATATATCTGGGTGACCTTGTAATAGAAAAGGAGCCCGAAAGGATTCCTTATACGCAAAGGCTCGGAGCGGGCGGCGGCGAGCTTGTTTATGTGGACAGATGGCCGTCCTGGCTCGATCTTGAAGAGCGTGTATACAGACCCCTGCTGCTTGACATCCTTCCTGCGGTATTCGGCTTTGTATGCCGGATCCTTGACAGTATAGTGGATTTTACGGTGGTTGCGTTAAGAAGGACGGTATTTAAGGACAGCGAGATACCCTGTGAGCTTTCCGAAGGCAACGGGATCACGCTGGGGCTGGGAAGAGCTGCGGATATTGCGGAAGCAGCCTTAAATCATACGATATGGAAAAGAAACCCCCGCAAGCACGTGGACCATCCCCATTTGTTTGCCATGAAATATGAGGAGCTTCTGGAAAATGAGTTCATTATATTAAGAAGCATGTCCTTCGGGCTCATACTTTTCTGCCTGGGGCTCATGGTCACGATAGTGTATCTGCTCTTCAGGTGACCGGGGCTTAAGTGTCGACAGCATTGACACGGGGGCGGTAAAAGGGTATCATTGAACCTGTGGCTTAATATGCTAAGGCGGATAAGGAGAAGGAGAATGGTATTATTTGTCGGTATAGTAGCGGTTGCAATAATAGCGGCGGTAGTAGTGTCGGCGGTGGTATCCGCGGTATCGGGAGTTATCGCAAGTGAAGAGGACGAGGAGGAGTAGGGACGGGATCATTTCCTTCGACTTACAGGAGACCGCTCCGCTTGGAAAACCTGGCGGAGCGGTTTTGAACATGATTATTGCTGATCCTTTGCCATTGCGATGTTGTCAAGCATCTCCAGTAATTCTTCCCTGGTGTATTCTTTTTTATCACCCCGTGATATTATCAGACGGAGCTCATACAGGATAGCCATTTTAGTATCCTGACGTTCTTTATCGGTCATTTTTCTCTCCTTTCTGATCTTTTTATTAATTATATTATGTTTTGCCAACTTATTCCATATAAGATTTATGTAAAACAGGGTATTAAGCGATTGCCTGTCATGTTATAAAATCCTCTTGACATTGGCAAGGACGGCACATATAATAACAAAGCACGTCAAAAGTGCTTTTTTTTGATGTACAAACCAAGGTTTGTACCCATACTGTAAAATACTATCATAAGAAAAGAGGTGAAAAGGAATGCCAACATTTAACCAGTTAGTAAGGAAGGGGAGGGAAACTTCTGTAAAGAAGTCCACCGCACCTGCTCTCGGCAGGGGCTTCAATTCTCTTCACAAGAAGGCGATCGATACTTCATCGCCCCAGAAGAGGGGAGTGTGCACGGCTGTTAAGACAGCTACCCCCAAAAAGCCTAACTCAGCGCTCAGAAAGATCGCAAGGGTGCGTCTTTCAAACGGTATTGAGGTAACCAGCTATATTCCCGGCGAAGGCCATAACCTTCAGGAGCATAGTGTTGTTCTTATTCGTGGCGGCAGAGTTAAGGACCTTCCCGGTACCAGGTATCATGTGATCCGCGGAACTCTTGATACTGCAGGCGTAGCCAACCGCAGGCAGGCACGTTCCAAGTACGGCGCCAAGAGACCTAAGAAATAACGGGCGGGTTTGTACCACATAGACCTAAATAAATGTTAGCAATTCCTTGCAGCTTACGCATAAAGCGCTGAAAGCACGCGGGAAAAGGCGGGTCAGCGCTGTGGCTTATACATATTTAGAGTATGTGAGTACCGATGATTTAATTTGGCAGCCGTTTATGACTGCTGCCGGTCTTTATAATTGATTAAGGAGGGAAGATCAGTGCCACGTAAAGGACATATCCAGAAAAGAGATGTATTGGCGGATCCCATTTATAACAGCAAGGTCGTTACAAAGCTGATAAACAATATCATGCTTGACGGCAAGAAGGGCGTTGCCCAGAAGATAGTTTACGGCGCCTTTGAAAAGGTCGCTGATAAGGCAGGAAAGCCTGCACTCGAGGTCTTTGAAGCTGCCATGGGAAATATCATGCCGGTACTTGAGGTTAAGGCAAGGCGAATCGGCGGTGCCACCTATCAGGTGCCCATCGAGGTAAGGCCTGACAGAAGACAGGCGCTTGCGCTTCGCTGGCTTACGATGTTCTCCCGCAAGAGAGGCGAAAAGACCATGAGAGACAGGCTTGCGGGCGAGATACTTGACGCGTCGAACAATACGGGCGCGGCTGTAAAGAGAAAAGAAGACATGCACAAGATGGCAGAGGCAAACAGAGCTTTTGCGCATTATCGATTCTAGGGAAGAGGAGAATAATATTTTGGCTGAAAGAGAATACCCTTTGGAAAGAACCAGGAATATAGGGATAATGGCTCATATAGATGCCGGCAAAACGACACTTACGGAACGTATCCTTTATTACACCGGTGTTAATTACAAAATAGGTGACACTCACGAAGGCACAGCCACAATGGACTGGATGGAGCAGGAGCAGGAGCGCGGTATTACCATTACCTCTGCGGCTACTACCTGCCACTGGACCCTTGAGGATCATACAAAGCCGAAGGACGGAGCTCTGGAGCACAGGATAAATATTATCGATACTCCCGGACACGTTGATTTTACCGTAGAGGTCGAGCGTTCACTCAGGGTCCTTGACGGTGCGGTAGGAGTGTTCTGTGCAAAGGGCGGTGTCGAGCCTCAGTCCGAAAACGTATGGCGTCAGGCGGATACCTATAATGTACCCAGAATGGCGTTCATCAATAAGATGGACATATTGGGCGCGGATTTTTACGCGGCTGTCGATCAGATCAGGAACAGACTCGGGAAGAACGCCATCTGCGTTCAGCTTCCCGTAGGCAAGGAGGATACCTTTAAGGGTGTCATCGATCTGTTTGAGATGGAGGCTTACGTCTATAACGACGATAAGGGGGAAGATATTTCAGTAGTTCCGATTCCTGATGATATGAAGGATGATGCGGAGCTTTATCACACAGAGCTTGTGGAGAAGATCTGTGAGCTGGATGATGATCTTATGATGAAGTACCTGGAGGGCGAGGAGCCGACCACACAGGAGCTTAAGGCAGTCCTCAGAAAAGCGACCTGCGAATGCACGGCCGTTCCGGTCTGCTGCGGCTCTGCGTACAGGAACAAGGGGGTTCAGAAGCTTCTTGACGCAGTGATTGAGTATATGCCCTCTCCGATAGATATCCCTCCTATTAACGGGACGGATCTCGACGGGAACGAGGTCGTAAGACATTCATCCGATGAAGAGCCTTTTTCGGCTCTGGCATTTAAGATAATGGCTGATCCGTTCGTAGGAAAGCTTGCCTTTTTCAGGGTCTATTCAGGGACCATGAACTCAGGCTCCTACGTTCTGAATGCCACAAAAAATAAAAAGGAAAGGGTCGGACGTATCCTTCAGATGCACGCTAATCACAGGGCCGAGCTTGACAAGGTCTATTCAGGTGATATAGCGGCGGCCGTAGGCTTTAAGCTTACTACGACAGGCGATACCATCTGCGATGAGCAGCATCCCGTTATCCTTGAGTCCATGGAGTTCCCGGAGCCCGTTATCGAGCTTGCGATCGAGCCGAAGACCAAGGCGGGGCAGGGTAAGCTGGGTGAGGCGCTTGCCAAGCTTGCCGAGGAGGATCCGACCTTTAAGGCGCACACCGATCCCGAGACAGGGCAGACTATCATTGCTGGGATGGGCGAGCTGCATCTTGAGATCATCGTTGACAGACTGCTTCGTGAATTCAAGGTGGAGGCAAATGTGGGCGCGCCGCAGGTTGCATACAAGGAGGCTATCACAAAGCCCTGCGATGTAGAGGCGAAGTATGCAAGACAGTCAGGCGGCCGTGGTCAGTACGGTCACTGCAAGGTCCGCTTCGAGCCGATGGACGCAAACGGAGAAGAGCTCTTCAAGTTCGACTCCGAGGTCGTGGGCGGTGTTATTCCGAAGGAATATATCCCGGCTGTCGGCGAGGGTATCGAGGAGGCCACGAAAACGGGTATCCTCGGAGGCTTCCCGGTGGTGGGAGTTCACGCTACGGTTTACGACGGCTCCTATCATGAGGTGGATTCGTCCGAGATGGCCTTCCATATCGCAGGCTCCATGGCCTTTAAGGAGGCAATGCAGAAGGGAGCGCCGGTGCTGCTTGAGCCCATAATGAAGGTCGAGGTGACAATGCCCGAGGAATACATGGGAGACGTCATCGGCGATATCAATTCAAGGCGCGGGCGTATCGAAGGCATGGACGATGTGGGCAACGGCAAGATAGTAAGAGGCTTTGTTCCCCTTTCGGAAATGTTCGGCTATGCTACCGATCTGAGGAGCAAGACTCAGGGCCGCGGCAACTATTCCATGTTCTTTGAAAAGTACGAGCAGGTACCGAAATCGGTACAGGAAAAAGTGCTCAAAGAAAAGTGATTGGGAGAATTATCCCTTGAAAATGCATATTAAATGAAATATAATGTTACTCAGCAATGTCCGAAGGGACAGCTGCAGATCTGAGTATGATCTGCGATTCACCTTTGGTATATTAAGCTTGATAATCAACAGGAGGATTATTTAAAATGGCAAAAGCTAAATTTGAAAGAACCAAACCCCATTGTAATATCGGTACCATCGGCCACGTTGACCATGGTAAGACTACATTGACAGCAGCTATCACAAAGGTGCTTGCAGAAAGAGTTCCCGGAAACGTTGTTACGGATTTTGATAAAATTGATAAGGCTCCTGAGGAGAGAGAAAGAGGAATCACCATTTCTACCGCTCACGTTGAGTATGAGACTGAGAAGAGACATTATGCTCACGTTGACTGCCCGGGTCATGCTGACTACGTTAAGAACATGATCACAGGTGCCGCACAGATGGACGGAGCTATCCTGGTTGTTGCCGCTACCGACGGTGTTATGGCTCAGACTAAGGAGCACATCCTCCTTTCCCGTCAGGTTGGCGTTCCCTATATCGTTGTTTTCCTTAACAAGTGCGACATGGTCGACGATCCTGAGCTTATCGAGCTCGTTGAGATGGAGGTGACCGAGCAGCTTGAGGAATACGGCTTCAATGATTGCCCTATCGTTAAGGGTTCTGCCCTTAAGGCTCTTGAGGATCCTTCAGGTGAGTGGGGCGACAAGG
>ODAI011001069.1_pt1 | contig 34071 bp, 30 predicted proteins | sample 1539321 | NCBI WGS metagenome assembly ODAI01 (sample SAMN02144231, study PRJEB22623) | gut metagenome | biome: sheep rumen | host: Ovis aries | place: New Zealand
CGCGAAGGTCGTCAAGTACAAGAAGAATCTGACCCTGGAGCCGATGAACGCCTACGAGCGCCACGTCATCCACGCCACGCTCCAGGATTTCCCGAACGTGACCACCTACTCCACCGGCACCGAACCCAACCGCCGCGTGATCGTAGCTTACGTGAAGGAAGAACAGTAATCCAATATGCAAACAGGCCGCTTCCGAAGTTCTCGGAAGCGGCCTGTTTTTCGATTGCGGGCTTTTACGACTTCGCCCGCAGGGTCACGGTCACAAGCTCCGGCTTGTTTTCGATCCGGAGCGGGAAGGACGAATTGCCGAGTCCGCGGGAGACGCACATGACGGTCTTCCCCAGGCGGTACATTCCGGCGGTGTAGTCCGGCAGAAGGCCCTGTCCGGGGGCGTAGACGGCCCCGATCAGGGGCAGACGCCACTGCCCGCCGTGGGCATGACCGGTCAGCACCAGATCCACCCCGGCCTTTTCATAGTATTCCGCATAGTGCGGCTTGTGGGCGAGCAGGATATTGAGCTCCTCCGGGTCGCGCTTCTGCATGAGGCGCTGGAGGGTATCGGTCTTGCCCTGCTGGCAGTCCACGCCGATCAGCCGGAAGGCGTCGTCGGTCGGATCCTCGGCCTGCATCGCGTAGGGCGAGAGCTCGACTGCCCGGTTGCGCAGGACCGTCACGCCGCAATCCTCGACCCGGCGGAGGAATTCCGTCAGCCGCTCGCGGGACATCCGGTGCTCGTGGTTGCCCGTGACGAAATAGCAGGGGGCGATCCTGGACGCAGCCCGGCAGAAGCGCAGGGCGCACTCCGGATTCGGATGATAGGAGTCCACGAGGTCGCCGGTGATCACGATCAGCTTCGGAAGCTGGGCCTCCAGCAGGGCGAGCAGATGGCAGTTGCCCTTGCCCAGCTCGTGATTATGCAGGTCGGAGACCTGGACGATGCGGAAGCCGTCGAGCCTTCCGCGCACCTTCGGCGAGCGGAAAACGTAGTGCGAGGCTCGCAGGTCGGTATTCTGCCGGTAGAAATAGGGGATCGAAGCCGCTGCAGCCGCCGTTCCGGCGGCAGCCATCACGACAATGGCGGATCTTTTCATACAACCATCCTTTCCGGTTCAGCGTTCCGCTCCGGGAAGCCCGCTCAGGCTTCCGCTTCCTCCTCATGGGCCACGGTTTCAATGGAGATGACCTTGCCCTCTCCGTCCAGCCGCATGACGCGGACGCCCTGGGCGGTGCGGCCGTACACGTTGACGTCTGCGATCTGCATGCGGATGATCACGCCGTTGTTCTCAATGACCATCAGATCCTCGTCGCCGGAGACCACGCGGACGCCGGCGACTCTGCCGGTCTTTTCGGACAGGCCGTAGGCCGTCATGCCCTTGCCGCCGCGGGACTGGGTCAGGGTGCGTTCGCCGTTCTCGTCCAGGCGGAGGAAGGCGGACAGCTCGGTCCGCTTGCCGAAGCCGTTTTCGGTGACGGAGAGAAGGGTCTTGCCCTCCTCATAGATCCCTGCGCCGACGATGCAGTCGTCCGTGCCGAGGGTGATACCGCGCACGCCTGCCGCGCTGCGGCCCATGCAGCGGACGTCGTTTTCATCGAAGCAGATCGCCATGCCGTCGCGGGTGGCGAGCAGGATCTTCTGCTTGCCGTCGGTGCGGCGGACCGCGATCAGGTTGTCATCTTCATCCAGGGTGATGGCGCGGATGCCGGCCTTCCGGGCGGTGTTCAGCTCGGACAGGCGCAGACGCTTGACCGTGCCCTTCCGGGTGACCATGACCAGGAACTCCTCCTCGGAGAACTCCCGCAGGGTGACGCCGGCGGTCACGTACTCGCCCGCCTCCAGCGGCAGGACGTTGATCATTGCCGTACCGCGGGCCGTGCGGCTCGCCTCCGGGATCTGATAGCCCTTCTTGCGGTGGCACTTGCCGAGGTTCGTGAAGAACAGGATCACGTCGTGGGTGGAGGCCGCGAAGATATCGCGGACGAAGTCCTCCTCCTTGAGGTTGGCCGCATGGACGCCGCGTCCGCCGCGCCGTTGGGCGCGGTACTCCGTGACTGGCATGCGCTTGACGTAGCCCTGCTCGGAGATCGTGAAGACGCAGTCCTCCTCCTCGATCAGATCCTCGATGTCCAGCTCGTCCTCGACCTCCTGGATCTCGGTCTGCCGATCGTCGCCGTACTTGTCTCGGATCTGGATCAGCTCGTCCTTCAAAATGCCCTTGACCAGGTTGAGATCGGCCAGGACCTTGCGGAACCAGGCGATCTTTTCCTCCAGCTCCTTGTACTCGGCCTCCAGCTTTTCGCGCTCGAGGCCCTGGAGGGCCTTCAGACGCATGTCCAGGATCGTCTGGGCCTGGATATCGTCCAGCTCGAATCGTTCCATCAGACGCTCCTTGGCGTCGTCATAGGACGAACGGATGATGCGGATGACCTCGTCGATGTTGTCCTCGGCGATCAGCAGACCCTCTAAGATATGGGCCCGCTCCAGCGCCTTTTTGAGATCGAACTCGGTCCGGCGGATGATGACCTGCTCCTGGAAGGACAGGTACTCGTCCAGGACGTTTCGCAGACTCAGGCAGCGGGGCTGGCTCTGGTCGTCCACCAGGGCGAGCATATTCACGGAGAAGGACGACTGCAGGGCGGTCTGGGCGTAGAGCCGGTTCAAAACGACCTGGGGGTTGGCGTCCTTTTTCAGCTCAATGACGATTCGCATGCCGTTTCGGTCGGACTCGTCGCGCAGGTCGGAGATGCCCTCGAGGCGCTTGTCCTTGATCTGATCGGCAATGTTCTCGACCAGACGGCGCTTGTTGACCTGATAGGGCAGCTCGGTCACGATGATGCGGACGCGGCCCTGGCCGTGCTCCTCAAATTCCGCGCGTCCGCGCACGAGGATCCGGCCGCGGCCGGTCGCATAGGCGGCGCGGATGCCGGAGCGGCCCAGGATGATGCCCTTGGTGGGGAAATCCGGGCCCTTGATGTACTGCATGATGTCGGAAAGCTCCGCCTCGGGGTTGTCCAGGACCTCGATGCAGGCGTCGATGACCTCGCGCAGGTTGTGGGGCGGGATGTTGGTCGCCATGCCGACCGCGATGCCCGACGAGCCGTTGACCAGCAGGTTCGGGAAGCGGGAGGGCAGGACCTTGGGCTCCTTCCGGGTCTCGTCGAAGTTCGGGACCCAGTCGATGACCTGCTTGTCGATGTCGCGGAGCATCTCGTTGGAGATCTTCGACATTCTGGCCTCGGTGTAACGGTAGGCCGCAGGGGGGTCGCCGTCGATGGAGCCGAAGTTGCCGTGACCCTCGACCAGCCGGTAGCGCATGGAGAAGTCCTGCGCCAGACGCACCATCGCGTCGTAGACGGAGGCGTCGCCGTGGGGATGGTAGCGGCCGATGACGTCGCCCACGCAGGTCGCAGACTTGCGGAAGGGCTTGTCCGAGGTCAGGTTGTCCTCATAGAGGGCATAGAGAATGCGCCGATGCACCGGCTTGAGACCGTCGCGCACGTCGGGCAGGGCCCGGTCCACGATGACGGACATCGAATATTCCATAAAGGAGGTTTCCATTTCCTTGACCAGATCGTTCGTTGTGATCGCCTGATTGGGGAACAGAATATCCTCCGGCTTGTAATCACGATTTTTTGACATTGGTATTCTTCCTTTTCTTCCGCAGCGGCCGCGCAAATGCGCCGCTGCTAATCCCTTAATCCCTGATCCCTGATCCTTAGAAATCAAGATTCACCACGTACTTCGCGTTCGTCTCGATGAACTGCTTCCGAGGCTCGACCTCCTCGCCCATCAGGACGGTGAAGGTCTGATCGGCGGCGATGGCGTCGCCGAGGGTGATGCGGCGGAGGGTGCGGGCTTCGGGGTTCATCGTGGTCTCCCAGAGCTCGTGCGGGTCCATCTCGCCGAGACCCTTGAAGCGGCTGATATCGATCTTGACGTTCGCGTTGTCGCCGCGCAGCTCGGCGGAGATCCGGTCGCGTTCGTCATCGGAGTAGGCGACCTTCTCGGTCTTGCCGCGGCGCAGCTTATACAGCGGCGGGACGGCAGCATAGACGTAGCCGCTTTCGATCATCGGGCGCATATAGCGGAAGAAGAAGGTCAGCAGCAGGGTCCGGATATGAGAGCCGTCCACGTCGGCATCGGCCATGATGATGATCTTGTGATAGCGGAGCTTCTCTAAATTCAGCTCCTCGCCGATGCCGCAGCCCAGGGCCTGGATGACGGGGGCCAGCTTGTCGTTGTTGTAGATCTTGTCCGCACGCGCCTTCTCCACGTTGAGCATCTTGCCCCACATGGCAAGGATCGCCTGGAAGCGGGAATCGCGGCCGTTCTTGGCCGAACCCGCCGCGGAGTCGCCCTCCACGATGTAGAGCTCGGTCAGAGCCGGGTCGCGCTCGTTGCAGTCCCAGAGCTTGCCCGGCAGACGCTCGACGTCGAGCGCCGACTTGCGGCGGATGTTCTCACGGGCGCGCCGCGCGGCCTCGCGGGCGCGGTTGGCCATCATGGCCTTTTCCAGAATGGACTTGGCGACGGAGGGATTTTCCTCCAGATAGTCCGTAAGCTGCTGGTTCACCACGTTATCCACCAGGGTGCGGATATAGGCGTTGCCGAGCTTCTGCTTGGTCTGGCCCTCGAACTGAGCCTCGGGCAGCTTGACCGAGATGACAACGGTCAGACCCTCGCGGCAGTCCTCGCCGGAGACCTTGTCCTCGCCCTTGATGATGCCGTACTTGACGCCGTAGGCGTTCAGCACGCGGGTCAGGGCCGTCTTGAAGCCGGTCTCATGCATGCCGCCCTCTGGGGTATGGATGTCGTTGGCAAAGGAGACGAGGACCTCGTTGTAGCCGTCGTTGTACTGCATGGCGATCTCGGCCACGGCGTCGTCCTTGCGGCCCGTCATATAGATCGGGGTCTCGTGGATCGGGGTCTTATTGCGGTTGATATAGGTCACGAATTCCCGGATGCCGCCCTCATAGCGCATGGAGTCGCGCGGTCCGTCCTCGGTCCGCAGGTCGCCGATGGAAATCTTCAGACCGGCGTTCAGGAAGGCCTGCTCCTGCATCCGCTTGTGGAGGATCTCGTAGCTGTATTCCAGGGTATCGAACATCTCGGGGTCCGGCTTGAAGGTGACGGTCGTACCGGTGTCGTCGCAGGCGCCGATGATCTGCATCTCCTGGGTGATCGTGCCGCGGGAGAACTTCATCTGGTAGATTTTGCCTTCCTTGTGGACCTCGACCTCCAGCCACTCGGACAGGGCGTTGACGACGGAGGCGCCGACGCCGTGCAGGCCGCCGGAGACCTTGTAACCGCCGCCGCCGAACTTGCCGCCGGCGTGCAGGACCGTAAAGACGACCTCCAGAGCGGGGCGTCCGGTCTGGGGCTGGATATCCACGGGGATGCCGCGTCCGTTGTCCCGGACCGTGATCGTATTGCCGGGGTTGATCGTGACCATGATGTGATCGCAGTAGCCGGCCAGGGCCTCGTCGATGGAGTTGTCCACGATCTCATAGACCAGATGGTGCAGACCGGATTCCGAGGTAGAGCCGATATACATGCCCGGACGCTTGCGAACCGCCTCCAGGCCCTCCAGAACCTGGATCTGCGAGCCATCGTATTCGGTTTCGACGGGATTCACCCTTGCTTCCATGATTTCGTTGTTTTCATTCATCATATCTCATTATCCTTTGCTGAGGTTGGTTTCGATGCCGGGGGAGCGAGGCTCAGCGGATCCCGCGCTTTTCAATGGTGGCCGCGTTGAACTGGACCAGCCAGACGCGGTCCAGACCGTATTCGGAGGTCACAATGAAGGACTTCGGAAGATCGTCCGTCGCGGGGACGACCTGACCGCTTTGCTCCGCCCGGGCCAAAAATTCCCGGGTCTTTTTTCCGTAGGAGCACTTGTCCAGATCGAAAATACCGACGATGGACTGCTCCCGGATCGAAAAATCGTTGCCGATGGGAACGTACATTCCAATCATTCCTTTGCTCGATCCGTGAATCCGATTTCACGGTTCCGCGGTTCTTATGATCCCGCCCTCGACGGAAAACGTCCGTCCCGCGTGGGTCACGCGGTCGGTTTCGCAGCAGGTAATCAGAACCTGACCGCTCCGGATGCAGTTGACCACGAAATCCTGCCGGCCCGCGTCAAGCTCGGAGAGCACGTCGTCCAGCAGGAGGACCGGCTGCTCGCCGGTATCCGCCTCAAACAGATCCCGTTCCGCCAGCTTCAGGGAGATCGCAGCGGTGCGGGTCTGGCCCTGGGAGCCGTAGGTCTTGACGGAGAGCTCGTTGATGGCGACCTCAAAATCGTCCTTATGCGGGCCGGAGAGGCACTGAGCCGAGGCCAGCTCCGCCCGGGCGTGGCTCTCCTGATGCTCGCGCAGCCAGTCGTAGACCTGGCGCGCGGAAGCCGTCGGGTCCTGCACCGTAGAGACCGTCTGATAGCTCAGACGGAGCTGCTCCCGGTCGGCGGTGAAGGCCCCGTGATGGACGGCGGCCCGCTCCGCAAGCCGGCGGATATACTTGGCCCGCGTGGTGATGATGATCGCGCCGGTCTGGGCCATTCGCTCGTTGTATTCCGGGAGGAGATCCAGCAGCTCGGGGTGCTCGTCCCGTTCCCGGAGCACGGCGGATTTCTGCGCGTAGTTGCGGCGGTATTCCTCCAGCGCCTTCGCGTAGCGGGGCCGGAGCTGACACAGAGCGTCGTCGAGCAGCTTCCGCCGCTCCGCCGCTCCCTTTTTGAGGACGGAAAGATCCTCCGGGCAGAACAGGACCGTATTCAGAACGCCGTCCAGATCCTCGCGGGAGGGCTTTTTCACGCCGGAGAGAAAGAGCTGGCGGGGCCTTCTGCCCGCGAACATGACCGTTTTCAGACTTTGCTCCCGATCATAGGAGAAAACCCTTGCCTCCAGGGCGGCGAATTCCGAGCCGAAGCGGATCAACTCGGCCTCCTTGCGGGTGCGGAAGGCCGCGCCGCGGCTGAGGTAGCAGACGGCCTCCAGCAGATTCGTCTTGCCCTGGGCGTTCTGACCCACAAAGAGATTGATTCCCGGGTCAAATTCGACGGTCTGATCCTCGTAGTTGCGGAAGCCCGTCAGACGCAGATCGAGCAGCTTCATTGGCCCTGCCCGACCCGATAGGTCGCGCCATCAAAGCCGACGACGTCTCCGGGACGGAGCTTTTTGCCGCGCATCGTGCAGACCTCTCCGTTGACTGTGACGGCTCCGTCCTGGATGAAGGTCTTTGCCATTCCGCCGGACGGCGCGGCGTCGGCCAGCTTGAGAAAGCTCTCCAGCTTGATATATTCGGTTGTGATCGGAATGGAGACTTCAGCCGGACGGATCCGGCGGATTCGTACTTTCATAAGACGCCTTTCTTCGCGTTCCGCGCTCGCGCGGAGCTGTGTTTGCGCGATCAGCTTAATTCAGTCTGACCGGCTGGATCAGATAAGTAAAGTCGTATTCGTCGCCGGTCGGCGTGAGCAGGATCGGGTTCAGGCCGCCGGAGAGCTCAATGCAGACCTCCTCGGTGGGGACGGCGTGCAGGGCGTCGAGCATGTAGCGGCAGGAGAAGCCGATCTCGGTATCCTTGCCGTCGCCTGCCATCCGGCAGCCGTCGGCAGCGGAGGCGATCGTCGTGACCGTGCGGAACTCGGCGCCGTCCTTGGCAAAGAGACAGCGGACCGGGCTCTTGTATTTCTCGCTGACGATCAGACTGACGCGCTCGATGGTCTCGGTGAACTCCCGCAGATTTGCGACCAGCTTGATGGGCGTGGATTCCGGGATGAAGCGCCGCCATTCCACAAACTTGCCGTCCAGCAGGCGGCAGATCAGGGACGCGCTGCCCACGGAGAACGAAATATGCTTTTTACCCAGGGTGAACAGAACCTCGTCTTCCGTATCGGAGAGGATCTTTTCCAGCTCCTTGAGGGCGGCGGAGGGAACGACGAAGTGCATCGCCGGGAACTTTGCCTCGTCATTGTGCCAGGTGCGCTTGGCCAGACGGTAGCCGTCGATGGCGACCATTGTGATAGAGCCCTCCTCGGACTCGACCAGACAGCCGGTATAGATGGCGTTGGCGCTGTCGTCCGAGACCGCAAAGAGCGTGCCGGAGATCAGCTCACGCAGCGCCTTTTGCGGCAGATGGACCGCTTTTTCCTCCTCGACCTTGGGAAGCTGGGGATATTCGTCGGCGGAGGTCGCCATCAGATGGAATTTGGAGACGCCGGCAGAGATGCTGACGCGGTAGCTCTCGTCCACCTCGATGGAGACGACCTCCTCCGGCAGCTTGCGGATGATGTCCGCAAACATGCGAGTGGGCATGACGCATTCGCCGGGGTCCCGGACGCTCGCTTCGACCTGGACCGTGATGCCGGTTTCCAGATTGTAGCCGGTCAACTGGAGATTTTCGTTGGCACGCAGATAGATGCCCTCTAAGAATACCAGGCTGCTTTTCGGGCTGACGGTACGCGAAACGATGGAAATGGCGTTGGAAAGCAGCGTTTTTTCACACGTGAACTTCATGGGCGTCTCCTTTTCTTTCTTTTCTTTCTTGATAGAAAGAGAGAATAAAATACAGTAGTTTTAATAGTAGGACCTGTGGATGGTGGAAAACGGTCGGAATCCGTTGCGGGACAAGGGATTTCTTTTCCACAGCCGATTGTGGGCAATCCGACGATTTCCACACGGGCTTTGTTGGAAAGCGGGTAAAAACCGGTTTTCCACAGTCCGGATTTCCACTTTCCACATGGCCTGTGGATGAAGCGCGGGACTACAGCTTTGCGTTGATATTCGCGGTGATGTCGCGGATATTGTCCATGGTCTCCTTGTCTTCCTTGGCCAGGAGGGCTTCGACCTTTTGCAGGGCGGAAAGAACGGTGGTGTGGTCGCGGCCGAATTCGCGGCCGATGGTCTTATAGCTCTGGTGGGTCAGGTCGCGGATCAGATACATGGCGATCTGGCGCGGCATGACGATGTTGTTGGATTTGAGCCGTCCGCGGAGCAGGTTTTCCTCCACGCTGTAGAAGCGGGAGACCTCCGCGATGATCAGCGCCGCTGTTGGCAGGTTGTGGCTGCCCTCGGTATACATATCCTTGATGGCGCGGGAGACGGAGGCCAGATCCAGCCGCATTCCGTCGAGCTCGTGATAGGCCTTGATGATGTTGACCGTGCCCTCCAGGGAGCGGACGTTGTTGGTGATGTTCTGGGCAATGTAGCTGCAGATATCGTCCGGGATCTCCAGACCGAGAGAGGCGGCCTTGTTCTGGATGATGGCCATTCTGGTCTCATAGTCGGGCGGGATGATGTCGCAGATCAGACCGCCCTCAAAACGGGTGCGCAGGCGGTCCGCCAGCAGCGGGATGTCCGCGGGCGGACGGTCCGAGGTGAGAACGATCTGCTTGCGGCTCTCAAAGAGTTCGTTGAAGGTATGAAAAAATTCTTCCTCGGTGGCGCTCTTGCCGCCGATGAACTGGATATCGTCCATCAGCAGAAGGTCGGCTTCGCGGTATTTGTGGCGGAACTCCACGTTTTTATGCTCGCGCAGGGCAGTGATCAGCTCGTTTGTAAACTGCTCGGAGGAAATGTAGATGATGTTGAAATCCGGCAGATTCGTCTGGATCTGGTTGGCAATGGCGTAGAGCAGATGCGTCTTGCCCAGACCGGAGGGGCCGTAGATAAAGAGCGGGTTATAAGCCGTGGCGGGCTTGTCGGTGACGGCCAGGGCCGCGTTGTAGGCAAAGCGGTTGGAGGGGCCGACCACGAAGGATTCAAAGGTGAACTGCGGATTGAACTTGTTCGCGCCCTTTTCGCGCCGGCTGTTATATTCGTCCATTTCCTCCTCGCAGACCACGCGGACCTCATAGTCCTGAGCGGTCAGCTCCTGCATGGCGTCCTGGATATAGCCGAGGCAGCGGCGCTCAATGAAGTCCTTGCAGAACTCGGAAGGGGCGTAGACGGTCAGAACACGGTCCGTACAGTCGAGGACGTAGGACTGATCGAAATAGGTGGAAACGATCCCGGGCGTCAGCCGCTCATCCAGATAGGCGATGACCTTGGCCCAGATAAAGGCGTTGGAATACATAAATGCACCCCCAGGGATAATAGTGAAACCTTGACCTGTCTATTCTACCACAAACGTCCGGATTTTACAAGGAATTTCTCCTCTTTTTTCCGCAAATTCTTTTTTAAAATGTATCACCCTTGCAGATGCGATCCGGGCCCGGTCACGTTTTTTGAAAAAAGACGAAAAAAAACGGAATTGCTCTTGCGCCGGGAAAGCGTTTCTGCTATGATGAAACAGAAGAAAAACGCCCGGCCGGATCGCCCGACCGGAGCCGAACGCAGGAAAAGAGGAAGACGCATGGAGCTGCGGCTGGATCTGCACGTACACTCCGCCCAGTCGATCGACGGGCAAATGTCTCTCGGCGAAATCATCGACGCCGCTCGCTCACGCGGTCTGGACGGGGTGGCAGTCTGCGAGCACGACCGGCTGTTTCAGCCGGACGAGGAGCTGGAGCTTCCGGAGGATTTTCTGCTGATCCCCGGCGAGGAATTCACGACGGAATTCGGTCACGTGCTCGGCCTGTTCCTGACGAAGGAGATCCGCTACCGCATGTGCGAGTACGGCGCGTCGGAGGAGGCCATTTTTGAAAACGTCGAGCATTTATGTGCGTCGATCCACGAGCAGGGCGGTCTCTGCGTGGTCGCCCATCCGTTCAAGTCCGACCGTTCCGCCGACCGCCTGCTGCCGATCCTGGGCTGGATCGACGGCATAGAGACGTGGAATGCCCGGGCCGGCAGCCGCTACCCCGAGGCAAACAGCATGGCCGCCCTTTTTGCGCGGATCCACCGCCTGCCCGCCTTCGCCGGCTCCGACGCCCATTTGAAGCAGGAGGTCGGAAACGGCTTCGTTACGGTCGAGGCCGAGGCGCGAAGCCCGGAAGCGGTCCGGGAGGCCCTGAAGCGCCCAGGAAATCTCGTTTCCGGAGATAACTGTCAGCGCAAGAATCTTGCAAAATCACAATATATATATTTAAAAAATACAAACGCTGGGTCGTTTCGTTATCTCAAGTGGTCCGCGTTCGCCCTGCGCTGTGCCGTTCGAGACCTGTTGCACCGGTAAATCGAGAGGCATCCGTTCCAAAATCGGACGCCTGCGGAATGTTTCACGTGAAACGTTCGCCGCAGGCGTCCATTTTTTCTTGCATTTTACAAAATGTGTGCTATAATCAAGAAAAACGGACAGACGGAGGTTTTCATGGGCAAAATCATCGCAATCGTCAATCAGAAGGGCGGCGTCGGCAAAACGACCACGGCGGTCAATCTGACGGCGGCCCTTCACGATCAGGGCAGGAGCGTCCTGCTCTGCGACTTCGATCCCCAGGCAAACGCATCCTCCGGCATGGGCATTTCCCGCCGCGCAAGCCATACCTCCTATGACGTGATCATCGGCGCGATCCCGGCGGAAAAGGCCGTTGTCCATACGAATTGGGGAGACGTGATCCCCTCGTCCTCCGCCCTGGCCGGCGCGTCCGTGGAGCTGGCAGCAATGGAGAATCGGGAGTATATTCTGAAAGGCGCGCTTTCGCCGCTCAAGGCGGACTACGATTTCATCTTCATCGATTGCCCGCCCTCTCTGGAGCTGCTGACCCTGAACGGCCTGTGCGCCTGCGAGCAGATTCTGATCCCGGTCCAGTGCGAGTATTACGCCCTCGAGGGTCTTTCCGATCTGATGTCCACGATGCGGGCCGTCAAGAAGCGCCTGAATCCGAACCTTTCCATCTTCGGCGTCCTGCTGACGATGTACGACGCGCGGACCAATTTCTCCAATCAGGTCGCACAGGAGGTCCGCAAGCATTTCCCGGGCAAGGTCTTCCAGGCCATGATCCCGCGGAACGTCCGCCTGGCGGAGGCGCCGAGCTACGGCGAGCCCGTGACCGCCTATGACCGCCACAGCCGAGGCGCGCGCGCCTATCGGGACGTCGCGGAAGAAATCATCCGACAAGGATAGGAGTAACTATGAAAAAAAAGCAAACCGGCCTCGGCCGCGGGCTGAGCGCCCTGATCGACGACGCGGCGCTGGCCGAAGCCTCCGGCGAGATTCGCAGCCTGCCTCTGCACAAGATCGAGCCGAATCCCCTGCAGCCGCGCCGGGAATTTGACCCGGAGGCCCTGCAGACGCTGGCAGATTCCATCGCCGCCCACGGACTGATCCAGCCGCTGAGCGTCCGTGAGATGCCGAACGGCTACTATCAGATCATCGCCGGCGAGCGCCGCTGGCGCGCCGCCCGTATGGCGAATCTCGACGAGGTCCCGGTCCTGGTCCTGGACGCGGACGACCGCACGGTGATGGAGCTGGCGCTGGTCGAAAACCTCCAGCGCGAGGATCTGAACCCGATGGAAGAGGCGGCCGGCTTCCAGACGCTGATGGACGAATACGGACTTACGCAGGAGACCATCGCGGAGCGCGTGGGCCGCTCCCGGTCCGCAGTTGCCAACAGTCTGCGCCTGCTCAGCCTATCCGACGAGCTGGCCGATCTGGTCCGCAGCGGGACCCTTTCCGCCGGACACGCCAGAGCCCTTTTGAGTCTCAAGGACGAAAAGCTCCGCCGCCAGGCCGCCCAACGGATCATGGCGCTCCAGCTCTCCGTCCGACAGGCGGAGACCCTGTGCCGAAATCTCGGCAAACCGAAGCAGAAGCCGGTCGAACAGCCGCTGACGGTGGACTACATTGCCGAGTGTGAAAAATCCCTGAGCCGTCACCTCGGACGGAAGGTGAAAATCGTCAACGGCAAGCGCAAGGGCCGCTTCGAGCTTGAATTCTACGGACCCGAGGACCTGAACCGTCTTTTGTTCGCCTTGCAAAAGACGCCGATCAAGGAGGAAACGAAAGATGGCTGAAACCGAAAAGAAAAAGACGGAAGACACGGGCGAGGAAGCCCTCTCCCGCAAACGCCGCACCGCTCTGGTCAGCTACCTGGCCATCCTGTTCGCGGTCGCCTTCCTGTTGGTGGCGCTCTCCATGGTGATCGAGAACAAGCGTCTGCAATCGACCAACGCCGCGATCAAGAACGACAGCCAGAAGACCTCTGCAAATCTGAACAAGACCATCACCGATATGCAGACCGAAAACGACGAGCTGACGGAGCAGATCTCGGCCCTGCAGCAGCAGTTGGACGAGCTTCAGACCGAGGCAGACCGCCAGGCAGCCGAGGCCGAGGATCAAATCTCCGCGCTGACGGCGGAGCGCGACAGTCTTCAGGAGGAAAAAACCGCGCTCGAGGCCGATAAGGCCGACTTGAACGAATCGCTTGCCGCCGCCGAGCAGAGGGCAGCGGACGCCGTCGAGGTCAGCGAGCTGCTGCAAAAGGCCATCGCCGCCAACGACGAGGGAAAGCACAAGACGCTGCAAAACTGTCTGGAAAAAATCGAGCCGCTCAAGGACCTGCTCTCGCCGAGCGAGCTGGAATGGTACGAGAGCCTGATCATGGATTAAAAATCTGAATCAATCGAGGATAAGCATATGCTGGATATCAAACGAATCAAGGAAAACCCCGAAGAGGTCAAGCGTCTGCTCCGCGCCAAGGAGGTAGACTGCGACGAAGCCGTGGACAAGATTCTGGAGCTCGACCGCAAGCGCCGCGAGCTCATCGCCTCCACCGAGGCCAAAAAGGCCGAGCAGAACAAGGTCAGCAAGCAGATTCCCATTCTCAAGAAGGCGGGCGAGGACGTCGCCCCCATTTTCAAGCAGATGGGCGAGCTCAAGGCCCAGATCGCAGAAAACGACAAGGCGCTGACCGACGTCGAGGCCGAGTACCGGACCTGGATGCTCTCCCTGCCGAACCTGCCGGACCCCGATCTCAAGCCTGGCGGCAAGGAGAACAACGAGCCCCTGCGCTACTACGGCAAGCCCCACGAATTCGACTTCGAGCCGAAGCATCACGTCGATCTCTGCACCGATCTGGGTCTGATCGACTACGAGCGCGGAACCAAGCTGGCCGGAACCGGCTTCTGGATCTATACAGGCATGGGCGCGCGCCTGGAGTGGGCCCTGCTCAACTACTTCATGGATTGCCACCTGCACGACGGCTATGAAATGGTGATCCTGCCCCACATGCTCGAGTACCAGTGCGGCGAGACTGCGGGCCAGTTCCCGAAGTTTGCCGACGAGGTCTATAAGATCGCCAACCCCACGGATGAGCGGATGCACTTCATGCTTCCCACGGCGGAGACGGCCCTGGCCTCCTTCCACCGCGGCGAGATTCTGAACGAATCCGATCTGCCCCATAAGCTCTTTGCCTACACGCCCTGCTTCCGCCGGGAGGCCGGGTCCCATCGCGCCGACGAGCGCGGCATGGTGCGCGGCCATCAGTTCAATAAGATCGAAATGTTCCAGTATACCCTGCCCGAGAAGTCCGACGAGGCCTTTGAGGAGCTGGTCTGCAAGGCCGAGAATCTGGTCAAGGGTCTGGGCTTCCATTTCCGTACCGTCAAGCTGGCGGCAGGCGACTGCTCCGCCTCCATGGCCCGGACCTACGACATCGAGATCCAGATCCCGTCCATGAACGGCTACAAGGAGGTCTCCTCCGTCTCCAACGCCCGGGATTATCAGGCGCGGCGCGGCAATATCCGGTTCCGCCGCGAAGCGACCGGCAAGATCGAATTCGTCCACACCCTGAACGGCTCCGGCCTGGCCACGTCCCGGATCTTCCCCGCCATGGTGGAGCAGAATCAGCGCGCCGACGGCTCCGTCGTCGTTCCGGAGGTTCTGCGGAAGTACCTGGGCGGTCTGGAGCTGATTACGAAATAACCGGCCTGCGGCCGATTATTGATAAAAACTTTGAGAAAGGAGGAAAACAAAAATGGCAAAAGAAGGCAAGAAGGGCTTTATTCAGGAGTTCAAGGAATTCGCCATCTCCGGCAACCTGTTTGATATGGCAGTCGGCGTTCTGATCGGCGGCATGTTCAAGGGTCTGGTAGACTCCTTTACGACGAACATCCTGATGCCCATCGTCGGCATCTTCACCGGCGGCGTCGATTTCAACAATTGGAAGATCGAGCTTCCCTCCCTCTTCAAGAAGGCTGTTGAGGCCGCTCCCGTGGAAGGCGTCGAAGTGGCGGAGGCCACCAAGGAGGCTGCCGAAGCCGGCAACTACCTGACCTACGGTACCTTCATCTCCGAGGTCATCAGCTTCCTGATCCTGATGCTGGTGGTCTTCCTGATGGTCCGGGGCATCAACAAGCTCCGCAAGGCCGCTGAGGCGAAGAAGGCGAAGGAGGAAGAAAAGAAGGAAGAACCCGCTCCCGAGCCCACTGCAGAAGAAAAGCTCCTCATCGAGATCCGCGACCTGCTCGCGCAGAAGAAGTAAACAGACAATACCTGAACAGGAGCACGCAGCAAGTTTGCTGTGTGCTCCTTTCACATATTCATTTGAAATCATAAATATTTTTTTCAAAAGGGTATGAAAATCGTCGGATTTGTGGTAATCTAAGCAGGAAGAAGCCTTGTCTTCTGATGGGAACCGTTTTTATGACCAATCGAAAGGAGTACGCCATGAAAATCAAAAAACTGGTCAGCCTTTTGCTCGCGCTGATCCTGTTTGCGTGCAGCGCAGTTCCGGCGCTGGCTGCGGATCAGCCGGCTGAGCTGCCGTTTACGGACGTTCCGAAAGACGCCTGGTACTATCACGCCGTCTCGGTGTGCTGGTCGGAGGGCATTCTGCAGGGCGTTTCGGAGACGAAATTCGACCCGTCTGCCAGCGTGACGCGGGAGATGGTGGCAATGATCCTCTACCGGATCGCCGGCGGCGAGCCGGTACCCTATGAGCCGATCTTTTCAGACGTCCCGGAGGGTGCATGGTACAGCGACGCGATCATCTGGGATTACCAGCAGGGACTTGTGAAGGGCGTCAAGCCCGCGACGGAGACGGCGCCTGCGGTCTTCGGCCTCGGAAGATTGACGACCCGCGAGCAGATCATGACCTTCCTCTACCGCCTTGCCGGCGAACCGGAGCTGACGGGCAGCCTCTCCGCCTATCAGGATGCGGGACTGGTCAGCGGTTACGCGAAGAATGCAATGATCTGGGCGACGCAGGAGTATATCCTGCTCGGCAATCTGCAGCACTATAGACTGTATCTGCGTCCGCAGGATAACTGCACCCGCGCCGAGCTGGCCCAGATCCTGCTCCGCTACCTGCATCCGGAGGAACGGAAGGAATTCACCCCGCCCCCCCTTGCAGAAACCCCGGTCAAGCTGAGCGGAAAGGCGACGATCAACACGACCCAGGTGCCGCAGCTCTACGGAACGAACGCCGGCGTTGCCGCGACGAGCGCCCTGATCAAGGCGTCGGATCTGAAGCTGTTCTGGCCGGACGTGACCCTGAAGCAAGCAGCCTCCAACCGGAAATACACCTGCACGGTCCGCCTCGGCGGCAAGACCTTCCAGTATACGAACGAAACCGGCGGCGCGGCCTTTGACGGAGACAACTGGTATCTGCCCTGCCGGGATTTCCCGATGTCCTTTGGATATACCGAGTACCTCGACAGCAGCGAAAACCACGTTTTCTACACGAAGCCCCTTGTCAAGCTGAGCGGAAAGGCAACGATCAACGGGATCGCAGTGCCGCAGCTCTACGGACAGACCTCCGGCGTTGCCGTGACGAGCGCCATGCTCAAGTCGTCCGATCTCAAGCTGTTCTGGTCGGATGCGACCTGCACGAAGACGGCCTCCAACGGGAAATTGGTCTGCACGGTCCGCCTCGGCGGGAAAGTCTTCCAGTATACGAACGGAACCGACGGCGTCCTATATGACGGGAAGGACTGGTATCTGCCCTGCCGGGCGTTCCCGAAGGCCTTCGGCTATTCCGAGTATCTCGACAGCAAGGAAAACCACGTTTTCTATACGCCTCTGCCGGACGTTTCCAAAATCCCGAGCGGACGAAAGGTTCCGGTCATGATGTATCACGCCACCGGCGAGCCCTTTTCCGGCGGCATCACGGAGCTGTTCGTGTCGGCGGCCAATCTGGAAGCCCAGCTCAAATATATCAAGCAGAACGGCTTCTCCGCGATCTGGTTCGAGGACCTGCCCAAGCTCTCCTCCTACCAAAAGCCCGTGATCCTGACCTTCGACGACGGCTACAAGGACAACTATACCGTTCTCTTCCCCCTGCTCAAGAAGTACAACGTCAAGGCGACGATCTTCATCTTCCCAAACAACATCGGCACGAACAACAACTTCCTGACCTGGGATATGGTGCGCGAGATGCAGGCCTCCGGTCTGGTCTCCTTCCAGAGCCACACGATGTCGCACAGCAATCTGGACTCCTTATCTGAGGCGAAGCAGAGAACCGAGCTGGAAGAATCCAAGCGGATCATCACGGAAAAGACCGGCCGGGAGTGCTTCGTGCTCTGCTATCCAAGCGGGAAATACAACAACACGACGCTCTATCTGGCAAAGCAAAGCTACCTCTTCGGCATCAAAATGAACGGCAACCTCTACACGACCGGCACGAACCGCTTCCTGGTCCCCCGGTACTACGTCGCCCGCTCCACCTCCTTGTCTGCGTTTGCCTCGATGATCACGCACTAAGCGAAAACAAAAACGACCGGAAGCGGTTTCCTGCCGCTTCCGGTCGTTGTCCGTTCAACCGTCGTTTGGAGCTTTGCTTCGTTTGAGAATGCCCGTCCCGTCAAATTCGGGAACGTATTCGAGGCTTGCAGCCTCCGGTCCCTGCAAAAAGCCTGCGTCCAGCCCCAGAAGGTACATCCAGGAGAGGACCGTGTCATATTCCTCCCGCGTGATCCGCCGGTCGAAGGGCGGAACCTTAGCCGCGGGACCCATCGGCACGTACTGGCTCATCAGCGAGACCAGAACGGCGCCCTTCGGGAAGGTCTTTGCGATCCATTCCAGCACGCCGATCGAGTTGTCCACCTGACCGGGCAGGATCAGGTGCCGGATCAGCACGCCGCGCCTGAGCAGTCCGTCCTCGACCACGCAGGGACCGGTCTGGCGGTACATCTCCGAAATTGCCGCCTTCGCGACCTCCACGTAGTCCGGCGCAGCCGAAAGGACGCGGGCCAGGCCGGGGTCGCTGTACTTCATGTCCGGCAGCCACACGTCCACGCGGCCCTCCAGCGCACGCAGGGTCTCCACGCGCTCGTAGCCGCCGCAGTTGTAGACGACGGGCACCGGCAGCCTCGGCTCCAGAGCCGGGAGCAGATCGGGCAGGAAGTGGGTCGGCGTCACCAGATTGATATTATGATGACCTTCCGCGATCAATTCCTCGAAAATCTCCCGCAGGCGGGCGGTGTTCAGACGGAAGCCGTGCTTCTGCGTGGAGATCTCATAGTTTTGGCAGAATTTACAGCGAAGGGTACAGCCGGAGAAGAAGACGGCGCCGGAGCCGTATTCGCCGGAGATCACCGGCTCCTCCCAATAGTGCCCCGCGGCCCGCGCCGCGACCGGATAATCCGGCATTCCGCAGAAGCCCCGTTCCCCGGCGGTGCGGTCTGCGCCGCACATGCGCGGACAGAGGGTACAGTGTTCATAGGTCAAAGACAATTCAGCTCACCTTGCAAACCTGAAATCAAAAGCGCCGCCATTGTACCACACAAGGCTCAAAAATGCAATATGGACTTCCAACCGCATTTGTGGTATAGTTAGGAAAAACAGCGTGCGCGGATGGAACCGCGCAGAGAAATTGTTTCACGTGAAACAAAAGGAGCCAGTTATGCTGAAAATCGGTCAAAAAGCAACGGTGGAGATCACCGGTTATACCTCCGAGGGCCTGGGCGTCTGCCGGATCGACGGCTGTGCGGTCTTCGTTCCGAACGCGATCCGCGGCGAGGTCTGCGAGGTCGCGGTCTCCTACGTCAGCCGCAACAGCGCCCAGGCAAAGCTGACGAAGCTCCTCGAGCCCTCCGCACACCGGATGTCCCGCCGCCTCTGCCCCGACAGTAAGCGCTGCGGCGGCTGCGCCCTGCACCATATGGACTACGCGGAGGAGCTTTGCTTCAAGGCGCAAAAGGTCACCGACGCCCTGAACCGCATCGGCGGGCAGTGTCTGAACACCGTGCCGATTCTCGGCGGCGATGGCGAAATACATTGCTTTGCAGAAAAAGAAACTGTAGGGCGGCCTGACCCCTGGCCGCCGCATCCCTGTGCCGACGCACCGGTAGAGCATGTAGGGACAAACCGCGCTTGTCCGCTCCAGCCTGAAACAAATCCCGCAGCGCATCGGCGTGCGCCGCTGCCGGACGATTCTGCTGCCGGGTCGGCGCACCCTCCCGTTCCGTCGGCCTGCCTCTCCTATCGGAACAAGGCCCAGTACCCGGTGCAGGAACAAAACGGGAAGGTCACGGCAGGCTTCTACCGGCAGCGGACCCACGAGGTCATTCCGATCGAGCGCTGCGCCATCCTTCCGCCGGAGTTTGACGCGGCGAAGGAGGCCGTCCTCCGCTGGGCGAACGAAAACCGCGTCCCCGCCTACGACGAGGCGACCGGAAAAGGGCTGCTCCGTCATATCTATCTGCGGCGGGGCGTCCGTACCGGGCAGGTCATGGTCTGCATCGTGGCGGCGGGCGACCGCCTCCCGCAGACCGACCGCCTGCTCGCCGGCCTCCGACAGTCGGTCCCCGGCCTGCAGTCCGTCGTCCTTGCCGTCAATCAAAAGCCCGGCAACGCGATCCTGGGCGATGAATTCCATACGCTTTTCGGAACCGACGCGATCGAGGACGAGCTCTGCGGCTTCCGTTTCCGGCTCTCGCCGCGGTCGTTCTATCAGGTCAACCCGGCCCAGGCCGAGCGCCTGTACGAGCTGGCCGTCTCCCTGGCGGATCTGAAACGGAACGAGACCGTCCTGGATCTCTACTGCGGTACGGGTACGATCACGCTGGCCCTCTCCCGTGCCGCGGGTAGGGCCGTGGGCGTGGAGATCGTCCCCCAGGCCATTGAAGACGCGAAGGAAAACGCCCGGCGAAACGGGGTTGAAAATACGGAATTCTTCTGCGCGGACGCCTCCGAGGCGGCCCGTCGCTTTGCGGCGAAGGGTACCCGCCCGGACTGCATCGTCGTCGACCCGCCCCGCAAGGGCCTGGCCCCGGACGTGATCGACGCCATTGCCGAAATGTCCCCGGCCCGCCTCGTCTACGTGAGCTGCGATCCCGCCACCCTCGCCCGCGACGTCAGCCTCCTGACCGCCCGCGGCTACGCCCTGAAATCCGCCGAAGCCGTGGATATGTTCCCCCGGACGTTCCATGTCGAGACTGTTGTCTCGTTGTCCCAACTCAAATCCGAGGTATAACCCTCCCCGAACCAGACCGGGAACTTGAAGCGGATGGACCGGACCAGGCGGCCGTCGGGCTGCTCCTCGGGATAGATCTCGATCCTGTCGATGAAGCTGTTGAGGAACTTTTTCTTCTCGGAGTCTGTGAAGTGGGCGTAGAGCTTATCAAAGTAGAGCAGGAACTGATAGACCTGGTCCACGTTGAATTTCTCCTGCAGCAGATTGTCCAGCCTGGTCTGCAGAACCGCGACGGCCTCCTCTGTGGCGGAGATTTCGTCGTACAGGCGGTCCAGCCGGCTCTCCATGTCGGCGTACTTCCGCTCATAGTGGGGGTCGGTGACGTCCAGCCGGTCCATCAGGTCGCCCAGCTTGTCTTTTGCACCGTTTTTCTGGCGGAGCTGCTGCTGCAGCTCTGCCAGTTCTTCTTCCAGCTCGTGGGTGTCGATCCGCTGGCCGATCTTCTCCCGGATGGCGGCCTCGAATTTCGGGTTGTTCACCAGACAGTAGATGATTTCCTCCACGGCAGAGTTGAGCTTTTCCTGGCCGACCTGCCTGCGAAAACCGCATTTGTGCCCGCTGACGGTCGTGCGGTGCTTGCAAACGTAATAGTAATAATCCTTGTAGAACTCGCCTTTTTTGTTCTTCTTCCGGTTGACGTTGCCGTACATGCCTGCGCCGCAGACCGGGCAGCGCAGAAGGCCGGACAGCAGATTTTCCCGTTCCAGATTGTAGACCTTCTCCCAGGGCTTCCCGGTCTCCTCGCGCCTCTGCCGGGCCAGCTCCCAATCCTCCTCGGAGACGATGGCCTCATGCTGCCCTTCATAAACCGGATACTCGTCCTGGTGCACGATGTGGAATTCATTTCGTGTGCCGGGGATTTTTTCTGTCGCCCGGCGGCCGTAGGCAATCTTCCCCATGTAGACCGGGTTTTCCAGCACCTTGCGGACAAAGTTTGAGGAAAACAGATCCAGGGTGTTGTTCTGCCGCTTTTTCTTCTGATAATGGGCGTTCAGGTACTCCGCAATCTTGCCGGAGCCCATGCAGCCATGGATGAACTTGTCAAAGATAACCCGGATCACCTCGGCTTCGTCCTCGGCAATCAGCAGCTCGCCGTTTTCCAGCTTGTAGCCGTATGGGGCGAAGCCCCCGTTCCACTTGCCCTCCCGGGCCTTCTGCTCCCGCCCGGCCATGGTCTGGGTGCGGATGTTTTCCCGTTCGATCTCCGCCACGGCGGACAGCACCGAAATCATCAGCTTGCCGGCGTCCTTGGAGCTGTCGATCCCATCCTCCACGCAGATCAGATTGACACCGTAGTCCTGCATCTTTTGCAGAGAGCTCAGCACGTCCGCCGCGTTGCGTCCGAAGCGGGAGAGCTTGAACACCAGGACAAAGTCCACGTTGTCCTTGCCGTCCTCAATGTCCTGCAGCATCCGCTGAAATTCCGGCCGGCCCTGAATGTTCTTGCCGGATTTGCCCTCGTCGCAGTATTCGCCGGCGACAACCATCTCCTGGAATTCCGCGTATTTTCGCAGCTTTTCCCGCTGGGCCTCCAGGCTGAAGCCATCCACCTGGATCGCCGTAGAAACACGGGTGTAGAGATAACATCGTTTTGTCTTCATTGTAATTCTCCTTATTTGATTACAGTAAACAAATCTGTCCCAACCATTATACATAATCTATATATCTTCGTCAAGAGGGACAGAGAAAAAATGCAGGGGCCGCAGATTTCTTCTGCAGCCCCTGCGTATCGGGCTCATTCTTCTGCGCAAGCCGCTTCCGCCGGTCCCGCCAGTGCTTCCTCCTGCTCTTTTTGCAGCTCTTCCTTCAGGATCGCGCCGTATTTCTCGATGAGCCCCGTCAAATAATCGACACAGCGGTCAAAGGCCGCCTCCTGTGCCGGTGTCCATTGTGTTTCATATTCTGTGTTCAGATTGATCCTCCTTATTTCATCGTCGTTTCATCGCTCGTTTTCCTCTTTCTCAGAAAAATGTGTGGTTTTTCGCCTCGTTTCTCCGGGTCTTGACCTGGAAAACAAGGCTGTTTTTTTAATAGAAGGAGCTCCGATGGGGTACGGTACCATCGGAGCTCCTTCTGTTGGCAAATATGCGTTTTTGCAGATGTAGACAGTGTTTTGGCCAGTTCCTGACTCATTCCAACACGTCCCCTTTTCGGGGGCGGTTTGGTATGGTTCTGCCGGGCTCCGGGCGGGTGCTGGCGGTGTAATACCGCAGGACCTCCGGGGGAATCCGGGAGAGGAGGCTGCTGGCCTTTTCATAGTCCTCCTGGAGCTTGGCGGTTTGCAAGCGCTTCCGGATGCTCTCGGTGGTAGCGGCTTTGAGCTGCTTTTCCAGCTCCGCCTTGTCGCCCTTCAAGGCTGTGACCTCTGCTTTCAGGCGCTTGTTTTCGGCAGCCGTGTCCGTGAAAGCGCCGCTGTATCGTTTAAGCTGGTTCTGCATCCGCTCGACGTTGGGGATGTACTTTTCCAGAAGGGCCTGGATCGCCTCGATCCTGGACTTTGCGTTGAAGGTCGTGACGCCTGCCAGCAGCTCCTCCAGCTTCTTGCGCTGTTTGTCCAGCCGGGTCATCTCCTTAAAGATCCTGGGCGGGATGTGGTCCCGGCCGGTCTCGGAGGCGCTCTGTCCTCGCTCCAGCTCCGGGTACTTCTTCACCATGTGCTTCCAGAATTCGTCCTGCCACCAGGTCAGCTTTTTCTTGTTGCCGACGATCTCCTTGGCACAGAGCCGGCCGTCAGCTGTCAGCGGCACGAAGGACAGGTGCATGTGGGGCGTCTTCTCGTCCATGTGAATCACCGCAGAGATAATCGTTTCCTTTGCTTGATAGGTGGTGAGGAAATTCATCGCTTCCCGGAAGAAGTCACGGATTACATCTGGCTTCTTCCCCTGGAAGAACTCCGGGCTGGCGGTGAACAGGGCCTCCACCACCCGAACGCTGTCCGACCTGGTCCGGCAGCCTGCCGCGGCGATCTGCCGCTCGGCTTCAGCCCGGTACGCGCGTTCCGGCTCGACCAGGTGGAAGTTGTCCTTGCTGCGAGCAAGATCCACGTCCGGATTGCTGGCGTAGGTTTCCTTCGTGCGTTCGTTGTGGGCCTCGATCCGCCCGATCTCCGGCCCCTTGTATTTGGCAAACCGCAGGATCGCGTACTGCGGCTGGATGGCAATGCTGCCTTTTTCTTTTGCTTTCATGGGTCTCCTTCTTCTGTTTTTCTCGTTTTCATGTGCGGCAAAACCGCAAGTCATTCTCGCGTCTCTCAGGGCTATATTCCCGTGATTCGGAGGGGGGTGGTATAGGTATATTCCCCCTGCAACCCGAGGCCGAAAAACCCAGGTTTTTCAAGGGTTTTTCAACCTCTAAATTGGGAGAATCCGGGTGCGCGTTTGGGCTGGCGAGATGATTTCTATATAGGCGGGTATAAGGGTCATTTTCTCCGTACATACATACCACTTCTTTGGGCCGCCTATATCAATCCGGCAGCTCGTCTTGTACGTATGTACGCGAAGAACCGCCGTACACTCCCCCTATAGAGGGAATCACCAATGCCGCAAGCCCCTCATAGCCCCAGACCCGGCGGCCTGCCTTGTTGTGCACGTTGTTGTGGTACTCCAGGTTGTACTTTGGAGCCAGTGCCACCATGCAGTCGCCAAAGCTCCTGCCCTTGAGAGACGGGAAGGAATTCTCCTCGCACCACATCCGGTAGATTTCGTAGAGCTCCTTGGAACTGATGCTGCAATCCGCTTTCCGCAGGATGTAGCCCTCGGATTGGAGGAACTCTTCCACGTTGTTGTTTTCCCGCTTCACGTTCTCCCGGTTTTCCGCGACCCGGTCGCTCTCGGAAAAGCGATAGTTGTTGGCGGCCAGCCTCTGCAGCCCTTCAAAGGCCCAGAGGAAGATCCCCTCCGCCTCGGCCTTCATCTTCTCGGCCAGGTCCGGGTCGTCCACCCGGTTCTTGGGTCTCTCCCTGGTGGTCAGCACCAGCTGGCGGCGGTAGAAGCCGTCGCTCCGGTCAAACAGTGCCTGCAGATTGCCGTTGCTGAAGGCCAGAAGTCTTGCGAACATCCAGCCCTGGTAGCTCTGCTTGCCCTTGCGCTCCAGGTCCATCTTTCCCTGGGCTGTGACGATGGATTTCACATAGTTGGTCTGCCGCAGGGCCTCCATCCGCATATCGTCGTCCACGCAGAGGAGCACGTGCTCCAGGTCCGCCCGGGCGAAGCGGTTTTCGGAGATTTTTCCGATGCTGCCGTCCTTCATGTTGGTGCCGAAGATGCAGGAGAGAACAGACCCGATCTGGGACTTGCCCTCGCCGCCGCTGCCCTTGATCACCATCATCCGCTGTCCCTTGTTGCTGGGGATCAGGCAGTATCCGATGAATTCCTGCAGGGTTGGGATGTCCTCCGGGTAGAGCAGATCACTGAGGAAACGAAGCCAGAGCTCCGGGCTGGGCGCGTCGGGATTATAGCGGACAGGCAGCCGGTTTCGCACGATCCTGGGGCGACCTTCAAGAAAGCTCCCGTCCAGAAGCAGGGTGCCGTTGGCCAGATGAATCCGGTCCGGCTCCGGCGGAAGGTCCGGTGCTTGGGCCTCCATTTTCATGACCTCCAGGATATTGCTGATCTTTTTTGGGATGTTGCTGATGGCCCAGCCCTTGAGGGCCTCGTAGATCTCCGCCCGCAGGGGCAGATCGTCCGTCACCCGGCCGTCGGGCGTGAAAAAAGCTCCGTTTGCAAAGGCGATCCTGTGGGTTTGCAGGAACTCCTCGCAGAACCGAGCTTCGTTGATGGTCTTGCCGTCGAACCAGCTTGGCAAGACCCGGTCAGGCAGTTTCTTTTTCTGCCCCATGGGCATCCTCCTCTTTTCGCAGCCGCTCCAGACGCTCCGCCAGGAGGGTGATCTTGTTGTCCGCGGTGACCAGCGCCAATGCCCTGGCCCGCTGCTCCTCCGTGCCGACGGTAAGACCGTCAGTCAGATCGTCGATGCGCTCATACATCTGGCAGGCCTCCACAAATCGGTCGTCCGGCGGCTCCTCCGGGGTTTTCGGGGCGTACTGCTCCTTCCAGCGCCGAAGCAGGCGCTGATACTCGCAGAGGACGCGGAGCGCGGTCCAGAGCTGTTCCTGTTGCTCCTTTCGCCGGACAAGGTCCGTCTTGACCTCCGGCGACAGCTCGCTTTGCGGCGGAGCAGCCGGCTTGTCCAGCGGAACGTGGAAATCCCAGGCCAGCTTGCGGGCCGCGTCGAAGATGGGCAGGCCGAAGATGGCCGCGGTCAGATCAATCACATCCCCGTGGGTCCCGCAGCCGAAGCAATAGAAATAGTCCTCGTTCAGCTTCATGCTGGGGGTGTGATCCTCGTGGAACAGGCAGCGGGTCATACCGGACCAGTTGACTCGCAGCCCATACCGTGCGGCGGCCTCCCGCAGCGGGACGGCAGCCTTGACAGTTTCGTACAGGTTCATAACATAACCTCCATAGATTAAAAGTAGAGAGCAGGACCCGGCGCGCTTCGGGTCTTGCTCCCTCTGATAGGGTTATGTCAGATTTTTCAAAAACCCGGCTAATCGCGGGACAAGGTCATTTCAAAAAACGGGACAAGGATTCTTGCCAGTATTTGTAACGAAAAAAAGCAGCGCCTCCGGACCGAAACGGCTCGGAAGCGCTGTCTGTGCTTTATTTCAGGTTTTCAGTTCTCGTCCAAGAGGTGAATCGCAGGCCGCAGGGCTGCATGGCGGACGAAGCAGCCCTGCCAGGGAATGACCAGCAGCTCCTGCTGTCGTTGCATGCCTGTAATCAAAAGGCAGTCCTCCGGCCCTGTACAAAGTGGAGCGCTGTCCTCAATAAACTGCCGGTCAGCCAATAGATCCGTGGTAAAGTTCTCGTACTCTATCCGGCTCAGGCGGACGGTTTTCACGATCCGGTACTCCCGCCATTTCCCATCCGCGGTTCGGATGCTGAGGTCCGAGACGGTTCTTGGCCGGAACACAAAAAATGCTCTCTCTTTCATGGCCTTCCTCCTCTGTGTCTGTTAAGGGGATTGTACCATAAAATCCGCAAATAGTACAGCTACATGGACTAATTTCAGAGGAAATCACCATATAATACTGGTACAGTTCCAGGGAATATGGTGGTGAGGACATGCAACTCAATCAGGCAGTCAGCAAGCGGCTGACCGAACTGCTCGCTGAGCGGAATATGACGCAGTATCAGCTCTATATGAAGAGCGGCGTTCCCAAGTCCACCATCGGGAACCTGGTAAACTGCACCTATGATTCCATGAAGCTCCGTGTCCTCCATGAGCTGTGCCAGGGCATGGAGATCAGTCTTTCGGAGTTCTTTGCCTCCCCGTTGTTTGAGGAAGAGAACCTGGAACCGTAAAATTGAATTGGAAACCTCGGCAGGCGGCGCAAAAAATGCGTCGCCTGCTTTTTGTAGCGTAAAACCACTCGCTAAGCGAGTGGTTCAATAAAGCCTATGGCGATAAGAAAGAACTCCTGTTACAATTATAATGCGGTCTGCCAACTGCAAGAATAAGTGTAACAGGAGGTCATCCACATGGGAATGAATGACATAAACAGTTTATCACATACGAAGTGGAATTGCAAATACCATATCGTATTTGCACCAAAGTACCGGCGCAAAGTCTTTTACAACGAAAAGAGAATCGCAATCGGAAAAATCTTAAGACAGCTATGTGAATGGAAGGGAGTACGAATAATCGAAGCAGAAGCGTGTCCGGACCATATCCATATTTTCGTAGAAATCCCGCCGAAAATGGCAGTCTCAAGTTTTATGGGTTACCTCAAGGGAAAGAGCAGCACGATGCTATATGAGCAATTCGGCGAGCTAAAGTATAAGTACCGGAATCGAGAATTTTGGTGCAGAGGATACTACGTAGACACAGTAGGAAAGAACGAGAGCCGAATTGCGGAGTACTTCAAGAACCAGCTTAAAGAAGACGAGATGGGGGAACAGTTAAGACTACCCTCCATTGGCCCGTTTACGGGCAGCAAGTAACAGTCTCCACGCAGCTGGCAGATCGTATTACACGTTTTACGTGTCCGCGAAGAACAGAGGGCTTCGCCCGCATATGAAAATCCACCGGCTTGGCCGGTGGATGTTTAATATGTCCCGTTTATGGGACATATCTTGTGAGACAATGAGGATGGATCGCCCCGACCATTGGCGCAGGGGTGGTCAAAATGAAAAAACGGGACAGGAGGCGCAAAGGATGGAACACAATTTGCTGACCCTGGATTTTTGGCGGGATACGGTTTGCTATGAGGGCAAAACCGTGCCGACGGGCACCCTGGGCTGTGCGGCACTGAATCTCTCCGACAAAACGATACAGAAGCTGGCCGGGCCCTGCGCCCGGCTCAAGGAATTCATGGCTGGGCTGAACATGGGAATGCCGGACGTGACCATGCTTCCGGCTGCGAAGGAAGCCGCGGAGCAAGCTATGCAGTCATTGCATTCCTGCGAGCCCTTTTCCGGGATCGACCTGGGCTTTTACCTGGACAATCTTCCGACAGCGTTTTCTGAGGAGGGTGTGCAGAGCTTTCAGGCCTACACCATGGGCCTCTTGATGGGAACCCTGGATGAAAACGCGAGGGAGGAATACCGGCACGGGATTCTGCTGGGCAGGCTGACGCCGGTGCTGGCGCAGCTGGCGGATTCCCTGCAGGCCTACAAGGAATCGATGGCGGAGTTTGCCCGGCTGGTGGATGCGGACGACGCGGATCGCAGCCCGGACGGCTTGGCGGAATTGTTCGGGAAGGCCTTTCCCCCGGAAGTGAGTTTTGTCGGCACGTACTGGATGTCCATGATGAACACCACGGTGCAGTACGTTTCCGTGCAGCGAGATGACAATCCCACCCCGCTGCTGGTGAAGCGGATGCACTACGTCTCCTTTGTGGGGCTGCTGCGCTCCGATCTGTTTGAGGGACTCTGTGTCGGCCACGCGCCGAAGCACTGCCGGATCTGCGGCAAATGGTTTCTGACCGTCAACGCCCGGCACACCAAATACTGCGGCGGCCTTGCGCCCGGAGACAAGCGCGGCCGCACCTGTCGGCAGATTGGCAATCTCAAGGGCAGAGAAAGCCGGGAGCTGGCGGCGGATCACCCGCTGAAACAGATCTACGAGCGCCGGATGAATTCCATCCGCCAGGCAGTCCGCCGGGGCAGCCTGGACGCGGAAGTTGCAGAGATGATGAAGCGGATCGCAAAGGATCGCATGTATAAGGCCGTGTCCAACCCGGAGTATGCCAGGACCAGCTATGCCGCCGAGATGGAACAGGAAGCACTGATGGATGAGGCAAGACAGAAGGAGAACGGATTGCCACGTGCTTCGCGCTCGCAATGACATAAACGCAAAATGTAACGCAGAAGGGAGGTGCGCACCGTGTTGGAGGGTTATTCCTGGGGGCTCACCGGGTATGTACAAAAGTATCCGCTGCCTGCGGAGGCGTTTGGGCAAAAGGACGTGGAGCGTATCTTCTGCCTGGAGCCGGAACCGCCGGCTGTGGATAATCTGAACGATTACATTCTCACAGCCCTGCGGGAGAAGAATCTGGATTATCTGTCGTTCTTCCTCCATCGCTATGAGAGGATCTTGAACAGGCGCATCCGCTCCTTTTTGATCCGGGACGGATCGGACCAATACGATCCCGAGCGGTTTCTGGACATCAAGCTGGCCTGCAGAATGAAGATCCTGGAAAAGCTGGCGGACTATGATCCGGACGCAGGGACCAGCTTCACGACCTTCCTTTATCCCCACATCTCGGACGCGCTGCTGGAATTCCGCAAGGGCGAGGAGGCCTGGTCGCTGTCCTCGCTGACAGTTTACAAATTGGTGCGTCGGATGGCGCAGCTGTATTACAATTCTCCCAATCCGATTTCTGCCTTTTGCAAACAGTTTCGCTGCAAGCCTGAGACTGCAAAAGCGTTTTTGAATCTGGCTCGGGGCATCCGAAACCGGACGACTCTGGAGTTGACCGCGCCGGATGATGAGGAAGGCACCGGCGAGGACGTGACGCGGGACGATTCCTGGGATTACCCGGAGATCCTTTCCGCCGATTTCCTCTATCAGCTTGTGCGTGCGGCGTTTGAAAAGCTGAACTACCGGGAGCAGCAGCTTTTGGAAAAACGGCAATGTATCTGTATGGACTGCGGCTACGTCGCGCCGATGAAGACACAGCCCGGCTTTGACCGTCTGGCGGAGATGTTTGAATACAGTTCCACCAGCGGCGCGGAGCGAGCCTTTCAAAAAGCGGTGGATCATCTGACAGAGGTTTTGGTGAAAGACGGCGCGCTGCACGCGGTACGTCTGCGCATGAAATCCAAAACGCCAAGAAAGGCAAAACCGAAAAAGCGCAGCGATGCAGATGCGAGAACTTGCAGCGGCGAAAAGCTCCCGGACAAACAAAAATACGCCGCCGCAATCTACCAATACCAGGCAGACTGCGACGGCGAATGGGGCGAGTTTTTCTTCAATTGTGAAACCGGCGAGGCGGAAATCCTCAGTCTTGCGGAATGGGACACGACGAAAACGCACCGTTTTGCAACTCGCGCAATCCGCTTTTTGCGCGATCCGGAGAATCCCAATTTGCCGAAAACGGCTACGGTGGCGTTTGAGAAATAGCGCGTTTTTTGTTTTTCCCGGCGGATGGAATTATGAAAACGAGCTGCAGAGAATCTCTGCAAAATGCAAAACCGGTTTTCGGTGCGATGTTAAAAACGAAAAACGATAGCAACGAAGGACGGGGGACGAGAGCTTTTATACACCTCGGACGGCGCGGCTGCACGTGCTTTCCTGTCGCTCCGCTCCATCCAAGCCCGCACATCCTTTGTCGGACAGGCGGCTTTTGCGTTCCATAAGCCTCGTCTTTTCCGGTTCTCCCAACCGCAAAACCCGCCTGTCCTGCGTGAGCGAAAGCGTCTTGTTCTGCCATTCCACAAGCCCCTTTCGCCCCCGCCCACCGTCCAAGGTGTAACACACTAGACCTTGCAAGCAAGATCGTGTGCCAAGGGAGGCTCTGCCCCCTTTGGATCCCCCCGCCACGAAACCCAGGTTTCTTTGGATTCTTCCAGCCAGCGGGGAGCTTCCCCTCTGGACTCCCTATGTAAGAGGAACGCTGTTCCCCTTAAATCCCCTTGCCACGAAACCGTCCGGTTTCATTGGATGCTTCCCCACAGGGAAAAAACAGCATGAGAGCCGTGATGCTCATTCTGCGTTTTCTCTGCCAAAGGGAACGCCGTCCCCTTTGAAAGCCCCTGTCAACGAAACCAAGGTTTCTTTGAATTCTTCCTGCCAAACCGAGGCGGTTTTCCTCGTTTTGGGAAACTGCGTTTTTCTAATCATCAGAAGTTGTTTTGACAAGCGTGACAAAAATGACTATAATGACTACAAAGATGACTAGAAAGCGCCAGGATTCATATGCCGAACCGGTTGTTGATTTGCTAATGCAGAAAAATGCACCGACTATTACATGATGAAAGGAAAGCTCAATATGAATTTAGCGCAAGCAAAGGAAACGGCAAGAAAGATTAACGGTCAGGAAGTGCCTATCGCTTACCGAAATGTCTGGGGCTTCTTCCCTCCTGACGAAGAGGATGCGCCGAAGCCTCCGATCGTCTTAATTACAAAGGACGGCAGCAATCCTCCGCGTCAAGGCGTATTTTTGGATGACGGTAAAAGGGATGGTTTCATTGACTATGAAACCGGAGAAGAAGTCGAAATGCGTGAAGTGTTTGGCAAAGCCTTTTTCGACGATGATCCATCTTTGATGGAAGATCCCTGCGCCAACTCGTGTCCTGCAGCCGAGCGTATTGATCAGCTGTTTCGGGAAGTGGACGACCTGCTTCACACAAAGGGAGACAATCGCATCGTCAAATTTGTGCTGTTCAATTCATTAGATTACTGCGTTGAAGGCCGCTGCAGCTGTCGACAACCGTGTGATTTTTTCATCCCATTTTTATAAATTTTGCCCACTTGAAGTTTTGAAGTTTTTTGCTTATAATACGCATACAACGTGTGGCGTTTCAACTGCGTAAATCCGGTTGGAGCCCACACGTTTATTATTTTAGAATAGGAGCAACGCAAAATGAAACGAGTGAAGGCCGCTTGTATCTGTCAGACACTCCACTTTATGTTGAAGGATGATCTCGGACATGATTACGCAGTGAAGCTGGTCAAGGATGAGGTCGCAAAATATAAAGCCTCTCTGGACAAAAACCGTACAAAGCACAAGATTGTCAGCGAAGAAACACAGGCAGACGGGTCCATCCTGATCAGAATCATCAAGCAGTATAATGAATGTCCCGTCGGCGATTATCTGGACTAAAGGAATAGAGCACAACACAGGAAAGCGTGTGGCCATTGGCGTAAATCCGGCGGATGACCACACGCTGTTTATTTTTTGAAAGGATGTGATTCCCTTGGAGGAAAAGACAAATCAATTTCTTGGGGAAGCGCGGATCGGCAAGCTGATGCGCCAATACGCGATTCCCTGCATCATCTCCCTTTTGGTGGGAGCGCTTTACAACATCGTAGACCAAATCTTTATCGCCAACGCCTCCTACCTGGGCTCCTACGGCAACGCCGCCAATACGGTGGTTTTTCCGCTGACGGTCATTGCCCTGGCCATTGCCGTCATGATTGGCGACGGCTGCTGTGCCTTTGTGAGCCTGAGCCTGGGCCGGAAGCAGCCGGATACGGCAAGGAAAAGCGTCGGCAATTCCATCGTCATGGTGATCGTGAGCAGCCTTTTGCTGTGTGGGGTGTATCTGTTTTTTTCCAATCAGATTCTCGCTTTGTTCGGAGGAACCGTCAACGCGGAAACCTTCCGGCACTCCAAAGAGTATTTCTTTTACATCACCCTGGGGCTGCCCTTTTATATGTTCGGCCAGGCCCTGAACCCCATCATCCGGGCGGATGGCAGCCCCCGCTTCGCCATGGCCTCCACCCTGGCCGGAGCGGTGGTCAATATCATCCTGGACCCGATTTTTATCTATACCTTCCAATGGGGCATGATGGGCGCGGCGGTTGCCACGGTTCTCGGGCAGATCGTCACTGCCGTTTTGGCGGTCTGGTACGTCCTTCACATGAAGCTGGTGAAGCCCGGCAAATCCGACTTCCGGCTGAATGGGGGCGTTTGCCGCAGGACCATGGTCCTGGGCATGACCAGCTTCCTTTCCCAGATCTCCCTTGTGGCGTCTATGGCTGCCATCAACAATATGATCCGCAAATACGGCGCCCTGGACCCTGTCTTCGGCCAGGAGCAGTATGCTCAGATTCCCATGGCCGTGGTGGGGATCGTGATGAAGTTCTTCCAGATTGTGATTTCCATTGTAGTGGGCATGGCCGCAGGCTGTATTCCCGTGGTGGGCTACAATATGGGGGCCGGAAAGCAGGGCCGGGTCAAGGAGCTGTTTACAAGGCTGCTGATCTCGGAAGCGGCTGTGGGCTTTGCGGCCCTGCTGATCGTAGAGCTGCTTCCGGGGCAGCTCATCAACATCTTCGGCGCGGCCAACGAAAGCGCCTACTATACGGACTTCGCGGTGAAGGCCTTCCGGGTTTACCTGTGCATGATGGTCTTTGCCTGTGTCAACAAGGCCTGCTTCATCTTCCTGCAGGCCATGGGAAAGGCCGTTTCCTCCACGGTGTTGTCCATGATCCGGGAAATCGTCTTCGGGGTTGGCTTTGCCCTTCTGCTGCCGGTGTTCTTCGGCCTGGACGGGGTCCTGTATTCCATGCCGCTCTCGGACCTTTTGACCTTTGCCATTGCTGTTTACTTGATCGTCAAAACATACAAAGAACTGAAAATGGAGGTACTGAACCGTGCTTAACAGAGTGATTACCATCAGCCGCGAATTTGGAAGCGGCGGACGCACCATCGGAAAAATGGTTGCCGAGAAGCTGGGAATCCCGTGCTATGACGCGGAGCTGATCCAGAAGATCGCGGAGGAGAGCGGCTATGTTGCCGACTATATCCGAGAGGAGGGCGAAGGCGCGTCCGGCGGATGGCTCTCAGCGATCTTCGCAGATCGCAGTATGGGCCTGACAAATCAGGATAAGATCTGGAATATCCAGAGCCGGGTAATCGAAGAGTTGGCGGAAAAAGGTCCCTGCGTCATCGTCGGGCGCTGCGCGGATTATATTCTCCGGGAGAAAGCGAATTGCCTGAACGTGTTTATCCATGCGAGCATGGAGAAGCGGGCGGAGCGTATTGTTCAGGAATACGGGGAACGGGAGGAATCACCGGAACAGCGGCTGCGAGATAAGGACAAGCGCCGCGCTGCTTATCACCGTTTTTATACCGATATGAAATGGGGGCATTCCCAAAACTACCATATTTGTCTGGACAGCGGAACGCTCGGCATTGACAAGTGTGCGGAGCTGATTGTACAGCTGTTCTGATGCGCGTCCACGAATGACCGTAAGGAAATGTTCCCTATGTGTTTCTGACAGTTTCGGCAGTGCTTGTGCAGAAAAATGCAGCGGCTCCCTTTTTCGGACAGACAGAGAGAAAGAGGATAGAACAGCAGCCAAGGCAGGCGGCGCAAAAAGTGCGCCACCTGCTTTTTCTGCATACTACGTGTTGGATCTGCGGTAGACAAGGGGAGACTGGCCCACTTCTTTGGAAAAGACAGAAATGAAGTAGTTGTAGTCATGGAAGCCGCATTGATCGGAGATTTCTGCAAGGGAGTACTTCGTCGGGTCCAACAGCAGCTTCTTGGCTTGTTCGATCCGCAAGCTGCGTACACGCTGCGTGATCCCACAGCCGTAA
>ODAI013866475.1_pt1 | contig 34015 bp, 26 predicted proteins | sample 1539321 | NCBI WGS metagenome assembly ODAI01 (sample SAMN02144231, study PRJEB22623) | gut metagenome | biome: sheep rumen | host: Ovis aries | place: New Zealand
CCGAGGTTCGCGCCCGGCTGGGCCGGGGGAAGCGGCAGCCCCGGGTAGAACGGGGCCGGGACGAGGTGCGGGGTGATGGAGCCGGTCGAGGCCACGATCGTCTTCGCGTACATGACGATTTCCATGACGCCGACGGCCGCGAGCAGCGACGTGTCCTTGTAGAGCAGGATGAACTCGCTCGTCATCGTGGGCAGGACGCGCCTGATCGTCTGGGGAATGATGACGAACATCATCGTCTGCGCACCCGTCATGCCGAGCGAACGCGCCGCCTCGAACTGGCCCTTGCTAATCGACTGGATGCCGGCGCGGAAAATCTCGCACTGGTAGGCGGCCGAGTTCAGGGCGAGCACGATCACGCCCAGGACGAACGGCGGGATTTGGATGCCCGCGAGCGGCAAGCCGAAGAACGCGATGTAGATCTGCAGGAAGACCGGGGTGCCGCGGACGACGTTCACGTACAGCGAGCCTATGCCGCGCAAGATGCCGATTTTCGACATGCGCATGAACGAGAAGATGAGGCCGATGGGAATCGCCAGGGGAAACGCCACGAACACGATGGCCAACGCCATGAGGAAGCCGCTGAACACGACGGGGAAGCTCGACACGAGGATGGGCGGGTTCAAGAACAGGCGCAAGAACTTGTTCGAGTTCCACGCCTGGACCCACGGCTGCTCCTCGAGGTAGCTCGACAGCTGCTCGGTCGGCGAGGTGACCTTCACCGGAATGGCCGGAATGTCGGAAACCTCGTGTGTCGTGCCGTCGGCCGTCGTGTACGTGCCCGTCAGCTGCATGTCGCCGCCGGCCACGGGGAACTCGACGCCGTACACCTCCAGGCGGAAGTAGCTGCCCGCGGAAGCCGGCTCGGCGAAGTTCACGAGCACCGTCTGCCCTTCGGAAGCGAAGTCGACCTCCGGGTTCTCGCGCGTCATGAGGTCGTCGCCCGTCAAGACCGTCAGCCGCGCGCTCTCGAGCGAGTACTCGGTTCCCTCGGGGAGCGTCAGCGCGATCTGGCTGAGCGACTCGTCGTCTCCCGACTGCGCCTCCCACGTGATGCGGGTCTCCACCCCGCCGAGGATGTCGCTTCCGGAGCTGGCGTTCGGCCGGGCCGTGCACTTGGCGGTTTCCAGCGCATACGCGGTGGGGGCAAGGCTCATCATGGCGAGCATGGCCAGAAGCACGACAGACACGATTGCGTCCAGGACGCGCCACCTACGAGAATCGGTTAAACCCATACGACTATCCTAATCTTGTCCGCGCGCATCCGTGCGCGCCATTAATCCTGTAGCCCGAAACTTTAGCATACCTGAGCAGACGCCGCCCAAAAGCGGCGCCCAGGCGCCCCGTTTCGACATGACGCGCCGCGTGGCCATCGCGCGGCACGTGAAACCATGGTCGAGCACGGGGCGTCTGGGCGCCCATGAACGCCGGGCGGCTTCGGGGCCGCCCGGCGAATCTCGGCAGTACTACAGGTACTGGTCGACGAGACGATCGATCTCGCCGGAAGCGCTCAGCTTGGCGAGCGCGTCGTTGACGGCGCTAAGCAGGGCCGCGTTGTCCTTCGAGACGACGATGGCGTACTCTTCGCCCGTAGCGATCGACTTCACGACCTCAGCGTCCTGGTAGGCATCCTTGAGCATGCGCTCGACGACGGCCTTGTTCGTGCAGACGGCGTTCGCCTGGCCGGCCTGCATGGCGGCAAAGGCGTCGGTCGAGTTGCCGTAAGGCTGTGCGGTCGCCTTCGGGTAGTTCTCCTGGACGTAGGCCTCGCCGGTGGTGCCGCTCTGGACGGCGATGATGACGCCGTCGGCGTTCAGGGCCTCGTCGGCGTTGTCGGCGGTGATGTCCCCGCCCTTCATGACGGCGATTGCCTGGTCGTCAATGTAGTACGAGTCGGAGAAGTTGATCTCCTTGGCGCGCTCGGGATCGACCGAGAAGCCGGAAATGCCCATGTCGACCTGGCCACCGGCGGCAACGGCCGGGATGATGGCGTCGAACTGCAGGGTCTTGAACTCGGGCTCGAGGCCGAGCTCGGCGGCGACGGCCTTGCCGATCTCGATGTCGAGGCCGACGTACTCGCCGTTCTCGAGGTTCTCGAACGGCGGGTAGTCCGGAGACGTGCCGATGACGAGCTTGCCGTCGGTCAACAGGCCGAGGCCCGTATCGGCGGCAGCCGCGCTCGACGCACTCGCGGAAGCGCTCGCAGAGGAGGCGCTTGCGGACGCGACGCTCGCAGAACCGCTTGCAGACGAAGCGCTCGCGCTGCTTGCAGAGCCGCCCGACGAGCAGCCGAACAGAGCCAGCGCAGCAACCATGACGCCCGCGGCGGCCAGCACCGCAAACTTGCTGAACTTCTTCATATTCTTCCCTTCCCCAAATGGTTTTCTACCGTGCGCAAAAACGCACGGTAACAATATAGACCAGCGACGAGAGCGAGAACAAGCCGAACGCAGTGCTATTTCTTGGATTTCCCGCTCGCGTCGAGCATGTTCGCCATGCGCTGCATGCGGCCCTCGAGCTTCTCGAGGATCTCGCTGCAGTCTTTGAGCTCGTCGTGGAACTGCCCGTTGTCGACGTCCGCAATCGCCTTGTACTTCAGATCGTGCTCGAGGCTCGCCCAATAGTCCATCGCGATCGTGCGGATCTGGACCTCGACCGGAATCATCTGCTTGCTGTCCATGAAGTACACCGGGATGCGGACGATCGCATGCAGGCTCCTGTAGCCGTTGGGCTTGGGCTTCTCGATGTAGTTCTTGATGCGCACGATCTCCAGGTCGTCCTGGCGACGCAGCAGCCCGACCAGGCTCTTGACGTCGTTGATGTACGAGCAGATCACACGCACGCCCGCCACGTCCATGAGGTATTCCTCGAGGTTGCCGATAGTCGGGTCCTTGCCGTAGCGGATCAGCTTGTCGTAGATGCTCGCAGGCGACTTGATGCGCGACTCGATATGGTGGATGGGGTTGCGGTTGCGCTTGAGCGAAAGGTCCTTGTCGAGAATCTCGAAGCGCACGACCATCTCGCGCATCGCGGCCTCGTATTTCTGGAGCACGCGGTCGATGCCCGCCGAGAACTCCTGGTAGCGCTCGAGGGCCTGAAGGGCTATTTCGAGCTCTTGCTGTTCCGACCTGATGGAAGCGGGAATGGACGGCGCGAGCGACCAGGGTGCACCGGGCATGACCCCCGTCGGGGTGACGCGAATCGTCGTGTTGGGACCCCCCACGCGCTTTGTCTGCTTGTGCTTCCCCACCATCACTCGGCCTCCTTGGCACGGTTCCAATACGCATCCATCTGGTCGAGAGACAGCTCCTCGACCGTGCGCCCTTCGGCGCGCGCCTGGTCCTCGACCGCCGAGAACCTGCGACGGAACTTGGCGTTCGAGGCGCGTAGCGCGCTTTCGGCGTCGACACCCATCTTACGCGCCACGTTCACGAGCGCAAACAGCAAGTCGCCGAACTCCATCTCAACGGCCGCGACGCGCGGGTCCACCTCGGCGGGCGCGGACTCGTAGGCGCCCGGGTCTTTCGGCAGCACCTTGCCATCGGGCGTTTTCGGCGCGTCCGCGTATGCCGCCTCGAGCTCCGCGCGCTCTTCCGCGACCTTTTCCCATACGCCGTCGAGCGTGTCCCACTCGAAGCCGGCCGCCGCGGCGCGCCGGGAGATCTTCTGCGCCTGGAGCAGGGCCGGGAAATGCGTGGGCACGTCGTCGAGCAGGTGCGCGTCGCGCGGCGCCGCCTTCTTCTCGGACAGCTTCACCTGCTCCCACAGCTCCGCGACCTCGTTGGCGTTCGACGCGTCCCAATCGCCGAAAACGTGCGGGTGGCGTCGTATCATCTTCGCGTCGATACCCGCGCAAACGTCGTCGATGTCGAACTCGCCGGCGTCGGCAGCGACCTGGCTTTGAAGCACGACCTGCAAGAGCACGTCGCCGAGCTCCTCGCGTATATGCCCGGGATCGCCCGATTCAATGGCGTCGACGGCTTCGTAGGCTTCCTCGATGAGGTAGTCGCCAAGCGATGCGTGGGTTTGCGCGCGGTTCCACGGGCAACCCGCAGGACCGCGCAGCCTGGCTATCGTGTCGACGAACTTGTCGAACTCCGCATGCGCCATTACGCACCAGCCTCCGCGTCGGAGGAAGAGCCCGAGCCCGACTCGGCGCCGTCGGTCGCCGCCGCTTCAGCGGAGGCGGATTCGGAACCCGTCGCAGCTTGGTCGTCGGGATACACGATCGTCGAGAGCATGTCGGAACAATCGTAGGTGCCGGCGAACATCAGCACGTTCTCGAATATGACGTCCTGGATGTCGTGCTCTTTGACGAAATCGACGAGCTTCTGGTTCGAGTAGCGGAAGTCGAACGTGTAGATGTCCTCGTAGTTGTCGACGAGGACCGAGACGAACGGGTTGCCGAACGAATCCTTGATGACCACGCACGACGAGCCGTCCGTAACCGCCGGGTTGTGGATATGGGAGAGCGGCCGGTTGCCGCACACGAAGCAGCTGTACTTGTTCTCGTCGTCTCCCGCGCTCGTCAGGTCCGTGATGACGGGGCCCTCCATCTTCGAGCTCGGGTCGAGGTCGTCCACCCAGTACTCCATCTCGTTCGTGCCCTGGGGAATGCGGGCATAGACCGTGTCGGGCGCGAAGCCCTTGGTCGCGGCGACCTCGTACTCGCCGACGAACGGGTAGAACGCCAGCTCCTCCCATTGGTCGAACGGCGCGGGGTCGATGCCCTTCTCCTTGCAGAAGCTCGTGTACACGTAGTAGGCCGCAAGCTGCTGCCAGTGGAAGTCGGTGCGGAAATACAGTTCCTCGTCGCGGTGCTCGTAGAGGACGTCGAACGTCGGGACGGGTATCACCTTGTCGTTCATGAGGCTGTAGAAGTAGTCGATGGCCTGCTTCTGGTTGGGCACGCCGAGGCTCGCGAGCGTCGCGTCGTCGAGCATGATGCCCGCGTTCGTGGGCAAGAGCACCGAATAGACGTTGACGCCGTCGCCCACGAGGTCGGCCGCATCGTTGATGACGTCGGCGTATGCCTGGGTTGCGCCCTGGTCGAAGTAGTACAGCGTATAGCACGCCTGCTTCTCCGCGTCGACGTACACGCCGTCGGTGATCTGCTCCTCGATGTTCGCCGCGCGCTCGCGCACCTCGGGCGCGGCGATGTTGTGCGGCCGCTCGCGCGTCTCGGTGACGCGCTCGCCCTCGGGCGGCAGCTCGTCGCTTGTGCGGTTTCCGCCGATGAGCTGGGTGTCGGGCTGGATTCCGTACAGGTTCTTCAACCCCAGGTTCATGCGAACCAAAGGCTCGCGCAGCGGGAACGTGTCGGCGTACCACAACGACACGTCCGACGTGAACGTCCCGTCCAGAAACGTCTCCGCCGTCACGGCTGGAAACGGCGTGAGCGTGCGGTTCTCGAGCGTCGACGTCGTCGGGCGCGCGAAGAACACGAGGCCGACGATGCATCCGATAACCATGGCGGCGCCAAACGCGCGGACGCCGTAGTCGCGCCATCTCATGATGGTCTTGCGCTGCGGGGACATTTTCGAGCGCGCCGTCGCGCGCCTGCCCGCACCCTCGCGGGCGCCGTCGGAGCGCCGCGCGGAAGGGCGGCGGCTCGGCTGTTCGCTATTGGATGTACGCTTGGTCGGCATTGCCTGGCATCTCCTAGAACTGGAAATAGATGAACGGATTGTAGCTGGCGCCGGCCAGCGCGGCCACAGCGACGACGAACAGCAGGATCGGCGTTACGGCCTCGGTCACGCTGTAGACCATGAGCGCCGCGTCGTTGCGCTTCGCGGCGTCGAACAACATGCGATGGAGCCGCTTGCCCAGGTCGGTGCAGGCGATGACGCAGAACACGATGAGGAAGATGTTCTGCAGGAACAGCGTGTGGACCTCGAGGCCCGTGAAGCCGCCCCCGGCGAAGCCGAACATGCCCGCGAGCACCATGCCGAGCTCGCCGAAGTTCTCGAACTTGAACAGCACCCAGCCGAAATACACGACCACGAGCGCGTACGCATGCGCAGCCACGGACGGCAGCCGGTCTTTGATGACGAACTTCTCGAGCAGCAGGAACACCGCGAAATACAGGCCCCACAGGATGTAATTCCAGCTGGCGCCGTGCCACATGCCCGTCAGGAACCAGACGACGAAGATGTTGCGCACGTACTTGGCCTTGCAGCAGCGGCTACCGCCGAGCGGGATGTAGACGTAATCGCGGAAGAAGCTCGACAGCGATATGTGCCAACGCCGCCAGAAATCGCGGATCGACGTCGCGAGGTACGGGTAGTTGAAGTTCTCGAGGTAGCGGAACCCGACCATGCGGCCCATGCCGATCGCCATGTCGGAATACGCCGAGAAGTCCAGGTAGATCTGGAACATGTAGAACAGCATGCCGAGCCAGTAGCCGGTCGTGGTCTGGGTGGCCAAGCCCGCCTGGCCGATGGGAAGCAGCGTGTCGGCAACCGACGCGCAGGAGTTGGCGAGCACCGCCTTCTTCGCCAGGCCTATGCAGAAGCGGCGGACGCCGTAGTATATGTCGGTCTTCGTCGGATGGCGGCTGTCGATCTGGTCGGCCACCGTCTGGTAGCGCACGATGGGGCCGGCGATGCACTGGTGGAACAGCGACGAGTACAGCAGCAGCTTCCAGTAGCTCGGCTGCGCGTCGATCTCGCCCCGGTAGACGTCGACCACGTACGAGATGAGCTGGAACGTGTAGAACGAGATGCCAATCGGCAGCACGATTTCCGGGATGAGCTCGGGGACGCCGAAGAGCGCCTGGACGTTGCCGAGGAAAAAGCCCAGGTACTTGAACACGCCGAGCACGCCGAGCAACACGACGCATTCGCCCACGAGCGCCGCTTTGCGCTGGAAAGGCGTCTGGGCCCGCTCGATGAGCAGGGCGAACAGCCAGCTCGCAAGCGTGTTGCCCATCAGGAGCACGAGGTAGCGCGGACCGCCCCACGCATAGAAGATGAGCGACGAGACGAGCAGGACGAGGTTGCGGTAGCGCTTGTCGACGAGATGGTAGACGGCGAGATGGATGGTCAGAAACAGGAACAAGAACACCAAGCTCGAAAATACCATGGGGGCTGCGCATCTCCCGAAACACCGTAACCGTTAATTGAAAGCGTACACAGTATAGCGAAATGGGCTTTTGTTCAGGGGTTAATTTTATTCGCGGCGCGACAAATTTCGGCCGCGCAGAATCGCCCGACGCAATCCGGGAATCGTGCTATGCTGGGCCCATGGACTACGTTTCCCTCGACACGCTCGACGACAGCCGACTCGACCCGTACGCCCGGCTCACCGACCTTGAGCTGCGCAGCCGCATCGAGCCCGCGAAAGCCGTGTTCATCGCCGAGTCGATCGAGGTCATCGGCCGCGCGCTCGACGCCGGCATGAAACCGCTCTCCCTGCTCACTGCCGAGAAGTTTCTGCCCTCGCTCGACGAGGCGTGCATCGGCGCGCGCATCGCAGAGGCGAACCCCGAGGCGACCTGCTTCATCGCGCCCGAATCTGAGCTCCAGAAGCTCACGGGCTTCCAGCTGACGCGCGGCGCGCTCGCGGCGTTCCGCCGACCGCCTGAGCGGCCCGCCGCTGAAGTCGTGCGCGACGCGCGGCTCATCGCAGTGCTCGAAGACATCCGCAACCACACGAACGTGGGCGCCATTTTCAGGTCCGCGGCAGCGCTCGGCGCCGATGCCGTGCTCGTCTCGCCCGCCTGCTACGACCCGCTCTACCGGCGCGCCGTGCGCGTGTCGATGGGCACCGTTTTCCAGGTGCCGTGGACGCGCATCGGGACCGACCCGCACGACTGGGCGCGCGACGGCGTCCCGCTGCTACATGACCTGGGGTTCACCACGGCCGCCATGGCGCTATGCGACGACTCGATACCCCTCGACGACGCGCGCCTCAAGGCATGCGAGCGCCTGGCCCTCGTGTTCGGGACCGAAGGGGACGGCCTTGCGCCCTCGACGTTGTCGCGCTGCGACTACACCGTGCGGATCCCCATGGCCCACGGGGTCGATTCGCTCAACGTCGCTGCATCGAGCGCCGTCGCGTTTTGGGAGCTGAGGCGATAGGCGCCTTACGAAACCTTGACGAGCGAGTGGAGCTGCTTGTCGGTGACGTTCGCCAGGACGGCGCGCGGGTTGAAGAACTCGAGTTCCATCAGGCATGCTATGCCGACGAGCTCAGCGCCGAGCTTCTCGACGAGCTTCACTTGGGCGACCATCGTGCCGCCTGTCGCAATGAGGTCGTCGACGAGCAGCACCTTGTCGCCGGGCCCGAACGCGTCGAGATGGACGTGCAGCGTCGCCGTGCCGTATTCCAAATCGTAGTCCTCGGAAGCGGTCTCGCGGGGGAGCTTGCCCGGCTTGCGCGCAGGGACGAACCCCGCGCCGAGCTCGCGCGCGACCGGCGCGCCCATCATGAACCCGCGCGCCTCGGAGCCGACCACCTTCGTCACGCCCGCGTCCTTGTACGGCGCGGCGAGATTGTGCACGACGGCGGCGAACCCTTCCGCATCCGCGAGCAGCGGCGTGATGTCCTTGAAGACCACGCCGGGCTTCGGATAGTCGGGGATGTCCTTGATCAGGCTCTCGTAGTCGAACGATACCATTGGCGCTCCAATCCTTCGCGTAGGCGGCCTCGCCGCTTAAACACAGACAGTCGAATGCTACCACGCTTCGTCACCAAATCGTCACTATTCCATCCGACTCTTGACAGAAGGTCGTACTACAATTGTCGATTGGCACTCGAAAGACGAGACTGCCAATTTACGATTACGCAGCGCCAGCGCGCAAGCATAACGACCGGCGGACGCGCCGGCAGCACGGAAAGGAAGCGACCCGACAACATGCGCAAGTTCAAGACAGAAAGCCAAAAGCTCCTCGACCTGATGATCAACTCGATCTACACCAATCGCGAGATCTTCCTCCGCGAGCTCATCTCGAACGCGTCGGACGCCGTCGACAAGCTGTATTTCCGCAGCCTGACCGATAGCTCGATTCAGCTCGGGAAAGAGGACCTCGAGATCGGCGTCGCGTTCGACAAGGACGCGCGGACCATCACCGTCTCCGACACGGGCATCGGCATGACCGCCGACGAGCTCGAGAAGAACCTAGGCACGATCGCCCATTCCGGCAGCCAGCAGTTCAAGGAGGAAAACGACTTCTCCGAAACGGACGCCGCCGACATCATCGGCCAGTTCGGCGTCGGGTTCTACTCCTCGTTCATGGTCGCGAAGAACGTGCGCGTCGTGAGCCGCCCCTACGGCAGCGACGAGGCGAACGTCTGGGAGTCCGACGGCATCGCGGGCTACACCATCGAGCCCGGCGAGAAGGAGACCCACGGCACCGACATCATCCTCACGCTGAAGGACGATACCGACGAGGACGATTACAGCGAGTACCTCAGCGAGTGGAAGCTGCGCGAGCTCATCAAGCGCTACAGCAACTACGTGCGCTACCCCATCCGCATGGAGACGACGAAGACGCGCCCGCTCCCGAAGCCCGAGGACGCCGGCGACGACTACGTCCAGCAATACGAGGACTACACCGAGGTCGAGACCATCAACTCGATGATCCCGATTTGGAAGCGCCGCAAGTCCGAGGTCACGGACGAGGAGTACGCCGAGTTCTACAAGTCCGACTTCCACGACTTCGCCGACCCGCAGCGCACGATCTCCGTCCATGCCGAAGGCGCCCTGAGCTACGACGCGCTGCTGTTCATCCCGTCGCGCCAGCCGTTCGACCTCTACAGCCGCGACTACGAGAAGGGCCTGGCGCTGTACAGCTCCAACGTCATGATCATGGACAAGTGCGCCGACCTGCTGCCCGACTACTACAATTTCGTCCACGGCGTCGTCGACTCGTCCGACCTGTCGCTCAACATCTCGCGCGAGACGCTCCAGCGCAACAGCCAGCTTCGCGCCATCGCGAACAAGGTCGAGAAGAAGATCACGTCCGAGCTCGAGAAGATGCGCGACAACGACCGCGACGACTACGAGCTGTTCTTCGACAACTTCGGCCGCTCCATCAAGTTCGGCATTTACCAGAGCTACGGCTCGAAGGCAGACGAGCTCGCCCCGCTGCTCCTGTTCTACTCGGCGAGCCAGCAGAAGTACATCACGCTCGCCGAATACATCGAGGCCATGCCCGAGGAGCAAGGCGACATCTACTATGCGGCGGGCGAGTCCGTCGAGCGCCTGCGCAACCTCCCCATCGTCAAGACGCTGCACACGAAGGGCTTCGACGTGCTCCTGTGCACCGACGACGTCGACGAGTTCGTCCTCAAGACGATGAACACGTGGCAGGAGAAGACGCTGAAGAACGTCCAGACCGCCGACCTCGACTTGGCGAGCGACGACGAGAAGAAGGTCGCTGAGGAGGCGACCGAGGCCAACAAGGACCTGTTCGAGGCCATGCAGAAGGTTCTCGGCGACGAGGTTTCGAAAATCGAGGTCGCCCCGATGGCGATCGACGCCCCGGCGCGCCTGACGTCCGCCGGCCAGGTCTCGCTCGAGATGGAGCGCATCCTGCGCCAAGGCCCCGACGCCGATTCCATCCCGCGCGCCGAGCGCGTTCTCCAGCTGAACACGCAGCACAGCGCGTTCGAGACGCTGAAAACCGCCTTCGCGGACAACGACCAGACGAAGCTGCGGCTTTACACCGACCTGCTCTACAACCAGGCGCTGCTCGTCGAGGGTCTGCCCATCGAAGACCCGCTGACGTTCGCCGAGGAGATCTGCAAGCTCATGTAAACGGGCGACGCAATGCCGACCGGCGGCCAGGCGGCGCAACCCGCCTGGCCGCCGGCGTTTTATCGGGCGGACACGTTGCCGACCCGAGCTTGAAACGGGTTACGAGGCGAGCCCGTCGGCGCCCGGCTCGCCTTGCGATGCGCCCTGCATCTCGTCCGGCGCCTCACCTTCCGGCACGGGCCGCGTCTCGTCCTCGCCTTCCGGCACGGGCCGCGTCTCGTCCACCGGCTCGTGCCGCGCCTCGCGCAGCGCGGCGTATATGTACGACTCGTTCTGCGCCCGGAGCAGCCCCAGGGCCCAAATCGCCTGCTCCGAAAGGCCCTCTTTCGGGAACGCGTCGACAAGCCCCACGTTCACGCGCGCATCGCACAGGGCGCCGAGCTCGTCTTGCACCCCCTCCATGCGGGCCGCCGTCGCGGGCGCTTCGGCACCGATCATGCCGCCGAACCGCTCTGCGGCATACCGCACCTGCTTCGCGCGCTTGCGCACATCGTGGGTCTGCTCGGCATCCGCCAAGTCGAGCGTCGCCAGATCGCAGTCGACGCCGGACGCGACCTCGGCGAACCGCGCCGGCACGGCGTCGGGGCCAAGCCCCTCCTGCACGACCCGGTCTTTCCATCTCAAGTTGCGCGCGGCCATGCGGACGCGGGCGAAGCGCTTGGCCGCATCCTTGGACGTGAGCTGCGCGACCGTCCGCTCGCACTCGCGGGCGCGTTCCTCGGCGCAGGCGGCGAGAAGGCCCTCGGCGGGCGGATCGAGCTGCGCTACCTGGTCCGAAAGCACGTCGAGCTCCCTCAGGCGGGACGTGCACAGCACGTTGTCGCGCAAATCGCGCGTCATCTGCTTGTTCTGCGACCGCTGCTGGAACGGCTCGACGAACGAGAGCAGCCCCCGCATGGTGCGTATCGAGACGCGCACCTTGTGAGCCGCCTCCACGTCATCCGTGTTCGCGAGGAACGTCTCGAGCCGCTCGCCGACAGCGTCGGAAGCGCGGCGAACGACCTTTTCCATATCGCACACGTTCTTCCACCGCTTGGATTCCGGACCCTGCACGAGCCAGAGCAGCCGCCCCGAACCGGCGAAGGCCGCATCGGCAGCCGGACCGGCGCCTGCGTCGCCTTCCTCGTCGAGCCTGAACGCGGCGACGGCCCCCGTCGCAAACGGCACCGCACTGCCGCAAACGGCCTGCGCGAAGTCCTCGCAGAACGGGTTATGCCCCACGGCGACGACCGCATCGGCGGAACAGGCGCGTATCTCGCGCACGAACGCGTCGACATCCTGGCTCCACAGGCAGGGCGCCTCGACGACGCCGGCCGCCCTGATCCCCGCCTCGCGTTTCAAGGCGGATGCGACGAGCTCGGCAGTCTGGATGGTGCGCTTGGACGGGCTCGCCCACAGCTCGGCTTCCGTCACGCCCTCCTCGGCCAGCAAACGCGCCGACCGTGGAAGCCACGCCGCAAGCGAGCGCTTGCCCGCGTCCGTGAGAACGCGCTCTTCGTCGGCGACGTCCGCCGAACGCGTCTGGGCTTTCCCGTGTCGAACCAAGACCACCAGTTTAGCCATCGCAACCACCTCGTCCTCGCCAATCGGCGCATAGCTTGTCGGCTCAAGTACGCCTCCCGCAACGCGGGAGTTCGCATACCATTGTAGCGAACGCCGGCGACGCGAGTTGACGTCCGCCCCGAGATTTGGCAAGGTTGCACTCGCGAAACGAAAGGAACTGACATGCGCGAACGCAAGAACACCGTACTCCTGTTCTCGAAGCTGCCCGAACCGGGCCTCGTCAAGACGCGGCTCACGACGCTGAAGGACGGGATCTTCGCCCCCGAAGTCGCATCGGTGCTGTACCACTGCATGCTGTTCGACGTCGTCGAGATCATCTGCGCGGCGCTCTCCGATTTGGAAAACGCGCCGCAAGACGGCGACGCGCGCGACACGTACGACCTCGTCATCTCGACGGCGCCCGCACGCAACCTCGAGCCCATGCGCTCCCTGTTCCACGACGCCGGCGAATGGCCGCGGGAAATCGAGTTCATCGTGGACGAGGGCGCGAGCTTCGACGAGCACTACAACCATGCGTTCGAGCAGGCGTGGGAGCGCGGCGCCGACTGCATCCTGTCCATGGGCGCCGACATGCCCGCGCTCACGAAATCGGACGTCAAGTTCGGGTTCGAGCAGCTGCACAAGCTCGACGGCGTGCCCGGCGGCGGCATCGTCCTCGCCCCCGACCAGGAAATGGGCGTCTCGGTCGTCGGCTGGACGCGCGAGACGGACTTCTCGCACACGGGCGTGTTCTACAACCCGACGGGGCTGACCGTGCTGCCGGCCTACATCGCGAAGGCGCGCGAGCTCGGCCTCCCGGCGCTGTGGCTGCCGCCCATCCCCGACGTCGACACGATGGCCGACCTCTACCACAACATCACGCTCGTCGAAGCGTTGAACTACTGCGCCGAGCACGACGACATCTGCCCGCCGTGGCGAACGGCCCAGGCTCTGTCGGAAATCGGGTTCAGCCAAATCTACGTCGCCCCCAACGAGCTGCGCGACCCGCGCGACGAAATCGACCGGTAACGTCTGGCCCTCAAACGCTCCCGCACACATATTTAGGAGTAGAATAATCGGTAACCGAGCAGCGCCATCTTTACGGAGGTGACACGTGGCTACCACTACGACGTACCAATGCCCCAATTGCAATGGCCGGCTGTCCTTCAACGGCCAAATCGGCAAGCTCCAATGCGAATTCTGCGAATCGACGTTTGCGCCCGAGGAAATCGAGGCGCTGTACGCCCAAAAGCAGGAGAAGGCCGACGAGGCAGCCACCGGAAAGCGGGAGTCCCAGGAAATGTCGGCTGCCGCCGCATCCGTGGCGGGCGACACGCGCGTGGAGGCCCAGCACGTTTCCACCGGCGACCCCATCCAGGACTACCTGGCCAATTCGAAATGGACCGGCGCGGACGCGGACAACTTGCGCGCGTACAACTGCCCATCGTGCGGCGCCCAGCTCATGGTCGACCAGGTGACCGCCGTAACGAGCTGCCCGTACTGCGGCAACAACGCCGTCGTGCCCGGTCAGCTCTCCAACGTCCTGAAGCCGGATTACGTCATCCCGTTCAAGCTCGACAAGGACGCGGCGATCAGCGCCCTCAAGAGCTACTATGGTGGAAAACCCCTGCTCCCGAACGACTTCACGGCAAACAACCACATCGAGGAAGTGCAGGGCGTCTACGTTCCGTTCTGGCTCTACACGGGCAAGGCGGAAGGCAGCGTGACGTTCAACGGGCGCAACATCCGCACGTGGTCCGACTCGGATAACATCTACACGGAAACGGATCACTGGCTGTTGCACCGCGAGGGCAACATGGATTTCCACCGCGTACCCGTCGACGGCTCCACGAGGATGCCCGATGCGCACATGGACGCCATCGAGCCGTACGACTACAGCGAGCTCGTGCCGTTCTCGATCGGCTACCTGCCCGGCTACGTGACCGACCGCTACGACCTCGACGTCAAGGAATGCGACAGCCGTGCGCGAACGCGCGTGCAGAACACCTGCATCGACCAATTCTCCGACACGGCCCGCGGCTACATGGAAACGGACCTCGCGCACGCCAACGCCAACGTCACCTGGACGAACATCGCCTACGCGCTGCTGCCGGTCTGGATGCTCCACACCAAGTGGAACGGCCAGGACTACCTGTTCGCCATGAACGGGCAGACGGGCAAGCTCATCGGAGACCTGCCCATCGACAACGGCAAGGTCACCAAACGGTTCCTGATGATGTTCGCGCCGCTCGCCATAGTCATCGCGGCGATCATATTCTTCGTGTTCGGTTTCTAGGGAGGTGCTCGCATGAAATCATTCAAGAAGCTCGCATCGCTTTTGTTCGCGCTCATGCTCGGCGCCTCGCTCGCCGGAGCGCCCGCGCTGGCGTTCGCCGAAGTCGACCTCGGCACCGACGGCCCCGCCGCCGTGGCGGGCACGACCTCGGTCATAGACCACGACGACTTGCTGAGCTCTGACGAAATCTCGCGCCTCAACACCATGGCGAGCGAGGTGCGAAGCAAGTACGACGTGGCGGCCGTCTACCTCATCGTCGACGACCTCGGCAGCCACGCGAGCGCCCAGGACTTTGCCGAGGACTTCGTCGATTCCTACGCGCTCGACAAGGCCACGGCCAACGGCTGCGTCGTGTTCCTGCTCTGCGTCCCCGAGCAATCGTTCTCGTTCGTCTCGGCCGGCAATGCCGAGCAGACGCTGACGAACGCCATGCTGCAGCACTTCATCAACGAGATCAACCCCTACCTCGGAAGGAGCGACTGGGCGGGAGCGGGCGAGACGTTCTTCGACGACGTGGGCCAGGCCCTTTCGGGCAAGCAGCCCAACGCCTCGTCGGACGTGCCCTACAACGGCACCTACGTCACCGACGCCTACGGGCTGTTCTCCGACGAGCAGCGCACGGCCCTCGAGGCGAAAGCCACCCAGCTGGCGGAGAAGTACAACATGGGCGTGTACCTGCTGGTCGTCGACAAGATGAACGGCTTGGACAACCCCACGTCGGCGCAGCGCACGAACTTCGCGACAAGCTTCTACCGCGCCAACGACCTGGGCCTGGGCTCGGGCAAGGACGGCATCATGCTCGTGCTGGCCGTCAAATCGCGCGACTACGTCACGATCGCCTACGGCCAGGGCTCGTACTCGTTCTCCGACGAAGGCATCGCAGCCATGGAAGAGGCCGTCAAGGACGAGCTACGCTCCGACAACTGGGTAGATGGCGCCGAGGCGTACTACGGCAAGATCGGCGAGCAGCTCGAGTACTACAGCGTCAAAGGCGAGCCGTGGACCGAACCCGACCCGCTGTCGGCCATCCTCAAGATCCTCGCGATTTTCGGCATTCCCGCAGGCGCCGCATTCAGCAAGGTCAACGGCGAGAAAAGCGCGATGAAGACCGCTCGCGAGCAAACCGGCGCAACCAACTACCTCGACGCGGGCAGCTTCGAGCTCACCCACTCCGACGACCAGTTCGTCGACACGTCGCTCGTCGTCACGCCGAAGCCGAAGGAAGAGGAAAGCAGCAGCGGCGGCGGCGGCTTCGGCGGAGGCGGCTGGGGCGGCGGCGGTGGCGGCGGCTTCAGCTCGTCGGGAGGCGGCAAGTTCTAGTTTCGGGACGAGGGGAACGGCCCCCATCGGGTATGATGTTCCCAGGTCATAGAAAGCGCCCGTCGCAGCGCTGGATGCGGCAGAAAGCAACAGTAAGGAGCGACTATGGGTTTGATTCACGCAATTGCAGGCGCGGCCGGTGGCGTGCTCGCTGACTCCTGGCGCGAGTTTTTCTACTGCGACTCCATCGACGAGGACACGCTCGCGGTAAAGGGCCAGAAGCGCACCTCCGATCATGGGCGCAGCTCGAACACCAAGGGCGAGAGCAACATCATCTCGAACGGCTCGGTCATCGCCGTCAACGAGGGCCAGTGCATGATCATCGTCGAATCCGGCGAGATAGTCGACGTCTGCGCCGAAGCCGGCCAGTTCGTCTACGAACGCTCCACCGAGCCGTCCATCTTCTACGGCGACCTCGGCGAGGGCATCAAGGCAACGTTCGAGCGCATCGGCCAGCGCTTCACCTTCGGCGGCGACACGGGCAAGGACCAGCGCATCTACTACTTCAACACGAAGGAGATCTACGGCAACAAGTACGGCACCTCCACGCCGATCCCCATGCGCATCGTCGACACGAACCTCGGCTTCGAGTTCGAGCCGGGCGTCCGCATGAACGGCGAGTACTCCTTCAAGCTGACCGACCCGCTGCTGTTCTACAAGAACGTCTGCGGCAACGTCGAAGAGCCCTACAAGCGCGACCGCCTCGAGTCGCAGATGAAGAGCGAGCTCCTGCTCGCGCTCCAGCCGTCGCTCGCGCGGATCTCCGAGATGGGCGTCCGCTACTCCGCCATCCCGGCGCATGCCAAGGACTTGGCGAACATCCTGAACGAGGAGCTTTCGGCAGACTGGTCCCAGAAGCGCGGCATCACGATCGTCTCGTTCGGCATCAACTCCATCACGATGTCCGAGGAAGACGAAGAGCGCCTGAAGAACCTGCAGACCGCGGCTCCGCTGCGCGACCCGAACATGGCAGGCGCCTACACCGCAGCCGCTGCCGGCGACGCGATGCGCGACGCGGCCAACAACCCGAACGGCGCCATGAACGCGTTCATGGGCATGGGCATGGCCGGCGGCATGGGCGGCCAGGCGGCAGCCGGCATGTTCGCGCAAGGTGGCGGCGGCTATCAGCAGCAGCCTGGGCAGTACGCCCCCGCCGCCGCTGCTGGCGGCGGCTATAGCGCGCAGCCCTTCGCCGGGGCCGTGGGCGGACAGCCCGGCGCCGCTCCCGCAGGCGGCTGGACCTGCCCGCAGTGCGGCAGCGTCAACAACGGCAACTTCTGCGGCCAGTGCGGAACGGCCAAACCGGCTCCCGCAACCTGGATTTGCCCGCAGTGCGGCCAGGAGAACGCCGGCAACTTCTGCGGCCAGTGCGGAACCGCGCGTCCGTAGCAATCCCGCGCACGAACACGAAAGGGACGCCACCTTCGAAAGTGGCGCCCCTTTTACATGCAACGAAGCCTGCGCTCTTGCCGCGCCTCGACGTGCGGCAAGAGCGCAAACCCCGCCGCGCGCCGCATGCTATTTCAGCAAGTTGCGCTCTTTCAGCTCGGCCATGACCGTGCGAAGCATGAGGTCGGCATCCTCGAGGCCCAAGTGGCGCTCGGCCTCGTCGGCGGCGAGCGTGCCGCGGCGCTGCGACCACGCCTCCAGGCTCGCCGGATGCGCCTCCCACGACATGAACTTCACTTCCGGGTCGAGCGCGCGGCAGATGTCGCGCGTGTCGATCGGAACGACTTTGCCCGCCTTGCGCGCCTCGGCGTAGCCGGGCAGGTGCAACAGGAACCAGGCATCCTCGAACGCGGCGTTGTGGGCCATGAAGGGCTTCTTCGTCAAGAGCTTAAGCAGCTTCTTCTGCAGCTCGACGTCTTCTCGGAACGGAAGCTTGCCCTCGACGTCTGCCCAGGTAATCTTGTGCACCTCGGAGAGCGGAACGCCCGTTTCCTCGTATTGGTCGGGCAATCCGCAGAAATACGACTCGCCATCGTAGGGCACGGCGCCGTCTGTCAAGTCGATGAGCTCCCACCCGATGTTGACGATGTAGCCGCGATCGGGGCTGTTCGACGTCGTCTCGATGTCGATTCCCACAAAGGTGCCCTTGGCCGGCTTGCTCCCGTAGAGAACGCCACGCGTGGCGTTCATGCCGGCGGCTTCCTTCTGCACGCTTTCCGGCTTGCGGTGCTGAAGCGCCGCGATGCCGCGCAGCACGTCGTCGTCCGACAAGCTGCTCGCGAGATTGCGGCTGCGCGAGCGGTCGCCGCCCACCGTCTCGGGCGGGAGCATGTCGCTCAAGCTGCGGTTGCGATCCGCGAGGTCGAGCACGAGATCGAACCCGAACGAAGGGTCGGGGTTCTTGAAGTATTCTTCGATGAGCAGGTGCAACGCCTCTTCGTTGACGGCGCGTTCCCCCTCGATCATCGAATCGTCCATGCCGAACAGGAATTCGGGCATGAACAACGTGCTCGCGTGGTCGATTGCTTCGCTCAGATTCATCGCTTGCCTTTCGCTTCGTGGTACAAGAGGCTAGTTTACGCGAACGGCAAGAACATGGCGGAAAATGCCCGAAAACAACTCTCGCGCATTGTCGCCGGAAGGACCGATTTGCGAGCGAAACTGCACGCGTTTCGAATAGAATAGCGGTATGACCCTGCAGCAGCTAAGATACCTTATCGCCATCAGCGAGCACGGCAGCATCAACGCCGCTGCCCAGGCGCTCTATATTTCCCAATCGAACCTCTCGACCGCCATGAAGGAGCTCGAGCGCGAGCTCGGCATCACGATCTTCATGCGCAGCAACCGCGGCGTCACGCTCACGAACGACGGGACGGAGCTGCTCGGCTATGCGCGCCAGGTCATCGAGCAAGCCGACATGATGGAGGAGCGCTACGCGAAAGGCACGGCGTCGAGCAGGCGCCTGGCCGTCTCCACGCAGCACTACTATTTCAGCCTGCAAGCGTTCATAAACGTCGCAGAGAAATGCAGTTCCGACCGATACGACTTCACCCTCAGGGAATGCGCCACCGGTCAGATCATCGAGGACGTACGCACGTTCAGGAGCAATATCGGCATCCTCTACCTCGACAGCTTCAACTCGCGCGTGCTGAAGAAGGCCTTCAGCGACGCTGACGTGTCGTTCTACCCCCTGTTCGACGCCCGCGTCCACGTTTTCGTGGGCGTGGACCATCCGCTTGCCGGACGACCTTCCGTCAAGCTCGAAGACCTCGAGCCCTACCCGCGCTACTCGTTCGAGCAGGGGACGACGAATTCGTTCTACTACTCCGAAGAGCCTTTCGGATACCTCGCGCACGACCGCAACATCCGCTTCTCCGACCGCGGCACGCTCACGAACCTGCTCACGAGCTTCAACGGCTACACGATATCGACCGGCGTGCTGTCGAGCGAAATGCATTCGGGAATCGTCTCTATACCGCTCGACGTCGACGAGACCATGCAAGTCGGCTACATCATGCACGACGAGCGGCGCCAAAGCGTGCTTCTCGCAAGCTACATCGAAGAGCTGCGCAAGGTAATCGCAGAAAACCCGACCGTCAAGGCGCGGTACTGACCGCATATAGCCCGGCACGCGCTTTCGGGGATGCTGCAGCGTGAGCTCGGCATGGTAGAAGGCACCGGCAGGCCTTCGGACCTCACGCCATCGGGAACGTTTCCGAAAACGTGGCGTAAAGTGGACGGCCGTCTCGTGTTCAGTCAAGAAAGAATCGATAACTGCACTGTTCACGGTTCCATGCCTGGTTGTGGTGCATTTCTGGACGCCTATAGTCTGTATGAGCCCAATGGCGCCAAACTGGTATTTGACAATGTCTACTATAGGATTACAATGCAAGTGGCGAACTAAATGTAGTAGTTTGCTGGGTTTTGCGCAGGGCGCATCCGATGAAAGAAAGACGCCGGCGAATCGCGCAGTTCATCTGTCGGCCAACAGGTGAACTGCTTGCGTGCGATACGCCGGCTCGCTCTGGGTAGAGCAATGCCTATTATACGGGTTGTTGCTCCAATTCACTCTGCGCATGCCCGAAAGCGTCACGCAAACGAAAGGAATTGGAACAACATGAACAGTACAGCTCGTGCATTTAGCGGCGAGTTGCTCGGCACGTTCCTGATGTGCTTCTTCGGCATCGGTGCTGTCGCAACCGCCGTGATGGCCGGGGCCCACACGGGTCCGTTCCAGGTAGGCATGGTATGGGGCATCACCATCGCCATCGCCATCTACGCCACGCGCAACTTGTCTTGCGCGCACTTCAATCCCGCAGTCTCAATTGCCATGTGCGTCGCGAAGCGCCTCGAGTGGAAGGAACTGCCGATCTACCTTATCGGCCAGTGCCTCGGCGCCTTCCTGGCCGCATTCATCCTATGGCTGTACTTCGAGCCCACGTTGGCGACGCTCGCCGCGCTGCCTGCTGGCGAAGTATCCCCCAAGGGTGCCGATTGGGCGGGCGCGATCACGGTTTGGGCCGAGCCGTATCCGAACAACCCCGGCCTGACCATCGGCGTCCTGCAGGGCGCCCTTGGCGAGGGCATCATGCTCTGCATCCTTTTGATCATCATCTTCTCGATGACCGAAGACGCCAACGTCGGCAAACCCGGCGACATGATCTTCCCGCTCTTCATCGGTCTGACCATCACGATGGGCATCTGCACCGTGGGTCCGATGACGGACGCCGGCTTCAACCCAGCCCGTGACATCATGCCGCGTATCGTTGCCTGCATCGCAGGTGCGGACCCCTCTGCCGTGTTCGAGCCGGGCGTATGGGTCGTGTACGTAATCGCTCCGATCATCGGCGGTATCGTGGGCGCCTGGCTGTGGATGTACTGGCTCGAGCCGCTTCACAAGCAGTCGGCAGAGGCGTAATCGCCGCGAAGATGCGAAGGAGGGCGATGGGCTTCGACTGCATGCTGGTGGCCGACAACGTGCGCTTGACGAGATCCGCCCCGCTTCAACTTGTCAGGTTTTAACCGTTTTGGAAATGAAATAGACAGAAAGGAAAAACGATGGCAGTAAGCCGCGAAGAAATCAAAGAATACTACAGCAACGTAAGCATGAAAGAGCACGGCGAGATGGCCACCAACACGTGTGCGTGCGGGCCTGAGAGCATGCCCAACTACATCCAGAAGATTCTCGAGGAGATTCCCGAAGACGTCACGTCCCGCTTCTACGGTTGCGGAAGCCCGCTGCCCCCGGCTCTCGAGGGCTGCACGGTCCTCGACCTCGGCTGCGGTACGGGACGCGACGTGTACCTGGCCTCCAAGCTGGTCGGCCCGAACGGCAAGGTCATCGGCGTCGATATGAACGAGGACCAGCTCGGTATCGCCGAAGCGCACCACGCCGAGATGGCGGAGAAGTGGGGCTGGGATAACGTCGAGTTCAAGAAGGGCTATATCGAGGCCCTCGACGAGATCGGCATCGAGGACAACTCCATCGACGTCGTCATCTCAAACTGCGTGATCAACCTGTCGCCTGACAAGGAAGCCGTGTTCTCCGAGATCTGGCGCGTGCTGAAGATCGGCGGCGAGCTGTACTTCTCCGACATCTTCGCCGACCGCCGCGTGCCCGAGGACATCAACAACAACCCGGTGCTCGTGGGCGAGTGCCTGGGCGGAGCTATGTACATCGAGGACTACCGCCGTCTCATGACGAAGTGCGGCTGGCAGGATTTCCGCTATATGTCCAGCTCTGCGGCTACGATCGACAACGAGGAAATCGAGGCCCTCATCGGCAACATCGAGTACACGAGCCGCACCATCCGCGCGTTCAAGCTGCCCGACACCGTCGAGGACATCTGCGAGCAGTACGGCCAGACGGCAATCTACCGTGGCGGCATCGAGGGTTGCGAGAAGTACTTCGACTTGGATGACCACCATCGCTTCTACAAGGACCTGCGTCTGGACGTGTGCGGCAATTCCTGCACGTACGTCCAGGACACGCGCTTCGGCAAGTACTTCGAGATCTTCGGCGACCGCTCCATCCACTTCGGTCCGTACGAGGGCTGCGGCAACGCGCCTTCCGTCGGCGGTGACGATGGCGGTTGCTGCGGAGGCGGCTGCTGCTAACACGACAGTGTCTTGATGCAGCATGCTCGAACGCGCCTGGCTTCCCCCAGCCAGGCGCGTTTCTTATTTACGCGTGCATCCCGGAAGGTCAGACAACTTTACGAGCGCGTAATCGACCTCACCGAATGCCCCGGCCAGCATACATGGAACTTGGCAATGCGGCACGCTCGCTAGTAGTTCTTCTTGCCTCGTGCCTCTTGACAGTCAAGAAGTTCGTCGAGAAGTATCCTCCCAGAGTCCGAAACACTTACAAATACTTATGGTGAGAAAAGCGCTTTGACCTTGGCATATACGTATTCTTACGATTCCTTACTATCCCCAAGAAATTAGCTGGCAGCTAATGAAACGACCAAGCGGCATCGCTAGCATTCTCCTTGGAACTGCAAGCCACGAAGACGAGGAGATGCCATGCCAGAGCAAATCACACCTGAAACGCCCGCGAACGAATCCGGCAACGCACCTGAGCAAGTATCCGCCCAGCCAACCCAAGCGGGCCAGGCCAACCAAGCAGACCAGGCGGCCCAGGCCGCCCAACAGACGTCGGGTCTCGCCATCGCCGGATTGGTGCTCGGCATCATAGCGGTTGCGACATCGTTCGTCCCCATCGTGAACAACGCCTCGTTCTTCCTTGGAATCATAGGCCTCGCACTCGCAATCGCCGGAAACGTGAGCATCAAGAAGAGCGGCAAGAAGGGCCAGGGCATCGCCATTGCCGGCATCGTTCTCGGAATCGTCTCAATCGCGATCGTCCTGCTCATGCAGTCGATGTGCGCTGCGATACTGAGCTCGGCAACGTCGAGCCGCAGCTCGGCAAGCGCCCCGGCCAGCGCTGCGAGCTCCACTGCCGCCGACAGCACTGCGGCAAGCAGCGGCGCAGCGGCGGCCAACGGCGATACGGCAAGCAGCGCGGCGTCTGACGGCAGCACGTCGGGAAGCTCGGCTGCAAGCGGCAACGAGGGCAAAGCGGAATTCGAGGCGTCCATCGACGAGGCGCGCATCGTCGAGGACTACAACGGCGATCCCGCAATCGTAGTCCACTACACCTGGACCAACAACTCCGACGAAACCAGGAGCTTCGCCTCCACCCTGCATTCCAAATGCTTCCAAGACGGCGTGCAGCTCGACATTGCCGTAGTCAGGGACATCGACAACAACGGCTACATGGCCGACGTGCGCCCCGGATACGGAACGTCGTTCGAGCTCGCGTACAAGCTCAGCGGCAGCTCGAGCGTCGAGGTCGAGGTGACGAAGCTCGTGAGCCTCGACAAGGCCGTGATCGCATCGCAGACGTTCGAGCTTTCGTAGGCCGCATCGCATAATTCGCGCTGGCACCGCGGCTTCTGGTCGAACCGCGCATGTGCGCCCGCGGTTCCAGCAACCTTCTCCGCCGGCGGGGCCCCAGGGTTCCGCCGGCCGCGCTTCCGGCAGCCGGGCGCACCTCCGTTTGCAAACCGCAGCCTCGCCCGACGGCCGCGCCCTTGGCGCGTTCGCCAATATTTCGCAAGTTTGAACGGATGCCTGATACCATAGACGCATGAACACCGACCCACTGTCAGAATACCTCGACGCGCTGAAGCGGGAAGACTGCTACAGGACCGAGCGCGTCCTTAAGGAAACCCCGGCCGAAACGACGCAGGTCGTCAGCTTCGTAGGGGCGAACGGATCTACGACCGGGCCGTTCGTGCGCAAGCGCATCAAGCAGGCGAGCGGCATGGGCGTGGCATACGCGCGAATCCACGAAGCCCAGCGAAACGGCGAACGATTCAAGGGCATTCCCACCGTTCTCGAATGCTATCGCCATGACGAAGACCTGGTCGTCGTCATGGAATACATCCCGGGCGAAACGCTCGAAGACACGGTAGCCCGATGCGGCCCGTCGCCCGAGCTCGCCGCAGACGTGTTCCCGCGGCTCTGCGATGCGGTGTCGGAGCTGCACGAAGGCTTCGATCCGCCCATTATCCACCGCGACCTCAAGCCCTCGAACGTCATTCTCTCCGGCAGGAGCCTGACGGTCATCGACTTCGGAATCGCGCGCGAGTACCGGGAAGGCGCCGAGAGCGACACCGCGCATTTCGGGACAAGGTCCTTTGCCCCACCCGAGCAGTTCGGGTTCGGGCAAACGACCGTCCGCTCCGACGTGTACGCTCTCGGCATGGTGCTGTTCTACTGCCTTACGGGAAAGACCCTGTGCTCGACCTCGCGAGACGAGGACCTCGCGAATTCGGGCATCGCCGGGACAGTTCGCGACGTTATCCGCACGGCGACTTCGTTCGACCCCGAAAACCGCTACGCCAGCTGCGCAATCCTGAAAGACGCGTTTCTCGCTGCGCTACAGCGCAATGCGGGAGATTCCGTGCCGAGCGTCGAGGCGCCCCGAAAAGCAACGTCTGCCCTGAACGCGGGCGCGCCGGTCGAGACGTCTCCAAGCAAGGGTCCTTGGGGCGCGAGGAACGTCATCGTCACAATCGTCACGCTCGTCTTTCTGGCCACCGACATCACGGCGCTCGTAGGCCCGCCGAGGAACGCCTCGCCGGCCCCGGAGCTCTACAACTTCCTGACATTCGGGCCGTTCGGCATTTCGTTCTTTGCGGCCTGCGGCTATCTCGCGCTCGACAAGAAGCGCCTCGCAACACGATTCCCCGTTTTCGGGAAAGTCGAATCGTGGCACCTCTGGGCGCTATGCGGAGTCATCCTCCTGGTCACTTCGGCCATCATCAGCGCAATGGGAATCACGTCGAAGTAGCCGATGCGGGCTCACCTCTCGGGCGAGCCCTCCCGAGCCGCGAGCGGCTGGAACGACTCGTCGCCCACGAGAAGCACGGCGCTCCCACGCGTCAATTCCGTGAGCGCCGCCGCGACGCCTTCCGCCTCGGAGGCCAGCACCCGGATCTCGACGGTGACGTCGGCGGCGAACGTCGTGTCGACGACCTGGACACCCTGGCTTTCCAGCCAATGGCTGACCTGGTCGTAGAGGGGATAATCAATGCTGACAACGATGTCGCGGCACGATGCGAACGTCACGACGCGGGCGGCGGCGAACGCATCCTGCGCCGCCTTCGTGTACGCCCGCACGAGACCGCCCGTCCCGAGCAGCGTTCCGCCGAAATAGCGCGTCGTCACGCAGATGACGTCCTTGAGCTCGGCGTGCTCGATGACCGACAGCGTGGGAAGCCCGCTCGTGCGCGCCGGCTCCCCATCGTCGGAATACCGCACGCGGTTGTTCGCCCGCAGCACGTACGCGTACACGTTGTGCCGCGCCATGGGGTTGGCCGTCCGCACCGCATCGAGGAACGAAATCGCCTCGTCCTCGGTCTCGACATGCGCCACCTGACCGATGAACCGAGACTTCTTCTCCTCGTATTCGGCCTGAGCGGAGCCCTCTATCGTCTTGTAAGATTCCACTTCGCCTCCATAGCCGGAGAAGCGAATCTACTTCGCGCCCAGCATCTCGCGCGCGGCATCGAGCGCAGCGTCCAGCCCGTCGGGGTTCTTGCCGCCGGCTTGGGCCATCTGCGGCTTGCCGCCGCCACCGCCTTGGATGTGCTTCGAAATCTCCCTGATGCCCCCGCCGGCGTTGAACCCCGCCTCGACCGCCTCGTCGGTGCCGGCCGCCATGATGACGGGCTTGCCGTCCTTCACGGTGCCGATGACGAGCGCGCCCGGCTTCGGGAGACGCGAACGCACGATGTCCCAGGTATTGCGCAGGGCGCTCGTGTCCATGTCGTTCACGCGGGCGATGATGAGCGGGTAACCGACGTCGACGACGGCCTTGAGGAAGTGCGACAGGTCGGCCTCTGCCGCCGTCTGCTTGACGTTCTTCGCCCTGGCCTGCGCCTCCTTGTAGGTCTTGATGTTGGCGGCAGTGCGCTCGCTCACGTCGAACAACGGCACGCGCAACGCTTCCGCCGTTTCGCGCAGCTCGGACTCGATCTTGTTCATGTAGGCCAGCGCCTCGTAGCTCGTGACGGCCTCGATACGACGGACGTTCGCGCCGACGGAGCCTTCCGACGTGATCTTCACGAAACCGATTTCCGCCGTGTTCGCCACGTGGCAGCCGCCGCACAGCTCGCGCGAGAAATCGCTCGCCTCGACGACGCGCACGGTCTCGCCGTACTTTTCGCCGAACAGGGCCGTGACGCCCGAAGCGCGCGCCTCGTCGAGCGACGTCTGGTAGATGTTCAGCGGAATCGCTTTCATGATCTGCTCGTTCGCCAGCTGCTCGATCTGCTTGATCTCGTCGCGCGTGACAGCCTGGAAATGGGTGAAGTCGAAACGCAGCCGATCGGGGCCGACATACGAACCCGCCTGGTTGACATGCTCGCCGAGCACGGTGCGCAGGGCGGCATGCAGGATGTGCGTGCCCGTGTGGTTGCGCGTGATGCGCGCGCGGCGGTCGGCGTCGACGGTCGCGAGCACCTGCTCGCCTTCGAGCATGCGACCGCCCGTGACCTTCACGTAATGGCAGGTGAGGCCCTTCTCGGGAGCCTTGGTGTCGACGACTTCGGCCGTCGAGTCCTTTGTCGTGATGACGCCCGTGTCGCCGACCTCGCCGCCCATCTCCGCATAGAACGGGGTGGCGTCGAGGACGATCTCGCCTTCCTCGCCCTCGCCGAGCGACGCGACGCGCGCGCCGTCCTTGATGAGCGCGATGATGCGCGCCTTCGATTCGGTCTTGTCGTATCCGACGAACTTGGTGGCGCCGGTCTCCTTCAAGATATCGGCCTGAACGCTGCCGTAAGTCGACCACGCGGCCTCGGCGTCGTCCTTGGTGGCGGCGCGGGCGCGCTCGCGCTGCTCGGCCATGCAGGCGTCGAAGCCGTCCATGTCGACGGCAATGCCCGCCTCGCCGCAAATCTCCTGCGTGACCTCGACCGGGAACCCGAACGTGTCGTGCAGTTTGAACGCGACGTCGCCGGGAAGCACGTCGCCTTCGCCCATGCCCTCGATAGCCTCGTCGAGATAGGCCTGGCCCGTGCGCAACGTGCGCCCGAAACGTTCCTCCTCGGAGAGGATGACGCTCTCCACGAGCTCGCGGTTGTCGACGATCTCGGGGTATACATGGCCCATGAGCTCGATGATCTGGGCATAATATTCGCGCAGGAACGGCCCTTCGATGCCCTGCTTGTGGCCGTGCATGACCGCGCGGCGCAGCAGGCGGCGCAGCACGTAGCCGCGGCCCTCATTCGAGGGGAGAATGCCGTCGGCGATCATGAACGAGACCGAGCGGCTGTGGTCGGCCATGATGCGCAGGGACAGATCGACCTTCGCCTGCTCCTCGCTGATCGCGCCGGGAATCATGTTCCCATCGTAGGTTTTGCCCGTCAGGCGCTCGCCGACTGCCACGAGGCTACGCAAAACGTCGGTCTCGTAGTTGGACTGGACGCCCTGCATGATAGCAGCCGTGCGCTCGAGGCCGAGGCCCGTATCGATGTTCTTCGTGGGAAGCGGAGCAAGCGTGCCGTCTTCCTGGCCGTCGAACTGAGTGAACACGCAGTTCCAGTACTCGAGGAAACGATCGCAATCGCAACCGGGAGCACAATCGGGCTTTCCGCAGCCGAATTCGGGACCCTGGTCGTAGTAGAGCTCGGAGCAGGGGCCGCACGGGCCGGTGGGGCCGGCGCGCCAGAAGTTGTCGTCCTCGCCGAGGCGGCTGATGTGGCTCTCGTCGATGCCGAGCGACTTCCAAATCTCGATGGTCTCGTCATCGTTCTCGAAGACCGTGAAGTACAGCTTCTCGATCGGAAGTTCCAACACGTCGGTCGAGAACTCGAGGGCCCAGGCGCACATTTCCTTCTTGAAGTACTTCCCGAAGCTGAAGTTTCCCATCATCTCGAAGAACGACAGGTGACGCCCCGTCGTGCCGATGATGTCGATGTCGTTGGTGCGCACGCACTTCTGCACCGTCGTGGCGCCGATGTAATCGGGGTCGAATTCCTTAACATGCAGGAAATACGGCTTGAACTGCACCATGCCGGCGCTCGTCAGCAGAAGCGACGGGTCGTCGGGAATCAACGACGACGACGGCAGGCGCTTGCAGCCCTTCTGCTCGAAAAACTGCAGGTATTTCTCGCGGATTTCCGCGGTGGTCATGTAGTGCATGGGGACGGCCTCCCTCTCGATTTTCGCATTGGGAGTTATTCTAGCGCTTTTGGGTATGAAATGGGATTTCGCACGAACGAAACACGAGAGGCACTAGAAAGGCCCCTGCAAGCCGCGCTTCGTCGCGCCCGTTACTTGCGATGGGCGGGACGGCGGTCCTCGTCGGGAGCGTCCTGCGGCTGCTTCTCGGCGGAAGCGTCTTTGAGCACGAGCTCCGGAAGGCCGAGGATGCGTCCCGTGGTCTCCGGAGACACGGCTGGCGTGGGAGCCGTGGCGTCCGTCATGGGGTCGAATGCGTCGCCTTCGGGTGCGGCGCCCTTGAAGAACACGCCGTCCTCCGCGACGATGCGCCGACCGGTTTTTTTCTCGAAATAATAGACGAATAGGGATTTCACGATGGCGACAAGCGGAATGGAAAGCAGCGCACCGACGAGCGCACCCATCAACCCTCCCATCGCCGTTCCGACGCCCGAGCCGGCCATGAGAGCGATGAACGTGAGAGCGGGATGGATGTCGACGGAATCGCCCATGAGCTTGGGCGATACGAACGTGTAGACGACCTGTTGTATGACGATGGTGCCGACAAGCGAGATGAGGCCGACCAAGGGGCTTTCGACGATGCTCGCGATGAACGCGAGTGCGCCGCCGAGCCAAGGCCCGACGATCGGGATGATGTTCATGATACCCGTGATCGTGCCGATGGCCGCCGGGCTCGGCACGTCGAGGACGGCATAGAGCACGCCGCATGCGATGCCGATGATGGCACATTGGACGGTGGTCGCCTTGAGATAGCCGCCGACGACGCGCGTGACGGTCACGTGGATCATCTCGAAATCAGGGCGCAACTCGTCGCTGATGATTCGGTTGACCTCGCGGCCGAGACGGGGGAGGTCGATGAGCATCCAGAACGCGATGACGAGAGCGAAACCGATGCACATGACGATGTTGGCAATCGATGCACCCGCCGCAACGACGCCCGACGCCGCTGACGCGGCGGCACCTTGCAGCGCATCGCCGACAGCCGAAGTCGCGCTTGTAATCCAGCCGCGCACCTGGTCGTTTTGGAGAACGTCGGCATACTGCTCGTACAAGCCGACGGCCCATATCCTGAAGCCCTCGATGTAGCCAGGCAGGCTCTTGGCCAGCTCCTCGAACTGCGTGTTGACGCCGAACGTAGGCGAAAAGACGACAAATACCAGAAGCGCAATGACCGCCACAAACATGACGAACGCGAGCGTCGTGCCAATCGTCCGATTCACTCCATGATTATCAAGCCAGTTCACGGGCCCACGGAGCATGAAAACGAACACGGTCGTCCAGATGATGATGCCGATGGGGATCGCCAGGATTCCCGCCAGGTAGACGCCGACGGCCGCGAGCAGGATGGCGCCCACCCACGTCCATACGACAACGAGCCTATGGCGCGCTTTCGCGGCCATAGGCTCGGTCTTCGACTCGATTTCAGACGAGCTACTTGCCATTTTCCGCATCGTCGAAGAACGCCGACTCCTCGATTGCCTGGGGGTCGATCACGCTGTAGTCGCTCGGGGACGGTGACGGGAAGGCGTCCTCAAGCTCCTTCTCGGGCTCCGGCTCGGCAGCTGCAGGAGCAGCCTGCGCAGCGGCGCCGGCGGCTGCCGCCCCCGCGGCCTCGGGCGCGGGGGCTGCGGGGGCGGTTGCTGCATGCTTCGCTTCCTTCGCCTCGGCGGCCTTGTAGTCCTGCAAGGCGCGCGCCACGGCTTCGCGCTGGTCGGCAATCTGCGTGGACTCGTCGCTCGCAGTCCGCCCGCCGAGCTTCGTCTTGACCTTGAACGCGACGTTGTTGACGGCCTTGACCGGGACGTTTGTCAGGTTCTCGACGGCCGAGGTCGCGTTCGACGCGGAATCCGTGATCTCCGCGACGTTCTCGAGAATCGTGTCGACGCGCATCATCTCGAGGTTGACCGAGTCGATGGTCAGCATGACGCGGTCGGTCAGCGGGTCGACCTTCGCGACCACTGGCACGAGGTCCTTCGTCATGACCTCGACGTGGTCGAGCGTCGGAGAGAGCCGGTCTGTCATGTCGACGACCTTGACCCGTGCGATTTTCACGAGCTTTATGACCTCGATAAGCAAGAACACGAGCGCGATGAGCACGGCAATGCCCGCAATGGGGACCAGAATGTTGACTATGCTTTGTGCATCCATGAAGACCTCCTTAAGCCTTCTACTCTTCGAAGCCAAACTATAGCACATTTAATGGGCGCTCCCTAGCTGCCTAGCTGCCCGAAACCCTCTGTCAAGACTAGATTTTACCCACGGACTACGCTACCCTTTTTGCAGACCCCGTTTTCGAGGCCGTGTTTACAGCGGTGGACCGACATACAGTACTTAGGGAGCTCTAGATTGCGCGTGAAATGGGGATTCGCGTCCGTTGATGCGAAAGCCAGGCAGCAAGCTGCGAGCACCCACCTTTCGGGGTGGGTTCATCCTTCCGGTTCGGAGACGGGGTTTTAGCGCGCACGATTCCCCGCCCCGACGGCAACGCCTGCCCGGGCTCTAACTGATGCTTGCCATGCTTTTTCCCAAGCTCATTCGAGGCCTGCCGCTTTTCCCGGACCTATTCGAGCTTTGCCGCTTTTCTCGGGCCTATTCGGCGATTTCGGCGTTTTGCAGCATATCGGCCGCGTCGTTTCGCGTGTACGGGGCGATGGCCCGGAGCGCCGCGTCGCGCGCCTCGCGCGCATACGTCGGCTCCTGAAGCACGAACCGCATCTTTCCCCAGGCACCGTACTCGCCGACCTGCGTCAGCAAGATCCACGGGTCCTTTTCGAGCTCCGCAACCCCCTCGACGGCCCGTTTCGCGGCGACCTCCGCCTCGCGGATCAACGTCTCGTACCCGCGCCCGTCGTTGTTGAAGCACACCGGGGTGGCGACGAGCAGGGCGGGCTCGATCTTCTGCACGGTCGTCGAGTTGATGACCGCGTTCGGGATGAGATGGGTCGTGTTCTCGTAGTCCTCGACCACCGTCTGTCGCCACGACACGTCCTTGACGATGCCGTCCACCGAGCCGACCTGGATGTGGTCTCCGGGGCGGACGATGCCGAGCACGGTGACCTGGAGGCCGCCGATGAGGTTCTTTATCGTGTCCTGGAGGCCGAGGGACACGGCGATGCCGCCGACGCCCAGGGCTGCGAACAGGCCGTTGACGTCCACGCCGAAGCACGTCGAGAGCATGATGGCAATGCCGATGATCCACACGACCGCGCGGCAGATGTTAACGAGGATGGTGCTCGCGGGAAACGGCGACAGGTCGGCGTGCGTGACCTTGCGAACGAACTTCGTGACGATGCCCGCGATTATGGCGGTCGCCACGAGAATCAGCGCCGCCGCAATCAGCGTACCCAGCAAGCCGCCGCCGGTCAGCGAGCGGACAAACTCGACCATTTCCTCCATGTAAATCAAACCTCCTGTCAGGCACGTGACAGGCCGCAGGCGTCTCGAGCGCGCATCGGGTCCGTACGTGCGCACGCCCGCCCGCGGGCGCCTCGCTTTCTCGCCTATTCCACGGTGCCGTACACCTGGCCCCACGCATGGCCGCCGATCGACGAGTTCAGCTGGTCGCACAGGCGCTCTCGGGTGAACGTGCCCGGCGGGAGCAGGCGCGCGATCTCCTGCAGGTCTTCGGGCAGGTCGTTGGACTCCGCGGCAAGGACCACGTCGAGCCTGCGCACCTCATGATCCCAGGGCGCGTCCTCGAACAAGTCGTCCACTATGGCTTGCAGCGCCCCGAAGTCGGGGCTCGGCTCTACCGACATGGCCGTCCTCCTTCTCCAACGAACCGTCTACGCCTTGCGCGGCAGGACGTCCACCCCGTACAAGGTCGCCGCGAGCGCGCCCGTATAGGCCGGCGTTGCCGCGCCGGTGGCGCGAATGAACTGCACGCCGGCCGCGAACAGCTTCGTCGCCGCTTGCTCCATGGTGTCTATGGCGTAGTCGTCGCGCGCTTCGAGCGGCACGAGCCCCGAGGCCGAGCGCGCGGGGGTTCCTTCCGGAACGCGCAGCTGCGCGAGCACGGGCAGGTCCGTCTGCGCCATGGCCGTCGTCACGTAGCCGACCGCACAGCCGAGCGGGTCCGCTGTCTCGAACCCGACGACAGCGGCGCCGAGGTCTTCCATGACGGCGAGGGCCTCGGGCCATTTTTCGGCGGGCAGGGCGGCATCTCGGAGCGGATTGGGGTGTTTTGGGACGTCGACGAGGCTGTAGCCGCTGAAGGCGCTGCCGACGGGAAGATTTGCAAGCACGCTTTCGTCGGGCGTTTTGGATGCGCCTTGTGCGGCGGCGATCGGCGGCCGCCCGTCCCGGCCCGCTTCGGCCGGATGTTTCCCCACCTGGCTACCAGCCAACGTCACGGACGCGAATACGGGTTTGCCCGACACCTGGGACACGCCCATGAGCGCGCACTTCAAGTCGACGATGCTCGCAAACCCGTTCAGGAGAAACGCATCGAACTCGAGGCCGTCGAACGCGCGGGCGGCATCGGCGTACTGAATGCGGTTCTCGTTGAGCGACGCCTTGGACGACGCGTCGAGCGGCAAGCCGCAGGGGCCGATCTCGACGAGCAGGTGCTGGGGCTTCAGCTCCCCGGCGATGCGAACCGCGGCATCGGCGAGACGCGCGGCATCGCCCTCCATGCGAACGTGGGCCAACCGTGCACGCGTGATGTCCTCGGTCGTCGTGACCAGGCACTGCGCGCCGGCCATGACTTCGAGGTTCAAAGCGTCGCGGATCGCGTCCGGCTCCATGAGGTTCAGGTACTGCCGGTCGCGCACCACGTCGATGCCTTGACGGGCGAGGACGGCGTCGATGGGCGCCGAAAGGACGAGCATGTCTTTATGAAACCGTAGTTCGATATCGGGCATTGGCTGCTCCCGCCTTCCAAATCGTGATTGCGATAATCATAGCGCACGCCGTGATGCAGCGGGAGACGAAAGCGACGAGGCCCGCATGCCCGCGGGACGCGAGCATGCGGGCAGTCCGGGCGAACGAGCTCCTTTAAGCACGGCCCGGGCTCGGTCGGCTCTCACTGAGCGGGATTTAGTGTCCTTATTTTTCGGCGCATTTTTCACGACCTGGTAATTCCCGGCATCTGGTCATCGTTTCCAGTGAAATAAGGACACTAAATCCCGCTCGGTCGTGGTTTTCCGGGCGGACATACATAGCCCCAACATCCCGCATGCGCACCCGAATGCGCACCTACTTGCGCATGCGGATACTTGCTGCTGGCCCACAAAAAAACGAGGAGAAGCGACGAGGCCCGCTCGGTTAGCGGGCCTCGTCTAAGGAGGGGATGATGAGGTGCCTTGGCACCGCTACTGCTCAAAGCAGTACGCTTAAAAGGAGGGGAGCCTTTCTCAGCGCATCTGTAGTATAAAAAACCGTTTTGAATTGAGTATGATGCGGATTCGCTCAATTTGCGAAGTGGCTGTGAACATCCGATGAACGTGTCATCGCGCTGTAACTTAGCGGGGGCGCGAGGCGGGCGTAAATGGCACCTGATTAGCTCCCTTCGCTTTGTGCAATGCAGCTGCGAACGTACGGTATGATGGCAGCAAAACTTAAAGGCCAAGAAAACGCGCAATGCAAGGCTCGGTTCACTTGCGGCGCGGATAGGAAGGTGGCATATGCCGGATATCGAGCTTCGGCTAGGGCGCGACATGCTCGTCCTCTCGGCGCCGATCGACGCAACGCTTGCACGCCAGGGCGTTGACGTGGCGCGCGATCGGCAGTACCTCAACCTCATGGAGCCCGACGCGATTGCCGACGCGCTTCGCCTCGAGACGCTCGCGGGTGCGCATTGCCTGGTCACGACCACCGAAGACATCACGCGCGCCCGGCTTGCGCACGTGCGTATGGAGGGCGACGCTGCGCGCTTGGCGCGTTCGGCGGTCGAA
>ODAI013985103.1_pt1 | contig 34013 bp, 27 predicted proteins | sample 1539321 | NCBI WGS metagenome assembly ODAI01 (sample SAMN02144231, study PRJEB22623) | gut metagenome | biome: sheep rumen | host: Ovis aries | place: New Zealand
CTATTCGTGAGGCATAAGAAATAGGTGCAGTATTCTGTACCTATTTTATAGAATGAATTCATTTTTCATAGCATCTTTTAGTGTCCATATTTTGATATTAGCTTGGCCGATCAATGTGAAATGATGTTCTTCTGCATTCGGGAAAACACGTGTTGTAAAGAGGGCATCACCATCATTGACATAGACCTCTAGGGAAGATGTATCGATAAAGAGGCGTAAATGGGTTAATGGATGATCAAGCTGACGTGTGCGTGCTTCACCTTGTTCTTTATTGAAGCGTTTCTTCATACCACTACGATCAATGGTAATTGATCTAGTGTCATCTTCATAGAGGATTGTAATACCATCAGTCTGTGGGGTATTAAAGAGATGCATTTCTAAGTTACCTGATGTATGCATTTCAATTTCACAAGCTTCAGGCAGAATACCTTCATCAGGATCGATTTCTTGATGACGTAAACTCTTAAGGGCATCTAATGGACGCTGAATAAGACGGCGGTTACGAATTGTCAGCTCACGAGGCATTGTCAGACAGCCGGACCATTCATCTTCATCCGTTGGATAAGATGCATCGGGTAAGCCCATCCAGGCAACTAGTATTGCTTTGTCATTATCACCAATATTAGCAGCACATTCAGCTGCATAGGAATCAAAGCCAAAGTCAAGGACATGGAAATCGCCAATAGGAGTAAAGGTCAAAGTCTCATAATCCATCTTACCAATTAAGTAACCATTATGATGAATACTATCACCCCGTCCTTTTATCTTGATATGTTGTGGACAAAAGATGAGAACATCATGATCACCAATATGTTCAATAGAAGGGCATTCCCACATATCACCAAAATCTTCAAAACCAGGTACTTTTAATTCTCCGGCAAACGCCCAGTCACGATTAAAGTATTTTGATTTATAAAGAATGATACGCCCTTGTTTTTGTTTATTTTGTGCCCCAAGGACAATATAGTAAGTTTCTGTTTCTTTGTGATAGATGATCTTAGGATCACGTTGATGCTCAGTATAGTTGTCATTTGGACCAAATAGAGGCTTTGAATATTTATGAACACTGCCGTCATCACGTAAATTGACAAGGCATGTATAAGGTATACGTTTCCAGTCTTCATCACGGTGATTGCCGGTATAATAGAGATAGATGGAATGCTCTGTAACAAGGGCTGAGCCACTGTAAGCACCTTTGTTGTCATATTCACAATCTGGTTTAATACATACACCCTTGTTTTCAAAGTGTACAAGATCTTCGGATTCTGTCTGATACCAATATTTTAAGCCATGTACAGCTCCCCAAGGACACCATTGATAAAATAAATGCCATTTGCCATCATGGTAAACAAAACCATTTGGATCGTTTAATAAACCAGTAATGGGCTGGATGTGGAAATGCTGGCGATAGTGGGTGAGCTGAATGCGATTGTATAATGGCTTGATTTCATCAGCTGATTTCAATACTCTATAACGTTCTTCTTTTGTCCATTCTTTCATAATTATTTCCTCACATTATATGAAAAAAGATACTCTATTTATTATCATCATTTGATCTGTTTGCGATCCTTTAGGAACATCCTTATTCTCGTTCCTTCTTGTCCTGACACTTTCTCTTGAGGAGCATTACCCATCTTTCACCTAAATAATACCCAGCCAGAACTCAACCTTGTGCTTGGATTTTAAGCTTCTTGCATACCGCCTCGCCTCAATGGAGAGTTGCTCATATACATTGGCTTTGCACTTATTTGGCTTTACCGTATTTTACATGTCACTTCATGAACATTTCTCAAACTTTGTTATGCCAAATATTATGATGATTTTTATTTTGAGTACCTTTTTTAAGAAGGACTTTATCCCTTCTTTGCACTTATATAATAGCATTAAATGAAAACGCTTACAAGTGAAAAGAGTATATTTTCGTAAATTGAAAAAATATTGATGAATAGAAGAAAAACAGCATTGTAATTACAATGCTGTTGTGGGAAGTGTTGAGTTTTGATAGATTTCTTCAAGTGTATGACTTGCGAGATCTGCTTCGAAATGATTATGAATTGTCTGAAGAACGTCATCTAAGCCATCATGAATATGTTGCCCTACAGGGCAGTCTGGATTAGGATGTTCGTGGAATCTAAAGAGTGTATCATCAGCCTTTGTCTCCACAGCGCGATAAACATCCAGCAATGTAATCTCTGATAATGGACGTTTTAAAATAATACCGCCAGGACCTCTCTTGACATCTATTAAGCCAGCTTTCTTTAATGCCGACATACTGTTGCGGATAATAACAGGGTTTGTTCCCACGCTACCGGCAATGGCCTCGCTTGTATTTTTGCTGCTGTCTTTGACGTAAGCTACATAAGTTAATACATGAACTGCTACCGTGAATTTTGTAGATACTTGCATGTCCTCACCTTCTTCTTCATGATAATATATCACACCATACATTGAAGTACAAACGAAAAGCTGCCTTTTTAGGGCAGCAAATTAATCGGCATAGACAGAGATACGTTCTTTATCATGTTGACCATTTTCAATGGCATCCAACATTGCACTGGCATAATCAGCATAGGAAATAGTAGATTCATTATTTTTGTTGAGAGTCAATTCTTCACCTGCAAATGTATACTTGCCGCATGCTTCACCATCAGCAATAAAATTAGCTGCTGGAGATAAATATGTCCAATGTACATCATTACGCTTACGAAGAGCATTCAATGCATCAGCCATAGCGTTGGCAACAGGTAACCAGTCATGAGGGAAGTCAGCTCCTGATGAGACTGTTTCTGTATGTTCTTTATTTGTATAAAGACTACCTGCACCACCTACAATGAATAGACGTGTTGTTGTGTTTTCTACTAAATCTGCTAAGTGCTGTGATGTATCTGTATGTAAGTGCATAGCTTCACTATTCCAAGTACCAAAGGCATCAACAACGACATCGAAACCCTCAAGATCTTCTTTCTTTAAATCTAAAATATCTTTGACAATATATTTTGAAGCATCAGTATTGTTTTCTACATGACGACCAAATGCTGTTACATCATGACCTCTCTTAATCGCTTCACTAATAACTTTTCTAGCCACTCTTCCATTAGCGGCTACGACTGCAATCTTCATATTTATATCCTCCTTGATGTAATTAATTATATTACATATATTAGTATAATGATTTTTTATTAGATGTCAACTTATATGTTACAACAAGATATAAAATAAACTCCAATGCCTAAGCACTGGAGCTATTTATTATGCATTAACAACGTCTTCTTTAAGATCAGCGTTATCAGCATTATAGATGTCACGATCAATCATGTTTTCACTTTCAGCCACTAATACTGTCGCTGTAGCTGCACCAATGACATTAGTAGCTGTTCTTGCCATATCAACAATCATTGAGATAGGGGAGAAGAGAACAATCATTTCAATTGGTAAACCAGCAGCGGTAAAGAGGGCTGTGGCAGTAATTGTAGCAGTACCTGGAACACCAACGGTACCAATGGATACAAGTAATGTAAGAACAATCAATAAGCCATAATCACCAGCTGTGTAGTTGAGTTTCTGCATATGTACAACAAATACCGCAAGAAGCATTGGCCACATACCAGCACATCCAGGCATACCGAGGTTAGAACCCAGTGATGCGGTAAAGGATGCAACATCTTCATGTACGCCCATCTTTTCTTTTAACTGACGAATTGTTACAGGTAAAGTACCAATTGAACTCTCTGAAGTAAAGGCAACAACGCCTGCAGGTGCAACCTTCTTGAGGAACTGAATAGGATTTAACTTAGCGACAAACTTAATCAATAATGTTTCAACCCCAAAGATCTGAATAGCACATAAAGCATAAGCAATAACTAAGACAAGTAAGAGTGGAAGCATATCAGAAATCTTATTTGCGCCAACCGCACGGAAAATGAGGGCTGTAACGGCATATGGTGTAAAGTCAATGACAATCCCGATTGCCCCAGACATAACCTTATTACCAGCATCAATAAACTTCTTAAAATATACAACATCAGGATTATCCTTAACTAAACTGTTATAAGCTAAAGCAACGATAATCGCAAAGACAATCACAGGAACAACAGCATTAGTAGACCATTGTGCTACAAGGTTGGATGGGAATAACCCAACAAGTGTATCAATAATAGAAGGCACCTCTCTTGCTTTAGTAGCTGTCTCAGGAACATAGTGGAAATTTGCCCCAATATTGAAGACTAAAGCAGCAATCAAAGTAAGAACAGAAGCAGATAATGTCTGGAATAATAACCATAGAACTGATTTCAAACCAATGTTCTTCAAACGAATAGAATCACTTAAGTTTGTGATACTTGCCGTAACACTAAAGAGAAGTAGTGGAACGACGAAGGCTGAAAGTACCTGTGAATAAATTGTACCAACCATGGCAACAATATTATAATGTGTTGTAAAGAGAACTCCCAAGAGAATACCAAAAGCTGTTCCTATTAAGACAAGCAGACCAAAATCAAGATCTTTTTTCTTATCTAGGAAGAACAGCACTGCAAACATCACGAGTGCGACTGCTGCAGCGACAAAATCTAAAACAGTAAAAGTCATAATACTTTCCTCCATTTCTATAACTTTAATCCCTATAAACCTACTTAACAAGTAGGAATATAACGATATTCTACAATACCCATACGGTTATGTCAAAGCATATAGTAATGAATTTTTCATCTTTTTTTGCAGTCATTCTAATAAGCGCTTACATTTCTTTGTCCTTCGTTTTTGTTTAAAAATATACTCAAATATAACTTAATATTAAGTAATCAAAAAATATTCAATAAGACAGATTATTTCTTATAGTGTTGATATATGATTATTTAAATGAAATAAGATGAAAGAAATAAAGCTGTAAACAAGCGATAAAATAAAATACCATATAATAAATATATGAAAATAGGGTAAATAAAATATAACTAAAAATATAATGAAATTTAAGTAAAATGAAAATGGAGAAAAAGAAAAGAATGAGCTGGTTTGCTCATTCTAGGGGTTGCATATTTTACAAGGATTATAGCCTTGGCTTATTGCGCTGTCACGATTATTGAATGTGACTTTGTTTGACTGGTTCATGCGGGCCACCATTCGACAGTTATCACGATGAAATTTCATTGTATTTTTATTACCAATATAAGTTGCGGCAACAGGTGTACTTTGGGCCTTTTGTGTGCTTTGTTGTGAGGTTGAATTGGATTGACTAGAAGCGTTGCTTGTACCATCTGCATAGTTGATGTTAACACCGGGCTGGACATTGTAACAGAAGACATTGAAGAGAATCGATGCTCCATTATCAGCAAGTGATTTTGCTTCCATAAGCACACCTGAAGCAACAAGGTTGTTGCCATCAAAGATAGGTGTGACACGGTAGTAGACGGGCTGATTGGTTTCTTTGATATAGTCGGTTACCATGTTTTCAAATGGCAACATACCTTCGATATTGAGGTAACGTGTTCCGGTGATCAGATTTTTTACATTCGCATTTTCACCCGTTAACTGATAACCGATCAAATGACAACGATTATAGAGATAACCGGCACTTCCTTTACCTACTGCTTCATAACGTACTGTCTGCCAGCCACTAGGTTTCACATCGGCAATTGAACCACGCTTGGTTGTTGGCATTAAAGCTTTGGTGATACAGGCTGTTGCTACGCCACAACGTCCTAACTGGTCCAAATTTGAATAGCTTTCAAACGGTTTATTGCTTAAGTTATTGGGAAAAAATGGTTTATTGTCATTGATGACAACATAGGGTTTACCGCTATAGGCAGGAATGCTTGAGAGTGAGAAATTCGTAGTAGGAGCTGTTGTAACGGGTGCTGGTGTGTCTTGTTGTGCTGTCTGGTTTTTCTTTTCTTCTTTATTTTTATTTTCTGTTTGTTTTGATTTTGCGACTTCGCTTGTTTTCGGTTCGCTATTTGTCGTTGTTTCACTAGCACATCCTGTAAGCAATAATGTCGCTAAAAGGATGGCGGTTAGAAAACGCTTGTACTGTTGTTTCACTTTTCAAAAACCTCCAATAAAATATTATCATGGGAAGATCCAACAAACTCTATAGAATCTGTTAAATGCATGTCAAGAGATGGTTGATAGTCAAGAGAAAAGTCACTTGGATAATGCCTATTCCAGTGGAATAGATAAAACATGTTAATATTGTCTTTGTAAGCAAGTATTTCCTTGTCTTCCACAAAGCAATAGTCATACTCTCCAGCATGTTCTAAATAATCATCATCAACAATAATATTGTCCTTATTCTCAAATAGAGAGACAGAAAAAGGACTGATAAAAAGCTTCTTATTACCTACTATCTCTAGAATTTTCTCATTAAGAATACGGTCTCTAGATACCCTGCGATGATTAAAAAGAATACCCCCATCATCCTCAATTACACATAATATTTTCATATAAACCTCCTTTATGAAACAATATAACAATTTTTAAATACAAAATAGATAAAATCATGTATACTATGTATGAACTTCAATATATTCCATTAGCAGCCACTTGGAGGTATATATGAATGACAATATCCGTGATATTTATCTTGAACTCAATGCTATTAGTCAGATTATGCATCTGATTAGCTTACATGATGAAGATGGCTCACTTGCCTATCTTGATTACCTCGCTTTAAGAATTGATGATCTTCTCGTTAGACTCAATAGAGACTCCCTTGAATAGGGAGCTTTCTTTTTTATGTTATCACTATGTCAATATTTCGTGAAGAAATTATTATTAACTTGTATCACAAAGATAACACAGGGCATAATAATAAAAAGGGGGAATTATAATGATTGAAGTCATACATTTAAGTAAGTCTTTTGGCAATCTTGAAGCCGTTAAGGATATTAGTTTTTCGGTGAAAAAAGGACAGTTCTTTGCCTTCCTAGGTGTCAATGGTGCTGGCAAGAGCACAACGATATCAATGATCACAAGTGAGCTCGTACCTACTCGTGGCAAAGTAATGATTGATGGCAGAAATGTCCTGGAAGAAAGTATGAATATTAAAAAAATGATTGGTGTCGTTTTCCAGGATACTGTTCTTGATCAAGACCTTACAGCCTATGAGAATCTTCAGTGCCGGGCAGCTCTTTATGGCATCATGGGAAAGACTTTTATGAAACGCTTTAATGAGCTTGTTGATATCTTTGATATGGGTGATTTTATGGATCGTCCATTGAAACATCTCTCTGGTGGACAAAGAAGACGTATTGATATTGCTCGTGCGCTTATCCATCGACCTCAATTACTGATTCTTGATGAACCAACAACAGGATTAGATCCAGGAACAAGAAAAATGATTTGGGCCAATATTGAAAAGCTTCGCCAAGAAGAAGGACTAACGGTCTTTTTGACAACGCATTATATGGAAGAGGCTGACCAAGCGAGCTATGTTGTCATTATTGATCATGGACGGATTGCAGCTAAGGGAACGCCACATGAACTTAAGAATTGCTATGCCCAAGATACACTTTATCTTTATGATGTCAGTGAAGATGATGTCAGAAAACTGCATAGGGCTTATCAAGCTATCGATCATGGCTATGCGATTAGGCTTAATGATGTTCAAGAAGCCACAAAGCTTATTCTGCGCTATCCACAGCTATTTATTGACTATGAAATTATTAAAGGGGATATGGACAACGTGTTCTTAAATGTTACAGGAAAGAAGGGTGATGTAAATGAAGACGATGTTTATATTAATGCATAGACACCAAAAACTCTTTTTTAAAGATAAGGGGATGTTCTTTTCATCTTTAATTACACCTGTCATTCTTATCGTGCTCTATATGACCTTTCTTGATAAGATTTATCATAATAATTTTATATCATATATGCCTAAAAACTTTTCTTTATCAAACGCAATCATTAATGCCACAGTCGCTTCCCAGCTCATTGCATCCTTGCTTGCAGTTTCCTGTGTCACAGTGACTTTCAGTGTCAATATGACAATGGTTCAAGATTATGCATTAGATATCCGTAGAGACTTTGATATTTCACCAGTTAAAAAGAATATACTTTACTTAAGCTATTTGTTTGCAACAATCATGAATAGCTTATTGATCAATATTGTAGCACTTCTATTAGGCCTGATTTATATAGCAACTAGGGGTTGGTACTTACAATTTACAGATATCCTGTGGCTGATTGGTGATGTTGTTCTTTTGGTTGTCTTTGGTGCAGTGCTCTCGGGGATTGTTTGTTTCCCCCTAAGGACACAAGGCCAACGCAATGCAGTAGGAACAATTGTCTCAGCTGGATATGGCTTTTTATGTGGAGCCTATATGCCACTTCATTACTTTGGAACACATCTTCAAAAAGTGATGAGCTTCTTCCCAAGTACTTATGCGACATCCTTGTTGAGGAACCATTTCTTAAAACAGCCATTCATTAAGATGAAAGAGGCAGGTGTGCCACGTCAAGTCATCAAGCAAATCGCAATAAGCCTAGACTGCAAGCCTAAATTCTTAGGCCATGTTGTAAATGTGGATATGATGATTCTCATGTTGTTGGTGGCAACTATTGTACTTTGTATGATTTATCTCTTTTTAAGCCGACATGTATCCAAGAGGTCATGATGGTATGACTTATAAGTGACATAGTATTCTATTCTTTGATAGTATATAATAAAGAAAAACATAAAGTGAGGAATACATATGCTTCAAATTCATCATCTGACAAAAACATATGGCAACAAGATGGCAGTAAAAGACCTAAGTCTACATATCGCTCCAGGTGAAATTTATGGCTTTATTGGCCATAATGGTGCTGGTAAGACAACAACATTACGTTCAGTCGTCGGTATCTCGCAATTCGATCAAGGGGAAATACTTATTGATGGTCACAGTATTCAAGAGGAACCAATAGCATGTAAGAAAATCATTGCTTATATTCCTGATAATCCTGATCTCTATGAATTTATGACAGGCTATAAATATTTGAATTTTATTGCGGATATTTATGGTGTGGACAGTAGGACTAGACAGGAGAAAATACAAAAATATGGTGATCTCTTTGAAATCACCAAAGATCTTGGACAGCCTATTAGTACTTATTCCCATGGGATGAAGCAGAAACTGGCGATTATTGCAGCCTGGATGCATGATCCAAAACTCATCATTATGGATGAACCATTTGTCGGGCTTGACCCCAAAGCCTCCCATCTTCTTAAAGGGATGATGCGAGAAGTCTGTGAGGCGAATGGTGCTATCTTCTTCTCAACCCATGTCCTTGAAGTAGCGGAAAAGCTTTGTGATAAGATTGCGATTATTAAGAATGGTGAACTCATCAAACAAGGCACAATGGAAGAAGTGAAAGGGGACGAGAGTCTCGAAAATGTCTTCTTGGAGCTGGAGGAAGAATAATATGTTGTCTATTTTGGTGAAGAAACAGCTTGCTGAAATATTTAGAAGCTTTTTCTATAATCCTAAAAACAATAAAGCACGTTCTCTTTTCTCAAAGATCATCATGATTGCTTTGTTCGCATTTCTCATGATTGGTATTCTTGGAGGCATGTTTTTAGCCATGGCAATGGGCCTGCGTCCCATAATTAGAAGTGGTTATGGCTGGTTCTATTTTATGGTCATGGGACTTGTGGGTTTGTTTTTAGGCATATTTGGCAGTGTCTTCAATACTTTTTCAACACTCTATCTAGCGAAAGATAATGACTTATTACTCAGTATGCCTATTCCTATTAAAGACCTCATTGCGTCAAGACTGATCAGTGTCTATCTCATGGGATTGATGTATAGTGCCGTTGTTTGCCTTCCTGCAATTATTGTCTATTTTACAGTTTCATCCATCAGTTTCCTTAAGATTGTTGGGGGACTGAGCTGGTTTTTAGTCATTAGTATTTTTGTTTTTACATTAAGCTGTTTATTAGGTTATGTCGTTGCTTGGGGTTCTTCAAAACTCAAACATAAGAATATTGTCACAGTTTTCATCTCTATTATCTTCCTAGCCATCTATTATGTATTCTATTTCAAGGCTGTTGATATGATGAATGTGCTTGTCAAGAATACTGTTCTCTATGGGCGGACAGTTAAAAATGCTGCTTATCTTCTCTATTTATTTGGCAAAATGGCAGAAGGCAGTGTTGTCGGTATAGTTGGCTATTTAACGCTGTCAGTCCTGATTGTTTATCTCTTATGGTACATATTAAGCCGCAGCTTCTTCAAAATCGCAACAACCTCTCAAACAACTATCCATTCCAGTATCAACAATAAAACCTTCCAGCAACATGCCCTCTTTAAAGCCTTGCTTTTGAAGGAATTTGCACGTTTTACGAGCAGTGCCAACTATATGTTGAATTGTGGCTTAAACATTCTGATCATGCCTATTGCCGGTATTGCTCTGATTATCAAAAGCCAGGAAGTCATAGCTGTCATTCAAGCTTTAAGTCAAAATGTTGAAGGTGGGTTGGTTGTTATGATTTGTGCAGGAATATGTTTGTTGGCATCTATGAATGATATGGCTGCACCTGCCATGTCACTTGAAGGAAAGAGTATCTGGATTGTACAATCATTACCTATTGAAGCTTCACTTCTCGTCAAAGCTAAAGCCGGCATGCAATATATTCTAACTGCTATACCTGTATGTTTCTTTTCTATATGTGTGATTATAGCTTTTAGATTATCATTTATTTCAAGTATGTTTATTCTGATCTTCCCACAGCTCTATTGTCTATTTACAGCCTTATTTGCATCATGGATTGGGATGATAAGAGCTAATCTTCAATGGACCAATGAACTCTATCCTATTAAACAGTCACTCTCAGTTACAATCTGTTTATTTGGCGGATGGGGTGTAAGTGCTATTATTGGCTTCTTCTATATCTATATAGGTTATCATCTTGGCATGAAAATCTATTTGTTGCTTATAGCTGCATTATTGTTGGGATTATCTTATATCATTATGCATTATATTGATCATCATGCCAGTGAGAAATTAATGAATATGCACTAGGGAGACTTTGTCTCCCTTTTTGGGTATGAAAAAGACGATGCTGGGAAGGACATCGTCTATGATTATTATTTGGGAATTTGTATTAGGAATTATTTTTTATCTTTTGAATGACGATCGCCAATCTGGAAGTCATCACTATGTTCAAACATATAGGATACAGTAATTGGATCATCACCAGTGAGCTTTTTAAAGTCATCTGTGAACTTAGCCATCTTGCCTTCACGAATAGACTGGCCAAAAGTGACCATGCCTTCAGAAGAGAATGGTGCTTCACTGCCATCTTTGAATTTGCCATCAGTTGTGCGTGGAACACCCATGGCATCAAAGACTGCATAGTTTTCTTCATCCGTGATGAACTTATAGGTTACATGATTGCCTGTTGCTTTATTGCCATATTCAATAAACTGACTGATGGTCATGAGTTCAGCTCCATTGATATTTAAAGCCACATTGCCATATTCAAAAGCACGATGAAGACCATAGGCAACAGCTTTCGCACAGTCCTTTCTTGAGATATAGGCCATTAAGCCATCTCCCTGATTGTTTGTAAGGGGTGCGTTGAGATGAACATAAGTGAAGTAGTTTGTGATCATTGCTTCAGCATATTGGGAATTTCGCATGAAGATATAATCAAGACCAGCTTCTTTAATATAATTTTCAGTATAAATATGATCAATCTTTTCTACTGAAGGCATACTTTCATCATCAGCATTGACAAGTGATGTATAGATGATCTTCTTGACACCAGCTTCTTTAGCTGCATCGATACAATTACGATGGGCAGCCTGTCTCTTTACCCCAACAAAAGGCATGGAGATCAGTGCTAACGCATCAGCACCCTTAAATGCTTCAACAAGACCATCTTTGTAGTTAAAGTCAGTGACATGTGTGGTAATCCCCATATCCTGATAAGGCTTGAGTGCTTTTTCACTATAACCACAGAATACAAGATTATCTTTGTCTTCAAGACTCATGAGGACTTTAGCAGCTTCTTGACCAAGATTGCCATCAACACCAGTTAAAATAAGTTTAGACATTTCTTTTTCCTCCTATGCCTCCATTATAATGAATAAATTCACATACTTCCAATTCAATAATCCAATAGCCCATTAGAAAAACTAATGAAAGCTTTCAATAAACCTACGAAGAGAAACATTCGTTGTATTTTTAGAATAGCCTGCACATATGCGATAGGTATGATGTGTATCATTAATAGGGATATAATGTATTGCTCCCTGATAGCTATTGACAATATCAGCAGTAGGCACAAAGCCTAATAAATGTTCCGTAATAATATAGAACATCTCTGTATCAAGATCATCCACTGTTTTCGCAATAATAGGTTCATAGCCATCTAGCTCACGACAGCGCCTTAAGAATTCATCATAGCTATCTCCAATTTGATTTCTTGAAAGCATGATTATCTGATAATTATAAAGTTCATCAATACTGATTGATTGATGGTCATATAGTGGGTGTCCCTTACCCACAATAACACCATATTTTCCTTCAGCTAACGTTTCCGAGACCATTCCTTCTTCATCAAATGTATGCGTAAAACTTAAAATACAATCATAAACATGACTATTGATAGTCTCATTGATATCCTTAATCAAAACCTTATCAAGATCAATCTTGATTTCTGGATAATGTTCATTAAAAAGAGGAATATAGCGCAACAAGAACTTTAAATCCTCAAATGACGTATAACCAATATGAAGAGAAGGCATAGCTTCTTGCATGGACTCTTGCAGGTGTTCATATTGTTTAAGGATGAGCTTAGCCTGTTCATAAAAGATTGTCCCTTTGTGGGTAGGAATGATGGGTGTGTTCTTTCGATCAAAGAGCGTACTGTCATATTCTTGTTCTAATGAGGAGATGAACTGGGAGAGGGAGGCTTGAGAGATATAGTTCTTCTTAGCTGCTTTAGTAAAACTGCGACATTCATAAAGGTCAATATAGTATTTTAGTTTTTCGATATGCATAGGCTGTGTCCTTTCGCTTATACTATAGCGAAAAAGGTATTTTTCGTTAAGTGTTTCTTATTTTATCTTGTAATGAGGCATGATATTATGAAGGAAATGGAGGAAAATATGGAGAAACATTTGTTTGAATATGTACCCACAAACTTCTTTTCCTTGCTTGCCTCACCAACACGAGAGATGAATGCTGACTGTTTGTTTATCACTTATGATGCCTTGCGGGGAAGAATGAGTTATGCCTGCTTAAAAGAAGAATTTGTGGATTTAATGACGGATTATTTTGAAAATCATTATATGAATATCCCTGATGATGAGATTAAGGGGACACCAAGGGAAAAGGCTTTAGCCATGCTTGCTCGTTTTAAGGAATTTGGCTGGGTGAATATTGATGATGATAGTGGGAATTATGAAGTCTATGTGACTTATACGGATTATGCGATTCGTATTCTTCAGACTCTCTTTGACTTAGATCATATCCACGATATTACATATTCCGGCTTGATTTATGCGATTGCGAATTGCTTCCGTCATTTTGATCTTGAACATGGCTATCTAGCCTTTGATAATGCCTATAAGCAGACGATGGTTCTTGGAGAAAAGCTTCAGAATCTCAATTCCAGCATCAAGAAATATATCCAGAAAATCTATGATGAGAAGAAGAATGAGAGCTTGAATGGCTTACTGGATACATTGTTGAAGGATTTCCAGATTGAGGTTGTTGACAGAGCCTATTATAATCTCACAACCTATGATAATCCTGCTAAGTTCCAGCTTGAAATCATTGATAATATCGATAAAATCATGAGCAATGATAACTTAGTAGAACTTATTATTCATCAGATCAAGGACCGTCAAGGGGTTGATTATGATGAAGCAAGTTACATTTTTTACCATCAGGCTGAATTTATCAAAGACTCATTTGATCATATTGAAGATATTATGAATGAAATCAATCTAAAACATTCTCGCTTTGTTCAGTCAGCACGTGTACGTATTGAATTCCTCTTAAATAATAAGAAAGACATTGAAGGTAAGATCAACAAGATTATTCGCAATCTTGATGATCATATGGACATCACAAAGATGAGTCAGGTTGCTTATCTTGATGAAGATTCACTTTATACACCACGTATTAAGACCATCAAAGGTGATATTGAAGAAGTCAGGGAGATTGCATGGGACGAAAAAGACATTCAACAACGAATCGCCCGCTTACATCTCACTAATCGCATCAACAAGAAAACAGTGGACGCCATGGTTCTAGCAAGGTTAAAAGAAGAGGAATCCTTTCTAGCAAGCAGCTTGCCTTTAGAAACAAGTGAAGATGCCGCCTATCTTGCCTTAATCTTCCTCTATGGCTATAGCCATCAGGCGAGCTATTGTATTGAGTTGCAAGATGATCTTATTGAGAAGAATGGCTATCGGTTTAAAGAATTTGTAGTGGGGAGAAAGATATGAGTTATAGTCAAGATGCAAGTAGTTTTTATGAACGTTACAGCATGCTAGAAGAACGCGAAAAGGCGAGAATAAGCAAGCTGGTGAATAAGCTTTTAAGTGTGAATTTTATCTGCCGGGCGAAGGAAACAGACCGTGACGATTATTATTTCTGTGTACGCTATGAGCCAATCTTTAAGGCTTATTTCTCGTTGATGGATTATGATCTTAAAATCAATAAACAGAATGAGGTTGTAGCCCTCTCAAATCGAGAAGGTTATAATCATTTGCAGTTACGTCTTAATGAATCATTGATCTTGTTGATACTTAGAAAAATGTATTATAAGAAAATGAATGAATTATCTCTAAATGATAATATCAGTATGAGAATTGGGGAATTACATGAAGAAATCATGGCAACAAATCGCTTTGATAAGCGTATTGGTAAGAAAGAACTAGGACAGATCATAAGACTTTATAAACGTTATAATCTCATCGATATGATTGGGGATGTTGGTGATGATGACAGTGTTCTAATTCTTTATCCAAGTATTCTCTATGCCATTTCCATTACGCAAATTGAAGAAGTAGAACGCAAAATTGATGCACTAGCTAAGGGGGAGAGTGTGAATGAAGAAAATCACGAAAATGAAGCTGATTAACTGGCATCAGTTTCATAACCAGACCATTGATATCACTGACAATGTCATGTTGACAGGGGAGAATGGGACAGGTAAATCAACAATTCTTGATGCCATTCAATTTGTCTTAACAGCTGGTAAAGTTAAATTCAATTCTGCAGCCAATGATAGTGCTAAGCGTTCTATTAAGACTTATATGCGTGCAAAATTAGGTGTGGAAGGCAAGGAGGTCTTAAGAACTGGGGCAGTCATTAGTGTTATTGCCTTGGAATACTTTGATGAGAAATCAGGAAAAAGCAATGTTCTTGGTGTACATTTGACACTTAGTGAAAGTGATTATTTGCGTAAGCTTTTCTTTAACTATCAGGGAACAATCTCTGATGACTATTTCTTCAATGCACGTCATGTCAAAGAACGTGTGAATTTTAGGAAAACCATCCAGCAAATTGACAGCAATGCATCATTTGTGGAAAAGGAAGATGAAGCAAGAGAGCTCTTTAGAAGAATAATGGGTGTGGATAAGAAATATGCCGATCTGATTCCAAGAGCTTTAGCCTTTAAGCCTCTTTCTAAGGTTGATGAATTTATTTTTGAATTCATTCTCAAAGAAGAAAGTATAGATATCCCAGTACTATCTGATAATATTCGTAACTATCGCCTGCTTGAAAACAAGCTTAAAGAAGTAGAAGAGAAAATTGCAGCCTTAACACATATTGATGAGACTTATAATTCCTTTATACAAGCTAAAGAAGATATCAAAACATCAAAAGATCTCACCATTTACTACCAAATCAAACAAACTCAGGATACCCTCAATCAAATCCATAAGAATATCACCATACATACAAGTGAAATCGAAGCCATAAGTAACCAGCTCTTAACCCTAGAACAACAACGTACAGATTTGTCTAATCAACAACATCATTATCAAAGTTTACTTGATGGTAATGCCGATTACCAACAAATGAAGGAACTTAAAAATGAACTCGAACGTTCAAAAATGACACTCACTCAAAAAGAGAAAGCCTATCAATCCTTCATGAAAGAATTTCATCAGGAAATAGAAACCTATAAGAAACTGCGACTTTTTGCACCCTTTGTCGAAAAGGTCCAAGAAGCTTCCTACGATACATCATTATTACGTACCTCTTTCAATACAATCACTCAGGAATTGCTTTCACGTAATGATCAATTACAAAAAGAACTATCTAAGATAGAATATGATTTAGACAAACAACGATCAGACGAGCAAGCTCTCAAAGCTATTCATGCCCGTTTAAAACAACATCGATTCTCTTATAAACCAGAGATGGAACGCTTGTTGAAAATCTTAAAAGAAGAATTGCTCGCACATTATGGTAAACCTATTGAAGTTAGACCAGTCTGTGAATATTTAGAGATTCAGGATGAAGAATGGCGCCAGGCAATCGAAGGCTATATGAATACCCAGCGTTTTGATTTGATTATTGAGCCTGAATACTATGACTTTGCGGCGAAGGTTTATGAAGCACATCATAAGAAGGATCGCCTATTTGGGACAGGAATTGTCAACTGTGATCGTCTTATGAAATATGATGAGGTTGATGAAAATAGTGTTGCGACACTGGTTACTTCAAAGAACAAATATGCCCTACTTTATGCCAAGATGATTCTTGGGCGAGTGAAAAAAGCGAATAGCGTAGAAGAAATGAAGCAATATAGGACAGCTCTGACGAAAAGCTGTATGGTCTATAAGAACTATACTTTGCGTGCACTTAATCCTAAGGTCTATGAAATACCTTATATTGGTATTGAAGCCTATAAGTTACAGATTAAGCTGATTGAAACAAAACTAAATCAGCTTAAAGAAACAATGAGTGAAAATACAAAGATACAAAAGACTCTTGAAAAAAAGCTGTATCTTATTCGTCAAAGTAAATCAGCACTCTTAGTGAAACAAGTCGGTATTATTGATGAATATCATACTATCAAACAAGCTACAACAAGTCTGCAGAAGCAATATGATGCAATCAAGAATAATCCGACATACATTGACTATCTCAATGCATTAGAGAAAGTCCAGAAAGAACTGAATACCCTAAATCAGACAATCAGCGAGAAATATACATTTAAAGGACAACAACAAGAAAGTCTTAAGAGTGCGCAAGAAGAACTGCTTCAATCAGAACAAAAACTTGAAAGCCTTCAAAGCCAGGATATTGATTTTCATATCTATCAACAACAAATTACATATTTCAATGAGAAATACAAAAAGAACTATCAACGAACACTCAATGAACTTCATACAATTATAGTTGATGGTGAAAATACATTGCATATGAAAGAAAACCAGGTGATTCAGAATATGCATGATTTCAATTTAGTCTTTGATGCGGGATATGAAGAATCAATCAATGGCTATCATCAATATCAGGATGAACTCATGCGTCTTCGTGATATTGAAGTTGTTGAGAGACAAAGTGAAGTGATTGAAGCAAAACGTAAATCAGAAGCAAGCTTCCAGGAATCCTTTATTTCTAAGCTGCAAAGCAATATTAAGAATGCCAGAAGGGAGATTGATCAATTAAACAAAGGATTAGTTGAGATTGATTTTAATGGTGATCGTTATCGCTTTATTTGTTCGAAATCTAAGAATCCACGTTATAGTCGCTACTATGACATCATCATGAGTGGGCAACAGTTCTATAGTGAAGACCTTTTTACAACTTCTCTTTCTGATGAAAATAGAGCGATTATGGGTGAACTCTTTGATCGTTTGTCGGACTATGAGCAAGGGGATGACGCGATTGAACAGGCACTTAGAGACTTTACGGATTACCGCCGTTATCTTTCCTATGATATTGAGATTACTCATGAGAATGGTGATGTGACATTATATTCAAAAGTCAGTGATGAGAAGTCTGGTGGTGAAACACAAACACCATTCTATGTCGTTATTGCTTCTTCATTCCAGCAACGTATTAAAGAAAGACCAAATGAAGACTCTGGCTGTGTTGTCTTATTTGATGAAGCCTTCAATAATATGGATGAAACACGTATACAGGAAATGATGAAATTCTATCGTGAACTCAATATTCAGATTATTCTCGCTGTACCGCCTGCTCGTGCAGAAACAATTATGCCATATATCGAAACAACATTAGTTGTCGTTAAGACAAGTGAAAATGCAGCTATTGTCAGAGGAATCAACCATGCAAGAGAAGGATTATAAAAAAGAGGTTGCGAATAAGTTACTCTCTAAGTATGAAAACTCTAAGCACTTTCTTGAGCTCAATAGTACAAATAGACGTGTCTTACTAAAGATGACAGAAATCAATAAGCACTATAATGATTCTTCGTTCTATAATCAATATCGCCAAATAAATGATGCGGTTGATACACTTGAGGAAGAAGGCTATATTGGTATCAACAAAGATATGCAGGGTGACTATGTGTCTGTGGCCTTAATACTGGATTTAGAGAAAATCAAGCAGCTCTATTTAATCGCAAATAGAGTCAATAAGCATGATTTATTGAATGGTATTCTTGAAGTGTGTGAAGAAGAAAGGTGTGATGTCAATTGGATCAATACCTTTCTCTTAGAGACAATACAGCTACTTCAAGAAGGCCATGCTTCTCCCTATTTAAAAGACAAAGAAGATGCCAAGGATATCTTACATATTCTCAAACAGCTCACAAAACAACAAGAAGAAATCTCCCTACGTAAATTTTCCATTCAATGCTTTCATGATTCAAAGAAACTAGAAGGTTACCTGCCAAGAATAGAAAGTATCATTAAACACTATGATCATGAAGAATTAGAAGAAGATGTCCTTTCTTCTTTCAATGTCCTCAAGAATCCTGGCTTTATCTATCTTAAGGGTCATATTGTCATTTCATTAAATGGTCAGATTATAGATGTTGGAAAGATCAATGGACCTTTCTCCATTACAACTGAGAATCTCCAGGCGTTAGAAATTATGGCCATTGATGATCATCATCTTGTCACAATAGAAAACCTGACATCATTCTATGATTTAAAACTCGATGACAGTCTGATGATTTATTTAGGTGGTTATCATAATTCATTAAGACGAAGCTTACTTGAGAAGATTGTCGCTTTTAAGCCAAGTCTTGCCTGTTTCCATTTTGGTGATCTTGATGCAGGAGGCATGTCTATCTTTCACCATTTACGCACAAAGACCCATATTGACTTCAAGCCTCTTGCCATGAATCGTTCAATCTTAGAGACATATCGTGATTATGGCAGAAAACTCACACAACATGATATACAGCGACTTCGTCACAATGATGATCCTTACTTCCAGGATGTGATTAAGCTGATGTTAGAATGGCATATAAAGCTTGAACAGGAAATTATTGATTTACCTGAAGATGTCTTTAAACATACGCAATACTTCTAGGCCAAGCGTAAGCTTGGTCTTTTGTAATATACTGTTGAAATGAAAACATTGTTTTTGGGGTTGTTCTCTTCTATAATATGGATTATCAGTATCACATTTTAGGGTAGATGTTTATGGATAAATTAGAACGAGAACAGTTAAAGAAAATCTATAATACGATGCCTGGTGCATTCTTTATCTATGGGGCAAAGACCGGTGAGATTTATCTAGCGAATGATGCACTTGTACACTTGTGGGGATGTGAAGACGAGGCATCATTTTTAAAAATGACTGATGGGACAATTAAAGGTATGATTCATCCTGATGATTATCAAATTGTTTTAAAACAAATAGCGTTGCAGTCAGAAGAAAAAGATGCTTTGACTCATGTCGTTTGTCGTCGGGCTAATAGTACTGAAGATCAGTATATGGAAGGATATGGGAAACTGATACATGATGATCAACGAGGGGACTATTATACGGTAGAAGTGACAAAGAGTTATAGGAATAGTGAGATGTTGGACTCTTTAACCGGGTTGATGAATATCAGACATTTTCTTGATGAATTAAGTAAGAAGAAAGCGCAGTTGTTGGAGAATGAAGATATTGAAGAACATGTTCTTGTCTTCTTTAATTTTGTGAATTTCAAATTCTTCAATGCCTCCTATGGTATGGAAGCAGGGGATAAGTTTTTAAAGAATACAGCTGTATTACTAGAAAAGATCTTTGATCATAGTCTAGTAGGACGTTTTTCTGATGATCATTTTATCGTCTTTACTAAAAAGGAACATCTTAAAGAAAGATTGAATAGTTTTTATTATGACATCATGCGGACAAGCTATGGGGGGAATGTCAGACTTCAAGCAGGCATACGCTATCTTTCTCACAATGATGTCCGTGTTTCACCAGCCATAGCCTGTGATCAGGCTAAGATTGCCTGTGATTGTGTTAAACAAGAAAATGAAACATTTTATCGTGTCTATGATAATGATCTTCACCAGCAATTCCTCATGAAGAATTATATTGTAGAAAATATCGATAAGGCCATCGCTCTAGGCTATATTCAGGTCTATTATCAGCCTGTTATTCGCACTTATACAAAAGAGTTATGTGGCTGTGAAGCACTAGCGAGATGGAATGATCCCATCTATGGTCTTCTTTCACCAAATAGCTTTATTCCTGTTCTTGAAGAAACGCATCTGATCTATAAGCTAGATTACTATATCATGCAATGTGTAGCTAAGGAATTAAGACGTAAGATGGATCTAGGCATGACAAATGTCCCTATTTCCTTCAATATCTCCCGTTATGATTTCTATAGTAGTGATCCTTTAGCTGTTTTAGAGAGTATTGTGGCCCAATATCGTCTAAAAAGAGAACTCTTATGTTGTGAAATAACAGAAACAGCCCTTATTCATAATAAAACATTGCTTAAGAAAAAGCTTGATTGTTTAAAAGATAAAGGCTATGCGTTATGGATGGATGATTTTGGTTCTGGTTATTCGTCTTTGAATTTTTGAAGGAATTTGATTTTGATGAAATAAAGATTGATATGGGCTTTATGAAGAACTTTGATGAACGTTCTAAGTCCATTATTACCTCTGTTATTGATATGGCGAAAAGTTTGGGTATGCATACTTTGGCTGAAGGTGTAGAAACAGCAGAACAAGTTCGCTTTCTTGAGAGTGTTGGCTGTGAGAAGATTCAGGGCTATTATTATGGTAAGCCCATGTTGATGTATGACTTAGAACAACATTGTCGTGATTTTGGGATTGTAGTTGAAAATGAAGATGATCGTTATCTTCATGAAACAGTAGGTACAACCAATATTATCTCTGATTCACCAATTGGTTTATTCTATGATGATGGCAAGAACTTTATCCCTTATTATCTCAATGATGCCTATATAAAAACATTACACTCAATTGGGCTTAAAGATATTGATCATTTAGATGCTTATATGCGTTCACCCTATTATGTCGCAAATAAGAAATTCAGAGAATTCACCAAGAAACAACTAACTATAGGACAAACAGAAACCATCAGCTATGTTGATAATGGACAATTCCTACGCTTAAGTATCAAGAAGCTAGCAGGCATACATGGCAAATATATTCATTTAGCACAACTAACAAATATCACATATAATCAACAAGAAGATGATTCTGTTTACCAGGATCGATTAATGAGAAACGTCTCATTAATCTTTAGAGAAATCTATTACTGGGATAGTCAAAAAGATATCCTTAAAGTTATATCCTCATCCAACCCAATACAAAAACAGGGTGATGAATATCATGGCTTTCAACACTATTTTAAGATAATTTCACATGAATATGTCTATCCTGAAGTTAAAGAACTCTTTGAATCTTTTATAAAACAAGAAAATATTTATTCAGGGGCAAAGCTCAATCAAAATGGCTTTATCTCAGGATGTTTCCGTTTAAAATATCCAAATGGGAATTATCGCTGGGTTGATTGTGTTGTCCAGGTTATTCAAAGCAGTAACGCTAATGATTTCCTGATCATGTTTAAAGAAACAAATCTTGATGACTTAGGGGTAAGAAGAGAATTTGGTAAGCGTTTATTAAGTAATCGTGACTATGTACAATTTGATGGTGAAGGCCATGGATGGAGTATGGATGGTGAATTGTGGCGTAATCTTATGCATTATTCCCGTATTCATTACTTTTGGAAGGATGAGAAAGGCCGTTTTGTCGGGGCAAGCCAGTCCTTCCTGGATGCTTTAGGAATTAAGAATATCAATGACATTCTTGGTAAGAGTGATGTGGAACTGAATTGGCCTGTAGATGCAAAGGCTTTTCTAGAACAAGAAGAGAAAGTGCTGAAAGATGGTATTCATATTTATGATCAGGTAGGTCATATTATTATTAATGGTGATTATCATAAAATACTTACAACTAAATTCCCTATTTATCGTTTCGGTAAAATAATAGGCTTAGTAGGCTATTTTGTCGATCAACAGGAAGTTCATCAAGAGAGTAAACGCTGGCAAAATATTCATCATCATGACCCGCTTACAGGCTTGCTTAATCTACGTGGTGTGATGGAGGCAAGTATTGACTTCTATACCAACTATATCGAACGCCAGGAAGAATATCTAGCACTGAAAATTGATATTCCATATATGCAATCATTAAGAGCATCGCTTGGTGAATTGGAAGCAGATAAGCTGATTGGTGATATTGCTCAGTTAATCAAACGCTATGTTGCGAAAGAGACAATTATAGCACGTGTTGGTTATTGTACTTTCTTGATGTTTACTAAATATCAAGATATGCATATTATGCGTACAATGCTAACACAACTTATAAATGATATCTACCAGCTTGCAGATAGTGAGGGTGTACCCTATAAACTAGAAGCCTATTATGCTCTTGTCAAGGGTAGTGAAGGTGGCTCACCTGAAGAAATCATACAACTTTTAAGCCAACGCTTAATCAATGAAGAAAATGAACATGTAGGACAAACAAGCTATCAAGGAGATCGTTTTATCTTTGAAAAAGAGAAATTTGATACATTTAAAGAATCTGTATGTGTCATTGATCCAGAAAGTCATGAAATTATCTATGCGAATAAACAAGCTCTAGAAAAAGCCAAAATACATAATGTCACTGATTATCGTGGTAAGAAATGTTATCAAATGTTTAATAGCCTGAATACACCATGTGAGACATGTTATCAGCATCATTTAAGAAGAAATCAAATCTATACCTATATCACCCATAGTACAAAAACAGGCAAAGATTATCTCGTCAATGCTACATTAATTCCTTATCAAGGTAAGAATTATCAATTTGTCATGACAATTGACCTTAGTAAATACCTTGATAAACTTCATGATGGTAAAGAATATCTCTTTAATGAGATGGGAATTAATGATGTTGTATCGATTGTATTGAGGACTTCAACACCAAAAGAAGGTATTAATGCTTTGTTGGAGAAGGTGGGAACACTGTTTGAAGCAGATCGTTCCTATATCTTTGAGAGTGATCACAACAATCTTTACACCAACACCTATGAATGGTGTAAACAAGGTATAGAACCTGTCATAGACAATCTCAAAGATCAGCCACTAGAATCCTATGAAACCTTCAAGAAAGCCTTTAATAAACATCAACCAGTTATTATCAAAGATATGAATGATATCAAAGAAAGTGATCCCTATGGATACACCTCACTAACAAAACAGCACATAGATAAGCTCATTGCTGTAGAAATACAGAGAGGTGGCAAGAGAAAAGGCTTTATTGGCCTAGATAATCCTCATATGGAGAGCTTTGATAAAGCCTGCCATTTCCTTTCTACAGTTGCTGGATTTGTCAGCGGAATGCTTAAAAATAGAGATGATCTTAATCGACTATCCATCTTAAGCAAACGTGATACTTTAACAGGTGTAATGAATCGTACGGCCTTTAAGATTGAACTTGAACACTTAGATACTGCATCACAAACAGCCTTTATCTATGCCGATATTAATAATCTTAAACGAGTCAATGACCGCTATGGTCATGATGCTGGTGATGATATGATTAGAAATGCGGCTGAAGTGATGAGTGATATTGTTGGTAGTGAGAATGTTTATCGTATTGGTGGAGATGAGTTTTTGATGATTTGTGTGCTTGAAAGAAGAGATCAGGTTGATGATATTTTAAAGCGTATGAGAAAGAAGTTTGATACTATGCATGTTTCTGTGGCCTTGGGATGTGTATGGAATGATGGTTCTTGGCATAATTTTGAGGAACTTATTAAAGAAGCTGATCGACGTATGTATATCAATAAGGTATATGCATATGTTGGAAGGAGAAGAAGAATAAAACTGATTTCTATTTGAAAAGACTTAGCGAAAGCTAAGCCTTTTCCACATTCTTGACTTCTCCATAGAATGATACAGCATCATATTCAAAATGACTATCCATAATTGTAGTGAAAGCTTTTGTCTCATCAGCCTTCAGTGCCCCAATATCTACCTTGGATACAAAAACAATCTTCTTATTCTTCTTAAATATCAATACAACCTCAACATCATTAGCATAATACCGACTCTTATTCGTGATTGTCCCACGATAATAATTATGATCCTCATCATCATTCACTCTGCTTTTCATCTTCACATCAAAAGAATCACGCTTAATCACACGCTTCAGATCATTTAAAGCACTCCACTTCTTTGTCTTGACCTCAAAGTCAACATGATCAGGCTTTTTCGCACATTTCAAACGATCACCAAAATACGTATGATCCTGAGGTAAAACATAGTTTGCATAATGTGTAGCTGAAGCAATAATTTGACCTTTTTCATCCTTGGCATAGACTTTGATAACAGGTTTCATACTTACAGCATTCTCACTATCGTTCTTAAGAACAACACCATAGCGTAGTACACCATCATAGTAGCTTGCACCATGACTGCCAATCTTGAGCTCTTGTCTATCAAGTGAACCTGCATTATTACAACTTACTAATATCAATGATAAGATCAAACACAGAAACTTCTTCATAAAAAGCCCCCCTCTCATTTTCTATTGTAAAAAGGACACTAAAGCAAAGCAATAGAAATGAAACTTCCTAAATAATTCAATAATATGATGATGAAATGTTATGATGGGTTTAGGAAATAATTTGATGGAGGCAATATTATATGATTGAAATATGTTGTGGAAGCTATGAAGATGGCATGAATGCTTACTATGGTGGGGCGAAGAGAATTGAACTCAATAGTGCCCTTTATCTTGGTGGACTCTCACCTAGCGTAAGTACTCTGAAGCTACTTAAAGCCAAAACAGATCTTAAAATTATCTGTATGGTCAGACCTAGAGCAGCAGGGTTCTGTTATGATGAGAATGAGTTTATTCAAATGAAAGAAGAAGCTAAGGATTTCTTAGAAAATGGTGCTGATGGTATTGCTTTTGGTTTTCTTACAAAGGACTTTCATGTCGATATGGAAAGAACAAGTGAATTTGTGAAGCTCATTCATTCATATCAAAAAGAAGCTGTCTTTCATCGTGCCTTTGATATCACACCAAATTTAGAAGAATCACTTCAGACACTTATTTCTTTACATGTTGATCGTGTACTGACAAGTGGTGGTGAAGCTAATGCGATTGCTGGAAAAGATACTATTAAGAGACTTGAAGAACATTTTGGCAGTCAAATTGAGATATTGGCTGGTTGTGGTATTAATGCGAAAAATGCCTTAGAATTTAAGAACTATACGCATGTTAAACAGCTTCATTCATCATGTAAATCCTATAAAATCGATGAGACAACATCAAATGGTAAAGTATCTTATGGCTATTATCATGACAATGAAATGAAATATGAGGTTGTCAATCGTGATCAGGTCAAGAAGCTTATCCATAATACACAATAAATATCTCAAAACACTGATTTGTGTATTTTTATCAGCACTACTTCAATCATTCTGCATTAATGTGTTCATTACTCCCGCAAAGTTACTTTCAAGTGGTTTTACGGGTTTGGCAATTCTTATTAATAAGATTTCTTCTCTATTTGGTTTTACACTTCCGGTATCTTTACTTGTATTGATGCTTAATATACCTTTAGGAGTTTTAAGTTTTAGAAGCATTGGTAAAAAGTTTGTCTTTTTCTCAATTCTACAAGTCGTATTAATGAGTTTATTTCTCAATTTTCATTATACATTGTTATTTGATGATCTACTGCTTAATGTATGTTTTGGTGGCTTTCTATATGGTATTGCGATATCGCTAGCACTAAGAGGAAATGCTTCAACAGCGGGTACTGATTTTATTGCCCTATGGGTTTCTAATAAAATTGGGAAGTCAATATTTGAATATGTCTTTGTCTTTAATTCAGTTTTACTTCTAATTTTTGGGTATATGTTTGGATGGAAATATGCTGGATATTCAATTCTATTTCAGTTTATTTCCACAAAAACAATAGATTCATTTTATAAGAGGTATAAACTAGTAACATTAGAGATAACTACATATCATCCAAAAGAAATATGCAAAGCATACATCAAACATTATCGTCATGGGTTATCAGAGGTTGCTGGTATTGGGGGATATGAACACAAAGAATTGTCTTTAATTCATACTGTTATTTCATTCTATGAACTACATGATGCCATTCATCTTATCAAGAAGATAGATCCTAAAGCTATCATCAATGTATTATCTACTGAACGCTTTGTTGGGCATTTCTATAGACAACCATTAGATTAATAAAAACGTATTCTACGCTCCAATAACATAGAATACGTTTTTTATAATAAGGAATGTTTTCTGTTTGTTTTTCAGATCTAACTTGTTCTTTGGTATAATAGAAGCAGGTGGGTGATGGTATGGATGAGAAGCGTTCAAACAATATGAAAGCTATTAAGGGCAAAGATACGTCTTTAGAACTTAAAGTACGCAAATATCTCTATCATCATGGCTTTCGTTATCGTAAGAATGTGAGAGGATTACCAGGTACACCTGATATTGTCATCGATAAATATCATGTATGTATCTTTGTGAATGGCTGTTTCTGGCATCATCACTACCATTGCAAGCTCGCTACTGTCCCTAAGAGTCATCATGACTATTGGGTTAAGAAGATTGAACGTAATATGGCTAATGACGCTAAGAACTACCATCTTCTAGAACAAATGGATTATCGGGTTCTTACTGTCTGGGAATGTGAAATCAAGGATGCTTTTGAAGCAACAATGGAAAATCTTATAGAAGAAATCAAAGATATTGACTGAGGTTGATATCTTTTTTGTGTTATAAGTGGTATTTCATTAATTAGTCAATTATTTGCTTAAAAGACCAAATAAATGACTAATTAAATGACCAGATGAATTGCGGTCTACGTGTATATAAAAAATATAAAATATGAAATTGCATTACATAAAATACTTGAAATATAATAAAGTGTAGGAGGATGGAGTCATGAGCGTTAATGATAGAATACATGCATCTTATAATGAATTGACAGAAAGTGAAAAAAGGATTGCAAAATACTTTTTAAAGCATGGTGATGAAATGATTTCCTATTCATCAAAACAAATGGCAGAACTATGTCATACAAGTGCACCAACGATTGTCCGTTTTGCGAGAACACTTGGCTATAAAGGTCTTGCAGACTTAAAGGTAGATCTCATTGTTCATAAGAAGAATGAGGTTCCTGATTTGACAAAAGAGCTAGAACAGGATGAACATCCTATAGCTTTAATTAAAGCGGTGTATTCACACCGATTAGGAAATCTCAAACGAACTGAAGAAATGGTTGATCCACAAGTTGTCAATGAGACGGTTGATGTAATAGAAAAGGCTCAAAATATCTATCTTTTTGGGATAGGTGCAAGTGGGAATGTATGTTTTGACCTCTATCAGAAACTCAATCGAATAGGCTATCATGCCGTTTATACACCTGATACACATGTGCAAATTGCTTCGCTTGCAGGCGTTAAGAAAGATGATGCAGTTATTGCGATTAGCTATTCTGGCGAAACAGAATCAGTTTTAGAAAGTGCCCGTGTTGCTAAGGAGTTGGGAGCGCAGGTAATAGGAATATCGCGATTAGGCAATACTTCGTTAAGAAGTATAAGTGACTATAACTTCTTTATTCCCTATGAAGAAAATATGCTACGTGTTGGTGCTATTGCGAGTAGGGATTCATCACTACTTATCACTGACATACTCTATCTAACACTCTTTTCTAGAAATCTAGAAAAGAACAAGAAAACACTTCAAAAAACACGGGAGTGGGCAGGAAATATCAAATAATATTATTTGAAGCTAGGGAAACCTGGCTTTTATTATGTTTCTATATGAAATATTGTTACAAAAGATAATATAATATATTGAAATAAAATTACAGTAAGATATAATAAATGTATCGATGAAAGTGCTTTCTATGAATAAGTAAAGGAGGAATATAATGCTAGATGAAAACATAACGTATCTAGATACAGAGCAAAGAAACCAGAACACAAAGAATATTGATCAGTTAAGTACATTAGAAGTATTAGAAAAAATTAATGCTGAAGATGCAACTGTACCATTAGCTATTAAAAAGGTATTACCTGCAATTGAAAAGATCGTTAACTTAGCTTATGCATCTATTAAAGAGGGTGGCAGAGTTATTTATGTTGGAGCTGGCACATCAGGAAGATTAGGTATTCTTGATGCGAGTGAATGTCCACCAACATATGGTGTTTCACCTGAAATGTTTCAAGGTCTTATTGCCGGGGGAAAAGACGCTATATTTAAGGCAAAAGAAGGTGCCGAGGATTCTTTGACATTAGCACAAAAGGATCTTGAGGAGATTCATTTAAATAAGAATGATTTGGTTATTGGTATCGCTGCTAGTGGAAGAACACCCTATGTGATTGGAGCTTTACAATATGCCAAGAAAGTTGGTGCTTCTACAGCAAGTATAGCTTGCAGTTCACATGCCAGAATTTCTCAATATGCTGATGCACCGGTTGAAGTTATCACCGGAGCTGAAGTCATCTGTGGCTCAACACGCATGAAAGCTGGAACTGCACAGAAATTAGTATTGAACATGATTTCCACAACAACAATGATTAAGCTTGGTAAGGTTTATCAAAACTATATGGTTGATGTTCAACCAACAAATGAAAAGCTCAAATCAAGAGCAATACATATGATTCAAGAGATTACAGGTGTCAGTGAAGAAAAAGCACAAGCACTCTATAAAGAGAGTCATGCACATGTCAAAGTTGCAATTGTTATGGCATTATGCCATGTCAATCTAGAAACCGCAAATAAGTTGTTAGAAGAAAATGAAAAGATATCGGATATTTTAAACAAGTGAGGAGGATTGCTATGAAATATGAAGATTATGCAAAAAATGTTTTAAATCTCGTTGGTGGAAAAGATAATGTTATTTCTAATGTGACATGTATGACACGTTTGCGTTTAAGAGTTAAAGATGCGAGTAAGATTGATGTCGATGCTATTCGTAAATCAGAAGGTGTTCTTGGTATCGTAGAAAAAGATAATGGGATTCAGGTTGTCTTTGGTCCAGGTAAGGTTGATGAGGTTGGGCGTGCATTTTCTAATTTGACAGGTATACCATTAGGTAGTGTTAGCGAAGATGAAGACGACGTAAGAGAACTCGCAAAAGAGAATAAAAAAGAAAACAAAGCAAAGCACTCAGGTCCAGTACAACATTTCTTGGAACACATTGCGAATATCTTTGTTCCATTACTTCCTGGTATTATTGCTGCCGGTCTTATTAATGGATTATCAAATGTTATTAATGTTGCTAGTAACAATGCCTATCAATGGGATTGGTGGTATCAGGCAATACGTACTATGGGGTGGGGTCTATTCACATTCCTGCCAATCTATGTAGGCTTTAATGCAGCTAAGGAATTCAAAGGAACACCTATCTTAGGTGGTATTATAGGTGCAATGTCTATTGCCATTCCTTCAATGCCATTATTACTTGCTGACAAAACACATTCAGTACTCCTTCCAATTACTGGTAAAGCTTTCAATCCAGGTACTGGAGGATTACTTGCAGCATTAATGATGGGTATTATTGTGGCTTATATTGAGAGAGCTGTTAATAAATATATGCCAAACTTATTCAAATCATTCTTTACACCATTATTGACATTGATTATTAGTGCATTCTTATCAGTTCTTATTATTCAGCCATTAGGTGAAGTACTCACAAACGGTATCTATTATATCATGAACTTCATGTATACAAGTTTAGGTGTAGTAGGTGGTTATGTCTTATCTGCTGGTTTCTTACCAATCGTATCAGTTGGTTTACATCAGGCATTAACACCAATTCATGTTATGCTTAATGATCCAAATGGTCCTACTCAGGGTATTAATTACTTATTACCAATCTTAATGATGGCTGGTGGAGGCCAGGTTGGTGCAGGCTTTGCATTATATTTAAAGACAAAGAATAAACGTTTAAAACAGCTTACACGTGACTCATTACCAATTGGTATTCTTGGTGTTGGTGAACCATTAATGTATGCTGTAACATTACCTTTAGGCCGTCCATTCGTAACAGCTTGTTTAGGTGCAGGTTTAGGTGGTATTCTTTCTGTTGTATTCCATCTAGGTGCTGTCACTCAGGGAGTTTCAGGATTGTTTGGGGCGTTAATTGTAGTGCCAGGAACACAGCTTCAATATATTATTGCCATGGTTGCAGCTTATATTGGTGGATTTGTATTGACTTGGTTCTTTGGCGTAGATGAAAGCCGAATCGATGAAGTCTATGGTGAATAGTGTTGAATTAGGGCATTCCTTCTATCATCTTGAGAACTTGAATCAGTTTGAAGAGTTCTTGAATGAATATAAGCCACAAGTCTTGTTTACATCATTTCAAATCAAGGAAATCCCACTAACACTTGATCAAATGTGTGAAGCTTTGAGATTAGCTAAAAAGTATCATACAAATCTTATTGCTGATGCAGGAAGAGAAACATTAACAGAAGAAAATGTAGAAAGACTGCATCAAGCTGGTTTAAAGTATTTAAGAATGGATGAATTCTTTGATGAAGAACAACTTGCATTACTCCTAAGATATTTCAATCCTGTTATCAATGCCTCAACATATACTTTAGAAGAGCATAAGCTATTATCATCATACGTATCTTGTAAGTCCATTCTCGCTCTTCATAACTACTATCCAAAAAGATATACAGGATTATCACTAGAACATTATAACAAGATCAATACTTTTCTAAGATCCCTCGGTATTAAAATAGGCGCATTTGTTCCTGGAGATCTTAATAGAAGAGAACCATTATGTGAAGGCTTACCAACAATAGAAAACCATCGCACCTTAACACCATTAGAAGGCTTTGTCGAACTGCAAAATACTGATGTTGATATGATTATTGTAGGTGACAGTGGTCTTACACCACTTTCAAATGAACAAGTACAAAAAGCCAATCAAGGTATTCTCTTATTAAGTGGAGACGTACCAGAAGCACTGTTAGATCATACATACAATGATCGTGTAGATTACAGTGATATGCTTTATCGCGTACAGGGCACAAGAGGAATGACTCTTATTTCTTCGCAATTCATCCAACATGGTTCCCATTTAGAAAAGGGAGGCATCTATCAAAGCAATGAACAATTCTTACGATATTGTGGTGAAATTGATATTGCGAAGATGGATCTACCTGCTGATACACGTTTCAATAAAATAGGTCAAATAAAAGAACAAGAAACATTAAAGTATGCCTCAAAGTATAAACTCCAATTTACTATTTCCCAATAGCAATCTTAAATATGATCAATGCACCCTTAAATATAAGTGCATTTTTACGATTTATCCAAAGTAAAAATGAATGGCTTTACTATGGAAATAGATATAAAGCTGACTTGAACACTTAAATACTTGAAAAGTGCCCCAAAGTTCTTTGTTTAAAGGCTTTCAGGGCACTTTCTTTTTTCATGGAATGTGGTAATTTACGCTTTACCTGTATTTTTTTATGATATTTTTTCAGCTTCTTCTCCAGAATCCTGTAGACCAAGAGAGTACTAATGGCGTTGCACTTAATGTTGATGGTGGTATGGTTAAATCTACATATTGATAAGATACAAGGATGGAACATTCCATCCTTTTTGTTTCCATAAAACTTCATTACCCTATAATGCAATAAAAATGAATATAGGATATAATATATCAAAGGAAATCAATCTAGTTAATGAAGGGAAGTGACAGAATGAAGCTGATACCAACTGGAATAGAGAACTTCAAGACGCTGATTGATAAGAATGCCTACTATATAGACAAGACAAACTTCATCTCAGAAGTCCTTAATGAACAAGTTGCCCTCTACACACGCCCTAGACGTTTTGGCAAGACACTGAACATGTCCATGATTTACTATTTCTTCTCCAACAAGGAGAAAGAGAATAGCTATCTTTTTGATGGCCTGAACATCCAACATAACAGTGAAGCAATGAAGCATCAGAACCAGTATCCTGTTATCTTTCTCTCGTTGAAAGAAATGACAAACTTATCATATGAGCGACAACTGAATGCATTTTCAAATATAATCTATGAATTATTAGAAAAAAACTTAGAACTATTAGAATCTGATCATCTCACAGATATCACAAAGAATAAGCTTAACAGCTTGCATAGCGAGACTGCTTCCATAGAGGACCTGAGTACATCATTGCGCATAATATCTCAGGCAATGTTCGCACATTACCACGAGAAAGTCATCATCCTGATAGATGAATATGATGTTCCAATGCAGGCGGCTTACCAGAATGATTATTATGATAAGATGGTTGATTTTCTAAGAAGCGTATTCTCGTCATCTCTCAAGACCAATGATGCACTAGAGAAAGGCATCATGACAGGCTGTCTAAGAATATCCAAGGAAAGCATTTTTACAGGCCTCAATAACTTCTCATCCTATTCAATCCTTGACAATATCGCCAATGAGTGTTTTGGCTTCACCACCAAAGAGGTTGAGCAGCTCTTATCTGACTATCAGTTATCTCAGAGCATGAATGAGGTCAGGGAATGGTATGATGGATACAGGTTTGGAGATCTTGAGATCTATAATCCATGGAGCACCCTAAGCTATGTGAAGTACAGGATAAGGGATGTCTCCTTCAGGCCGGTATCCTTCTGGGCTAATACGAGCAGCAATAGTATTGTCATGCAGTATATCCAGAGTGGTGACAGAAGGCTAAGAAACGAGTTTGAGCAGCTCATGAACGGTCAGTCCATCATAAAGGACATCAAGGCGGAGCTGACGTACCGTGAGATGGACAACATCAACAACATCTACAGCTTCCTGCTGCTTACAGGCTATCTCAAGGCAATTAATGACCTGGGTGACCACCGGTATGAACTCGTCATCCCAAACAGGGAAGTCTACGAGATCTATCGGCAGTCCTTCATGAGCTACTTCAGGGACTATGCAAGTGCAAGAAAGAACACACTCTATCAGGAACTCATTTCAGGAAATGAAGCAAGCGTGAATGAGATACTTAATGACATATTAATGAGAAGCATCAGCTACTATGACAACCAGGAAAGCTTCTACCGTGGATTCTTAGTAGGACTGCTGAATGATCATGAAGTCATCTCCAACAGAGAGGCGGGAGATGGCAGGTTTGACTTGTGCATCTTGCCTGACTCGATACTTGGTACTGTAGTCATTATTGAATGCAAGCATTCCTTAAGCGATGACGACCTGATTGAAGATGCAGTAGATGGCGCAAAACAAATCGCTGATCGCAATTATTTCGGAGAGAAGAGATTTAAGAAATATGCACATGCAGTAGGCTATGGCATATCCTTCAATAAGAAACAATGTTATGTCGTAAAGATGGATGAACAATGAGCACTTCGGTGCTCTTTTTTCTTTTTGAATTATTGTATTAATGCATTGACACAAGATGAGTCTCGTGATATTGTGTTATTGTACTAAGAAGGTAATACAAAGGAAGTGAAAATATGAAATGGGAATTTAAGAATGGTATTCCTATTTATCTCCAGATCATTGCTCAGATTAAAGGGATGATTGCTAGTGGGGAATTGACTGCCGGCAGTAA
>ODAI013647264.1_pt1 | contig 33988 bp, 26 predicted proteins | sample 1539321 | NCBI WGS metagenome assembly ODAI01 (sample SAMN02144231, study PRJEB22623) | gut metagenome | biome: sheep rumen | host: Ovis aries | place: New Zealand
ATTGAAGCCGCTTTTTTCTCCCGCTCCGCGGGTTACTTTCACCTCATACCCCATGGATATGAGCCTTTTTATGTCGTCAGGTATGAGCGATACTCGTGTTTCGCGTTCATCCGTCTCCCGACATACCAGTATTTTCTTCATCACTTACTCCTTTCAAAACCATGTTTATCCGAAAACAGCACTAGGCAGCATCGAAATAACGGTGCTGCCGTGCCCTATGTGAAGGTCAATCCCAGCATTCGGTGTTTGCAGCATATTCGCTGCTTCCGAATGTTTCTTCATTCTTCTGATATACCACAATGAGCATTTCGGGGTGTACGCCCTCGAACGGTACTATCGGAAGAAAACCTGTATTTTCGGAATTTACCATGCTTTCAACTCCTGCTTAAACGATGCCCTGTGCGTTCATAGCTTCGAGTACCTTCTCAAAGCCTGCGATATTTGCACCTACAACGTAATTTCCTTCAAAGCCGTACTTCTTAGCAGCTTCGTCGATATTGTGATAGAGGTTTACCATGATCTGCTTCAGCTTGGAATCTACCTCATCGAATGTCCAGCTCAGACGCTCGCTGTTCTGGGACATCTCAAGTGCGGAAGTAGCAACACCGCCTGCATTAGCTGCCTTGCCGGGAACGAACCAGATGCCGTTATCCTGCAGATACTTTGTAGCTTCCTCAGTAGTAGGCATATTAGCGCCTTCGCAAACTGCTACTGCGCCGTTAGCTACCAGCTGCTTAGCATCCTCGATGCCCAGCTCGTTCTGTGTAGCGCAAGGAAGTGCGATATCAGCCTTTACAGACCATACGCCTCTGCCCTCGTGATACTCACTGTTGGGTCTGTACTTCTTGTACTCAGTAAGTCTTGCTCTGTCAACTTCCTTGATCTGCTTCAGAGCTTCAACATCAATTCCGTCGGGATCATATACCCAACCTGTTGAATCGGAGCAGGTAACAACCTTAGCGCCAAGCTGCTGAGCCTTCTGTATAGCATAGATAGCAACGTTGCCTGCGCCGGATACTACTGCAGTCTTGCCTTCGATGGACTGACCGTGAGATTTGAACAGCTCCTCAACGAGGTAAAGAAGACCGTAGCCGGTAGCCTCTGTTCTTGCAAGAGAACCGCCGTATGTCAGACCCTTGCCTGTCAGAACGCCCTCAAATACGTTTCTGATCTTCTTGTACTGACCGAACATATAGCCGATCTCACGTCCGCCTGTACCGATGTCACCTGCAGGAACGTCGGTATCAGCGCCGATATACTTGCACAGCTCAGTCATGAAAGCCTGGCAGAAACGCATGATCTCTCTGTCTGACTTGCCCTTGGGGTCAAAGTCGGAACCGCCCTTACCGCCGCCGATAGGCAGACCGGTCAGGCTGTTCTTGAAGATCTGTTCAAAGCCCAGGAACTTGATGATACCCAGATTTACAGAGGGGTGAAGTCTCAGACCGCCCTTGTAAGGACCGATAGCAGAGTTGAACTGAACTCTGTAGCCTGTATTTACATGTACATCGCCCTTGTCATCGATCCACGGCACGCGGAACTTGATCTGTCTCTCAGGGTTAACCAGTCTTTCCAGCAGAGCATCTCTGCGGAATGTTGCTTCATTTGCATCGATAACAGGTCTGATAGAATCCAGAACCTCTCTTACTGCCTGATGGAATTCCGGCTCTGCGGGATTCTGCTTGATTACCTGATCAATTATTTCGTCTACATAAGACATTGTCATTACCTCCTGAAATAAAGTACTGTAAAAAATAACAAAAATAAAAAGCAATGACGAAAGCCGTCCTTTTTTCAAGAACTGCTAACGGCGCCATTGCCTTAACTGTATATTATTCTACATTATCTGCTGCCAAAAGTCAATTTATCATATCCTATAAAAATCAGACATTTACCCAAAATATGCAGACCTGTTAAATATCAGATCACAGATCCAAAAAGCTCAGGCAACGAAAACAGGGGCAGACCTTTCAGGTCTGTCCCCGTTCCCGCTATTTAAGATAAGATGGGAAATCGCGCTATTTTTATAAGGCTTGTGATTATCTTCATTATAATTATGTATTTTTTACAGCATATCATATATTCCACTGTACTAACACCACAATCGCCATACATATTACAGCATGATACCGACTTTTATATCACTTTTTTAACTCCGAAGGTGTCTTTCCTGTAATTTTCTTGAATACAGTAGTAAAGTAATCAACAGAGGAGAATCCCAGCATCGCACTTACCTCATATACCTTATATCTGCCCGAAAGAAGCAGCTTTTCAGCGTATAATATACGGAAATGCTTGTAAAACTCGCCAAAGGTCATACCCATTTTTGATTTGAAGAGCCTTCCGAAATAATCCTTGTTGAAGCCAAAATGATCAGCTGCATTCTCAGTAGTTGCAGTGGTATTCTCACATCCCTTCAGGAATTCACGCAGACGTTCACGGAACTTTTCGTCCTCGGTCTTACAGCCGTCAATAAATTCCTCCACCGTAAGTGCATACTCCCCTGCAACAAAAGTGCTCCCTATCAGTTGCGCTGCACGGGCAAGTGCTTCGTTCAGCCTTGATTCACTTACAGGCTCGTTGATGTAGTCTATTACCCCAAGAAGAAAACATTTGCGCATATTTTCCGAATCATCGAAAGGGCTTACCGCCAGACACACCGTCTTGGGTGATGCATTCCTGACAGCGCTTACGACCGATTCAGCGGAGATTGACGGCAAGCGGTTGAAGCATACCATAAGGTCTATCGAATTTTTCAGACAGTACGCCGCAGCATTCTCACTGTCAGATGTCTTGGAATATATCTCAAAGCCATTCTCCTGCCACACTGACATTTTCTTCAGCCTGTCGAATGTGCCCAGATTGTTATCAACGATAAGCACTCTGTATAGTCTGCTCACTGGACCAACCTCCCCTTAAAATAAAAAAAGAACGCCGTAAATTTTCATCACAGCGCCCTTGCTTGTCCATTACTATACCACAAAAAAAAGATATTTGTCAATACCAAAAATACCTTAAAACCCCAACTTGTCTGATTCTTCAAGGGCTTTGTCGGAAATTTTCTGTATAGGCAGAGTCGATCACACTTACCCTGTCCCATTACATTATGCCTTCAGGCATGGTGTACCATAATGACCGTTCGCATCATCAGGTACCGTTTGGAAGACATAAAAATTAAAGCAGAAAGCCTTTTACAAAAGACCTTCTGCTTCGTTGCATCTGTTATTGGTATATTATACCATACTCCGCCATATATGTTTACATCATTAAGCAGACTTCTTACCATAGTATTCCGACTCGTTTCTACTAAATATTAAATATCTGTTAAATTCTCCGATACAGCATTGACATTTCGATCCCATGGGGATATAATATTGGCGTAAAATATTTTTCGGACGACGGCGTTCCTTTTCAGGGACGCTGTCTTTTTTGTTATGGAGGAATAGATATGTGTTCAATCATGGGCTGGTGCGGCAGCCGTTTTGACGAAGAACTGTTTATGAAGGGATTTGCAGCAACTGTTACCAGAGGTCCCGATAACTCCCAGACCGTAAATCTCGGTGAGGGACTGTTGGGTTTCCACCGCCTTGCTATAATGGGACTTCACCCCGAGGGTATGCAGCCTTTCATTATGAGCGGCAGCTATGCTGTCTGCAACGGTGAGCTTTACGGTTTTGAAAAGACCAAAGCGGAACTGGTAAAAAAAGGCTACACATTCAGAAGCGGATCTGACTGCGAGATAATACTGCCGCTGTACAAAGAATACGGCACTGATATGTTCGCTAAACTGGATGCTGAATTCGCCTGTATAATCTATGACGGTGAAAACAAGAAGTTCATAGCAGCCCGTGACCCTATCGGCATACGCCCATTGTATTACGGCTATGCAGCAAGCGGTGATATCGTATTCGCCAGCGAGCCTAAAAACCTGGTGGATATCTGTGATAAAATCATGCCCTTCCCTCCCGGCCATTACTACAAGGACGGAGAATTCGTGTGTTATGAGGATATCTCGGCTACAGACGGATATTGCTATGATGATCTCGAAACCGTATGCAGGAACATCCGTGAAAAGCTTATCAAGGGTGTCAGCAAAAGGCTTGTATCCGATGCCAAGGTCGGCTTCCTGCTTTCCGGCGGACTTGATTCTTCGCTGGTATGCGCCATAGCTGCCAGATGTTCCGAAAAGCCCATACGCACCTTCGCCATAGGTATGAACACCGATGCCATAGACCTGAAGTATGCCCGTGAGGTTGCTGAGTATATCGGCAGTGACCACACCGAGGTCATCATCAGCGAAGACGATGTTCTCGGAGCATTTGAGAATGTCATAAAATATCTGGGAACATACGATATAACCACTATACGTGCAAGTATAGGTATGTATCTTGTCTGCAAAGCTATACACGAACAGACCGATATCCGCGTACTGCTGACAGGTGAGATATCCGATGAGCTTTTCGGCTACAAGTACACCGATTTTGCCCCTTCTGCTGAGGAATTCCAGAAAGAATCCCGCAAGCGTATACACGAACTGCATATGTACGATGTACTTCGTGCCGACCGCTGCATCTCAGTAAACTCCCTTGAAGCAAGAGTACCCTTCGGTGATCTTGACTTTGTAAGATACGTTATGGCTATCGACCCCGAAAAGAAGATGAACATATACAACAAAGGCAAATACCTCCTGCGTCATGCCTTTGAAGGCAGCTGGCTGCCTCAGGATATACTCATGCGTGAAAAAGCTGCATTTTCCGATGCAGTCGGTCATTCCATGGTGGACGACCTGAAAGCCTATGCCGAAAAATGCTACACCGACGAAGAATTTCTGCAAAGAAAAGCACTGTACTCCGACCCTGCACCCTTCACAAAGGAATCCCTACTCTACCGAGAGATATTTGAAAAGTTCTACCCGGGACAGAGTGCTATGGTCACCGATTACTGGATGCCAAACAAAGAATGGGAGGGCTGCAACGTTAATGACCCTTCCGCAAGAGTACTTTCAAACTACGGTGCCAGCGGCATCTGATACTTTTACGCTTTACAGTTTCCATTCACTAAAACATCCTTGGAAAAGCCCTGTTTTACGCTTCTGCGTATGCAGGGCTTTCTGCTTTACCGACCGAATTTCATTATCGTCGGCCCTCATGGGATGCCTCTCCGACGGAATTTTTCAAACTTCTTCCTTTATCCCCTTGCGTTTTGCTGTAAAATAGTGTATAATATAATAGATAGTTTATGTGCACAGACGATCCTGTGGCATAAAGACATAGTAAATAAGGAGAGATCGAGATGACCAAGGCACAAAAGTATTTCAATGCGATAAAGGATAAAAGAGTAGCTTTCATAGGCGTAGGCGTCAGCCATACCGACCTTATAAAGGTATTCCTTTCAAAAGGTATAAACTGCGTTATCTGCGACAAGCGTGACGAGGATGAATTCGATCCTATGCTGATCGAAGATTTCAGGGCAAAGGGCTGTGAGTTCGCGCTGGGCGCAGATTATCTCGATGAGATATTCAACTGCGATATAGTTTTCCGCACACCGGGTATGTACTACAATGACCCTACACTTACAAAAGCCAGAAAGCAAGGCATAGTTATAACCTCCGAAATGGAAACTTTCTTTGACCTCTGCCCCTGCAAGACCTATGCGCTTACAGGTTCCGACGGCAAGACCACTACCACCACCCTTGTCAGCGAATTCCTCAAATCCGAAGGCAAGAGGGTACATCTGGGCGGAAATATCGGCAAGGCGCTCCTGCCTCTGGTGGAGACTATCTCCGAGACAGATGTGGTAGTCTGTGAGCTTTCAAGCTTCCAGCTAATTTCCATGCGCGAAAGTCCCGATGTTGCGGGCATAACAAATATCCGCCCAAATCACCTGAACGTTCACGGCACTATGGAGGAATATACCCTTGCCAAGTGCAATATCCTCGACCACCAGAACGCATACGCAAGGTCGGTGCTTAGCCTTGATGATGAAGTGACACGCGGTCTTCAGGACAGAGTACGCGGTGACCTGGCATGGTTCAGCATAAAGGAAAAGCCCGATAACGGCGCATTCTTACGTGAAGACGGTATGCTGTGCTACAACGAGCGCGGAAAAGTCACCGAATATGTACATATGAAAGATATTAAGATACCCGGTATGCACAACGTTGAGGACTACCTCACTGCCATAGCTATGACATACGGCGAGGTCAAGCCCGAAAACGTTGCTAAGATAGCAAAGGAATTCGGCGGCGTTGAGCATCGTATAGAGTTCGTAAGAGAACTGGACGGCGTTAAGTATTACAACAATTCCATAGCTTCCAGCCCCACGAGAGTACTGGCTTGCCTTGCCGCTTTTGACCAGAAGCAGATAATGATACAGGGCGGTTCAGATAAGGGCGTAAGCTTTGAACCTATGGCTGCACCTATCTGCGAAAAGGTAAAGGTGCTGATACTCATGGGTCAGACCAAGGACAAGATACGTGCCGCAGTTGAAGCTGCACCCAATTTCAAGGGCAGCGGACTGAAGATAATCACCGTAAAGGATATGGCAGAAGCAGTACGCACTGCCCGAGAATATGCAGAGGAGGGCGATATCGTATCGCTGACACCTGCCTGCGCAAGCTTTGATATGTACCGTATGTTCGAGGACAGAGGCAGACATTTCAAGCAGCTGGTAAACGAACTCAGCTGAGCAAAGTATAGTAAGGTAAAATATGGCTATCCCACTGATGCACCCCCATAAAACATTTTTTATGGGATCAATAATAAATAACGGTATCCTTCTTCCTCCGCCCGCAGCGTCGGAAAGGATCCGCATCAATAAATATACCATGTCATACGGTCGCATTAAGTGGTTTGCTGAAAGGATAGCCATGAAGTAAAATGATCCTATCCCCCGAACGGAGGACTTATAATGATATATCAGACAAAAGATATCGACCTTGCGCTGATAAACAGGCTCAGGGACAATAATTACAGCAGACGCATAAAGTCGCATTTTCTTGCATACGGCACGAAATACGATTTCCTGCGGTTCTTCTTCATGGAATACAAAGGCGAGCGACTGGGTATGTTCTCCGAGTTCAACAGTGCGCTTATGGTATCCACATTTGAGGGCAAAGAACTGCCCGAGGAAATGCTGGAAGAGCTTTCGGGCTTTGTGCGTATGCTGAAACCTTTCTCGGTGGAACTTGAAAGGCAGTACGGCGAAAAACTTGCAGTACTCCTCGATGATGAGTACCGCAGTGAAAAGCGTACAGAATTTACATATTCTCCCACAGGCAAGCTGCCCCCGCTGGAGGTGGACGAGCTGCCGAAGCTGGACGATGTATACAAAATACTCGCCCAGTGTTTCCCCAGACTTGAAGACAGCTACGAAATGTGGCTGACAGATACCTCCCACCGCATAAGACGGGGACTTTCGCAGTCTTTCCTTATGGGAGACTATACCACCGCTACCATACAGTATATAATAGACAAGATAGCACTGGTAGGTCAGGTAGGCACTATCCCCGAGGAAAGAGGAAAGATGCACGCGAGAACTCTGCTTTACTGGATAGGCGAAAGACTCTGGCAGCAGGGCATAGCTGTAAAGCTTTTTGCAAGACCTCACAGAGTCAGCTATTATGAAGAGATAGGCTTCAAAGCCATGGGCATAGATACAGTTCTCGAAAGACGGGACGAAAAGCCCAGCCATTAAATAACAAAAACAGGAGATCAATTCAAAGGAGCGGATCTTATGAGAAAAACACGTTCCGGATTTAACATCAATACAATTCTTGCACTGATATTTGCCGTGCTGACGGTAATAGTGCTTGTGACCGGCATACAGAGCAAAAAATGCCCTAAAAACTGTACAGTAGAAGTTGAAGTCCAGCCTGTGGACTATGATGTGAATGAATATATGGACGATGACGGCATCGAAAGACGGGACTTCACCGTTCGCTGCATATACGAGTACAAAGGGAAAAAATATCCTTGCGAAGCGAAGTTCAAAAACTCCTCGTCCTCAAGTCCTGCATTTGATATGTACAAGAAAAAAATAATGATAGATCCCAATGACCCGTCAAAATATTTCGTACCGGGCACAGGTGGAGTGAACTTCACTCTGCTGGCGATCTTCGCTGCTCTTACAGTAGCTTTCGGACGCAATAATTTTTAGATGGTACGGTGCGATATACAAAGTTGAGAAACCTATGCCGGAAAAAGATCTACATGAGGTGAAATAATTGACAAACATTTTTGGAATAGACGAAAAAATAGTTACTCTTGCAGCTCAGGCTGAGAGCGAATGCAAAGAAGTCTTTGCGGAGATAGACCGCATCGCTGAGATAAACGGACAGAAAGTTCTGAAAGCATTCATCGACAACCGCGTCAGTGAGGGCTGTCTTAAAGGCACTACGGGCTACGGCTACGGCGATATCGGCAGAGATACCGCAGATAAGGTCTATGCTCAGGCACTGGGCGGCGAGGACGCCATAGTAAGGCATACTTTTGTAAACGGCACCCATGCGCTTTCCACTGCGCTTTTCGGTATACTCCGCCCCGATGATGAGCTGTGTTTCCTCACAGGTGCGCCCTACGATACCCTTGAGGGAGTTGTGGGCAAAGAGGGCGACAATGGCAGCGGTTCGCTGAGAGATTTCGGCGTAAAGAGCAGTATCGTCGAACTCAAAGAGGACGGAACTCCCGACCTTGAAGCCATAGCAAAGGCGGCTAAGGGCGCAAAGGTAGGCTATATACAGAGATCGAGAGGATACTCACTCAGACCTTCTTTCACGGTTGATGTTATAGGCGAAGCTATAAAGGCAGCAAAGTCTGCAAACCCCGATATAATTATACTCACAGACAACTGCTACGGCGAATTTGTTGAGGAAAAAGAACCCCTCGCAGTGGGTGCTGACCTGATAGTAGGTTCGCTGATAAAGAACCCCGGCGGCGGAATAGCAAGCACAGGCGGATACATCTGCGGACGTGCAGACCTTGTGGAAAAATGCGCAGACAGGCTCACCTGCGTGGGCATGGGCAAAGAAGTCGGCTGTTCGCTGAACATGAACAGAGAGATACTTCTGGGCTTCTTCCTCTGCCCGCAGACAGTAGCAAATGCCCTGAAAACTTCCGTTTTCGCCTGCCGACTTTTTGAAAAGCTGGGTTACAAGACCCTTCCCGAAAGCAGTGAAAAGAGGACGGATATCATCGCATCTATCCTGCTTGAAAACGAAAAGAACCTGACAGCATTCTGCAAGGGCATACAGAAAGGCAGCCCCGTTGACAGCTATGTTACTCCCGAAGCATGGGATATGCCCGGCTACGAGAGCAAGGTCATCATGGCGGCAGGTGCATTCACTATGGGCGCTTCCATCGAACTTTCTGCCGATGCCCCCATACGCGAGCCTTACGCCGTATGGTTACAGGGCGGTATAACCTATCCCAGCGGCAAAATGGGCATAATGCTCGCCGCACAGGAGATGCTGAATGAGGGGAATATAACCCTATAAACGGGCTTTGCAATAATATCTGACATACTGAAATACGACCGTCTAAAAAAATAACAAGGAGTTGATAACTATGGCTGAGATATTCAGTGTTACCGTAAACGAGATAATAAAACAGCTCGGGCTGGAGGTACTTTATGCACCCGACAACATTGACGAGCTTATCGTCACCGACAACGACTGCAACCGTCCAGGTCTGCAGCTTATGGGCTTTTATGAGTACTTCAACGCCGAGCGTGTACAGATATGCGGAAACATGGAATTTGCATATCTTGCTTCCATAGATGAAGAAGTAAGAAGACAGAGGCTAGATGCACTTTTTGCCACTAAGATACCCATGTTCATCGTCGCAAGAAGCCATGAGCTTTATCCCGAAATGATAGAGATAGCCTCAAAATACGGGGTACCCATAGCACGTACCGCCGACAGTACTACCGCGTTCATCGCAGCACTTATCGGCTACCTGAATGTTGAGCTTGCACCCCGTATCACCCGTCACGGCGTTCTTATCGAAGTATACGGCGAAGGCATACTCATCGTGGGCGAGAGCGGTGTAGGTAAGAGCGAAACTGCTATCGAGCTGGTAAAGCGCGGACACCGTCTTGTAGCCGATGATGCCGTCGAGATAAGAAAGACCTCCAGCAGGACACTGGTAGGACAGTCCCCCGATAATATCAGGCATTTTCTTGAACTGCGCGGCATAGGTATTATCAATACCCGTCGTCTGTTCGGTATGGGTGCCGTAAAGATATCCGAAAAGATAGACCTGGTAGTTCAGCTCGAACCCTGGGACAGCAAGAAGATATATGACAGAATGGGCGTTGACAACGAGTATGCATCCATACTCGGCATAAAGGTGCCCAGCCTGACTATACCCATCAAGCCCGGACGTAACCTTGCAGTCATCCTTGAAGTTGCTGCCATGAACAACCGTCATAAGAAGATGGGCTATAACGCAGCTGCCGAGCTCCTGCAGAATCTTGGTCTGGAAATGGATACCAAGGAGTCTGTAAAGAACTGGGATGCATACTGATAATGATATACGCTCCGCCATGCGGTGCTTTACATAAATATAAAATAAGGAGAAACACAAGTGAAAGAACTTGATATGAATACACGTTCATTGCTGAACCTTGCCGAGGAGCTTGAATGCAGAGTGCTCCCCGATGAGCCGCTGGATAAGCATAACACTTTCCGTATAGGCGGACAATGTACGGCAATGATAGATATAAATTCACCCGATGCGATCTCACAGCTGTGGGAGGAAGCGAACCGCCTTGGGATCAGGACTATGGCACTGGGCAACGGATCAAACGTACTGTTTGATGACAGAGGCTTCAACGGCATAATATTCCTGATAGGAAGCTCGATGGATAAGATATATATGAAGGATGATAATACCATCGTAGCACAGGCAGGCTGTCCTTTGCTGAAGCTTTGCAGATTTGCACTCGAGCATTCTCTCAGCGGACTGGAATTCGCTTATGGCATCCCCGGAAGCGTGGGCGGCGCCATATTTATGAACGCAGGTGCTTACGGCGGAGAGATAAAGGACGTTATCAAGTACGGCAGAGCTGTTGACCGCGACGGAAGACAGTTTGAATACAAAGCCGACCAGATGAAGTTCGGGTACAGGACCAGCAGATTCATAGCAAGCGGTGAACTTATAGTCGAAGGCGAATTTGAACTGCCTTCGGGAAGCTATGATGATATACAGGATAAGATGGTAGACCTTATGGGCCGCCGCCGCGATAAGCAGCCGCTGAATATGCCCAGTGCGGGAAGTACCTTCAAAAGGCCCGAGGGCGAAGGGCTGTTCGCAGGCAAGCTGATACAGGACAGCGGACTGAGAGGATTCTCCGTTGGCGGTGCACAGGTAAGCGAAAAGCACTGCGGTTTCGTAGTAAACAAGGGCGGTGCCACCAGTGCTGATGTGCTGGAGCTTATCAGACAGGTCAAGGATAAGGTATACAAGGATTCGGGCATTGAGCTGGAATGTGAGGTAAGGTATATCCCCTACGAAGCGTAGGGCGATATTCCCTCGATCATAAAGTAAAGGGGAGTTATGAGGTGCAGTTCGTAGTAGTTACAGGTATTTCGGGAGCAGGAAAATCCACAGCTGTCAACGTGCTGGAGGATATAGGTTATTACTGTATAGATAATATGCCTCCCGAGCTTATGGTAAAGTTTGCGGATATATGCGCTCAGTCCGAGGGCAATATCGACAAGGTTGCATTCGTTGCCGATGTCCGCGGCGGAGCACTGTTCATGAAGCTGAAGGACGCTGTAAAAGATATGCGCGATATGGGCATAAACGTCAAAGTGATGTTTCTTGATTGCAGTGATGAAGTAATAATGCGCCGCTACAAGGAAACACGCCGCAGACATCCGCTTTACGAGATAGCCAACGGCAATATCCGCGATGCCATCGAGACCGAGCGCAGACTGCTGGAATCAGTGCGTGACAATGTAGACTACTATATCGACACCTCCACTACTTCGTCTGCCGAATTCAAAGCAAAGATGTACGATATATTCTTAGGCGCAGGACAATCAGCCATGAGGATAGAAGTACGCTCCTTCGGCTTCAAGTACGGAGTGATGAATGATGCAGACCTGACCTTCGATGTGAGATGCCTGCCTAATCCCTTCTATATTGCAGAGCTTAAAAATAAGACAGGTCTTGACACTGCAGTATCGGGATACGTTATGAGTTTCAAGGAAGCACAGACACTTCTTGGCAAACTCACCGACCTTATCGACTTCCTTATCCCCCTTTATGAAAAAGAGGGCAAGGCACAGCTGGTCATAGCTTTCGGCTGTACAGGCGGCAAACACAGGAGCGTAACCTTTGCCGAGGCTGTAGCAAAGCATCTTATTGACACTGGCAAGACCATCAGGCTCACCCACAGAGATATCGAGAAAAGATAACAGCAAGGCAGTACCGCTTGAAACACGCGGCACTGCCTTTTTTTCATCCTGTAGTTTCTTCAGCACGCAAGAACATATCTTCTGCAAATATACCGTAGCCGCGGGTAGGATCATCTATAAATACATGGGTCACAGCACCGACCAGCCTGCCGTCCTGCATTATGGGCGAACCGCTCATACCCTGTACTATGCCGCCCGTTTCACTGATAAGACTCTCATCTGTGATGTGTACCACCATATCATGCTCAGCATCACGGCTAAGGTCGATATACTCTATCTGTACAGAATATGGTTTCGGTGCTCCGCCGTCTACCGAGGAATAAATCTGTGCGCTGCCGCGGTGCACCTCCTGCTTATACCCAAGCTCCACCTTCTCCTTCTCATCGGGAGAGTTTTCCAGCGTGCCGAAAAGGCCTTCCTCGCAGTTCAGCTTTATCTCCCCCAGAACATCTTCTCCCGAAAAATCTCCGAGCAGCTGACCCGGTGACCCTTCCTCAGATGGTATCAGACCCGTTATATCAATATCACCAACAGCCCCCTCCGAAAGCGGCAGTATACCGCCTGTATCACTGTCACACACAGGATGACCCAGCCCGCCGAAGATACCGCTGTCATCGTCAAAAAAAGTCAGGGTGCCGATACCGGCTGAAGAATCCCGTACCCACATACCTGCCTTGTAGCTGCCCTCGGAATAAGCCGGCACAAGGGTCAGTGTCTTTTCTGTACCTCCGCGCCGCAGGACTACCTCGCAGCCCTCATCGCGGCTCCGCCTGACTTCATCTGTGATATCCCGGTTTGAGCGTATATCCCTGCCGTTTACGGATATGATTATATCACCCTTTCTTATGCCGCACTCCCTTGCAGGACATCTTCCGCCCACATCAGTAAGCTCTACTACGATAACACCGTCAGTAAGCAGCTTTATCCCGAAGGTCTCACCGCATGGCACAAGCATAGGTCTTTCACTGCTGACAGCTGTAACATTTTTTACAGGTACAGCACCAAGCAGCATGAGGGTGCTCTCGTTGCTGCCATTATCCCCTGTCAGCGCTGTCATGCAGGAATGCCTGACAGGTCGTGAGGATATGGAAAAGAAAGTGTTAAGTTCCAGCTTTCCGTCCCTTTCGATGCTGAAATTATCAGGGAGAGTTTTATCATAAAAGCCTGCCACCCCCAGTAACGAAAGGGTTAAAGCCCCCGCTGCTGCGGTTATACGTTTGAATAAATAAACATTTATCTTCATTTTGACCTTCCTTTTTTGTAAATATTTCGTCCATGACCTGAGATTATTTTTGACCGTCCGAAGCATTTGATACACGTTTATGATAAAGAATTATTTGTGATACAAAAAGGGAGATATCTTTCACGAATAGCAGTTTATTCCTTTTGGGTTATGCTTTTTTGAAAACGATCAAAAAAAGCTTCAGAAAGCTTGAATGTTTCACGTGGAACATTTGTTCTTTTTTGCTTGATATCCTGCGTGGTTCTCAAATATATCATATTACTAAAATAAAACACAGGTGTCTTTACTTTTGTAAGATAATGTGATATAATATCTTTCATGGCAATATAATATTTCAGGACATCGCTCACAGCCGCTAAAAGCGGAGTATCTGCGAATGATGAATATAGAAATAAATATGTCGTTTACTATAACTGTGATTTAAGACAGTAAAAATGATATCACATTCAAGAGGTAAAAAATGTCAAAAAAGGATAGACTTAAAGCACGATCTCAGCAGCAGATACGCGAGCGTCGTGAGCGTGAAGAAGAAGAACGCGAGGAGCGAGAGGCTGCCCGTTACAGACAGAGCAAGTCAGCGAAAAAGCTGCTTAACAAGACGAAATACGGCAGGTACGGCAAAGAACCGCTGGGATTCTTGTTTCTGCGTCTGCTTATGCTGGTACCATTCGCATGGTCCGGCATATACTATGGACTTATCGTAATATTCGGCACATTCGGCGGATTCATAGAGCCGCAGCCGCCTAAATGGGTCGGCTGGACGATGCTGGCAGGTGATGCTATCGTGCTTGCAGGAATTATCATAGAATACCTGAAAAAGCATATCCCCGCATTCGTGTCTGTCGCTGTGGGAACAGGACTGTATCTGAAAGCTTCACAGTATTTCATAAACTATCTTACCGACAGGCTCGGCAAGGTATATGTTGATGAGGGTATAAAGGATATCGACCGTGAATATATGAAGCATCATTACCCAATGGCTGCGGTAGCGGTACTGGAGTTATGTATACTGGTATGGTGGATCATTATCAAAGTACGTGCAGCAAAGCGCAAAAAGCATGAAGAGGAAACTGCACCCGTGAAGTCCATAGTGGAAGAATAAAATACAGAAACCGATAATAAGCACAAGGTCTGCACTTCACGCAAAGCCGTGAATGCAGACCTTTTTCCATACCGCGATTTTGCCATAAATTCGGCAAATTTTAATAAATAATGCTTGACATTGATACTACACAGTGGTATAATTAATTTTGTATATTTTAGGCGCGGGTTAAATAGAACAGCCCCCGCTAAGTAAAGGTGTGTGAAATATTTGAAGTACGAAGAACTGGCAGGAAAGCCGAACATTCCGGAAATACAGGAGGATGTCCTGAAATTCTGGAAAGACGAGAACGTATTTGAAAAATCAGTCAACAAGAAAGCCCCCGAGGTCGTATTCTATGACGGACCTCCCTTCCCTACGGGCAAACCTCACCACGGTACTATACTGGTATCATTCATAAAGGATCTTATTGCCCGCTACTGGACAATGAAGGGCTATAAGGTACCGAGAGTATGGGGCTGGGACTGCCACGGTCTGCCTATCGAGAATCAGGTCGAGAAGGATCTGGGTATCGATGACAAGAACTACATCGAGAATACTTTGGGTATAGACAAGTTCAACGATAAATGCTTTGAGCTGGTAAGCGGCAATAACGAAGCATGGAAGGAATACGTTGAACAGATGGCGCGCTGGGTAGATTATGACGGTGCGTACAAGACCATGAACCCCACATTTATGGAATCCGTAATGTGGGCTTTCAAGCAGTGCTATGACAAGGGTCTTATTTACAGGGATTACAGAGTTACCCCCTACTGCACACACTGCGAAACTTCGCTTTCTATATCTGATACAAGAGAATCAGATTCCACAAGACCCCGTCAGGACAGATGGATAATCGCAAAATTCAAAACCGAGGAAGTTATCGACGGCAAGCCCGTATTCTTCCTGGCATGGACAACTACTCCCTGGACACTGCCCTCCAACCTGTGTCTGGCAGTAGGCAAGGATCTTGAATATGCTTTCTGCGATGTAGGCGACGAGATATTCATCGCTTGTACCGCAGTACTGCCGAGATATGACAAGATCTTCGGCAAGGAACCCAAGATAGTAAAGACCGCAAAGGGCGAAGAACTGGTCGGCAGAACATACGAGCCTCTGTTCCCCTACTTTGCTGATCTTAAAGATAAGGCATTCAGAGTTGTTACAGCTGACTATGTCGGCGCTGATGAGGGTGTTGGTATCGTACATACCGCTCCCGCATTCGGTGAGGACGACTACTGGACCTGCAAGAACAACGGCATCCCGCTGGTGAACCCCGTTGACGCTAAGGGCAGATTCACCGAGGAAGTGACCGACTTCTATGAGAAGGACGGCGAGAAGAACGTTATCGAGATGAACCCAACAGTTATCCGCTTCCTTTACGAGCAGGGCAAGGCTGTTGCTGACGGTACCATCGAGCATAACTATCCTCACTGCTGGAGATGTAAGAGACCTCTGATATACAAGGCTATGGACGCCTGGTACTTCGATGTTACCAAGATCAAGGACAAGCTGATCGCCCAGAACGAGAATATCAACTGGGTACCCGAGACAGTTAAGCACGGCAGATTCGGCAAGTGGCTCGAAAATGCCCGTGACTGGAACATCTCCAGAAACAGATACTGGTCTACTCCTATACCGATATGGGAGTGCGACAAGTGCGGCAAGAGAGTCGTACTCGGTTCTATCGACGAGATCGAAGAAAAGAGCGGCGTAAGACTCACAAATCTGCACAGACAGTATATGGATAAGATCAAGTTCAAGTGCGACTGCCCCGACTGCGACGGCACTATGGTAAGAGTACCCGAAGTTCTCGACTGCTGGTTCGAGAGCGGCTCTGTTCCTTTCGCACAGAAGCACTATCCATTCGAGAACAAGGAATGGTTCGACAGCCACTTCCCCTCTGACTTCATCGTTGAGTATACAGGTCAGATCAGATGCTGGTTCTACTACCTGCACGTTCTCTCCGTTGCGCTGTTCGATAAGCCCTGCTTCTCTAACTGCGTAGTACACGGTACTATACTGGCTAAGGACGGCAAGAAGCTTTCCAAGTCCTCCAGAAACTACACAGACCCCATGGAACTGATGAAGAAGTTCGGTACCGACGCATTCAGACTGTACCTCTATCAGACAAACGCTATGCTGATAGGCGATCTCCAGTTTGATGACAACGGTATATCCGATGCACTTCAGCAGATCATATTCCCCCTGTGGAATGCTTGCAACTTCTACATCAGCTATGCTAATATAGACGATTTCAAGCCCGAGAGCTTGACACCCCCGACTTCCGACAACCAGCTCGACCGCTGGATGCTGGCTAAGCTGTGGGAGGCAAGCGATGCTATCAGCAAGAATATGGACGCATACTTCGTAAACAAGTATGTCGAGAACCTTATCGAACTGGTAGACGGTCTGACTAACTGGTTCATCAGACGTTCCAGAAGACGTTTCTGGGAGAAGGGTCTTAGCGAGGACAAGAAGAACGCTTACGAAACACTGTATTATGTACTTGTTAATATGTGCAAACTCTTCGCACCTGCTGCGCCTATCATCGCTGAAAAGCTGTACAGGACACTTACAGGCGGCTACTCCGTACATCTGGAGAGCTGGGCTGATATCCCCGAGAGCTTCCGTGATGACAAACTGCTGGACGAAGTCAAGCTGGTAAGAAATGTTATCTATCTGGCAAGATCTATCAGAAGTAAGAACAACGTTAAGAACCGTCAGCCACTGAGCGAACTGTGTGTTGCACTCAGCGACAGCGAGGGTAATGCAGTTGTCGACAGCTTCAAGGATATCATCGCAGAAGAACTGAACGTTAAGGAAGTAAAGATACTCGAAAGCGCCGAGAGCGTTGCAGAGATCAAGTACGCTCCTAACTTCAACGAGATCAGAAACAGATATCCCGACAGGATACCCGATATCATCAAGGCTGTCAAGAGCGGCAAGTTCAAGCTTGGCGAAAAGGCAGTGCTGAACATAAACGGTACCGATGAAGAGTTCGATGCTGAAGTTATACTGGTAACATATCAGGCTAAGGCAGGACAGCACGTTGCTTCCGATAAGGGCATCGTTGTTTCCCTCGACCTCACCATCACCGATGAGCTCCGCGACGAAGGCTTTGCAAGAGATATCGTAAGAAGCATTCAGGACGCGCGCCGTAAGCTGGGCTGCGCTATCACCGACAGGATCTCCATGAAGCTGACAGGCGATGTTCCTGCATCATGGGTAGATTACATCTGCGGCGAAACACTTTCCGACAACAGCGATTTTGCTGATGCTGATACTTCCTATGAAGTAGAGTATGAGGACGGCAGAAAGGTAACTGTTGCACTTAAAAAGTAATTATACAGCCATATCCCCGTTTCCGCAAAGCGGAGGCGGGGTATGGATTTTGAAAGGATAAATCATAATGAAAGAATTATCAAAGACCTACGACCCTCGCGAAGTTGAGAGCCGTACATATAAGGCATGGGAGGAAGCAGGCTGCTTCCGCGGCGTTGCCGACCCCAAGAAAAAGCCCTATTCCATAGCTATGCCGCCCCCGAACGTAACGGGTCAGCTGCATATGGGTCACGCTGTTGACAACACCATGCAGGATATACTCACCCGTTTCAAGAGAATGCAGGGCTATGCAGCACTGTGGATACCCGGTACCGACCACGCAGCTATCGCGACCGAAGCCAAGATAGTTGAGGCTATGCGTCAGGAGGGTATCACAAAGGCTGACCTCGGACGTGACAAGTTCATGGAGAGAGCATGGGCTTGGAAAGAGAAGTTCGGCGGACGTATCGTTGAACAGCTGAGAACTCTCGGTACTTCCTGCGACTGGGAAAGAGAGCATTTCACTATGGACGACCAGTGCTCAAAGGCTGTACTGGAAGTATTTGTAAAGCTCTACGAAGAGGGTCTTATCTACCGCGGAAACCGTATGGTAAACTGGTGCCCCAAATGCCAGACATCTATCTCCGATGCGGAAGTTGAGTACGACAACAAGGACGGCAATTTCTGGCACATACTCTATAAGGTAAAAGAGACAGGAGAGTTTCTTGAGATAGCTACCACCCGTCCCGAAACTATGCTGGGCGATACCGCAGTTGCCATCAACGAGGAAGACCCCAGATACAAGCACCTCCACGGCTGCCACGTCATACTCCCCCTGCTTGACAAGGAGATACCCATAGTATGCGACGAGCACGCCGATATGGAAAAGGGTACAGGCGTAGTTAAGATAACTCCTGCCCATGACCCCAACGACTTTGAAGTTGGTCAGAGGCATTCTCTGCCCAGCGTAAGATGCTTCACCTATGACGGCCATATGACAGGCGCTGAGGACAAGGCTGCTTACGAAGAACTGAAAGCCAGCGGTCTGATGGCTGAGGGTGAGCCCGAAGTTCTCGACTGCGGCAAGTACGCAGGCATGACCACAGTTGAAGCAAGAAAGGTCATCGTTGCCGACCTCGAAGCACTGGGTCTGCTGAAAGAAGTTGAACCCCTGAAGCACGATGTAGGCACCTGCAACCGCTGCCACTCCACCATCGAGCCTATGATATCCAAGCAGTGGTTCGTTAAAATGAAGCCTCTGGCTGAACCTGCAATAAAGGCAGTTGAAGATGGCAAAATCAAGTTCGTTCCCGAGAGATTCACCAAGACCTATCTCAACTGGATGAATAATACAAGAGACTGGTGCATTTCCCGTCAGCTGTGGTGGGGTCACCGTATCCCCGCATGGTACTGCGCTGACTGCGGCGAGATAAACGTAGCCAAGGAAGCTCCCTGCAAGTGTAAAAAGTGCGGCAGCACCAACCTCACTCAGGACGAGGATTCACTGGATACATGGTTCTCTTCTGCACTGTGGCCTTTCAGCATACTGGGCTGGCCCGATAAGCAGAGTGATGATTTCAACTACTTCTACCCCACAAGCACACTGGTAACAGGCTATGATATCATCGGCTTCTGGGTAAGCAGAATGATATTCTCCGGTCTTGCATATACAGGCAAGGCACCCTTTGATACCGTACTTATCCACGGTATAGTAAGAGATTCCCAGGGCAGAAAGATGTCCAAGTCTCTGGGCAACGGAATCGACCCTCTGGAGGTAATCGACCAGTACGGCGCTGACGCTCTGAGATTCATGCTGGTACAGGGTTCTTCTCCCGGAAACGATATGCGTTACAGCGAAGAAAAGATCGTTGCCATGAGAAACTTCACCAACAAGATATGGAACGCTTCCAGATTCCTGCTGATGAACATGACTATCGACAAGATCGAGCTTCCCAAGGAACTGACCCTTGAAGATAAGTGGATACTCTCCAGCCTGAACAAGGTGATAAAGGAAGTTACCTACAACCTCGAACACTTTGAGATGGGCGTAGCCGCACAGAAGGTATACGACTTCATCTGGAACAGCTTCTGCGACTGGTATATCGAGCTGGCAAAGAACCGTTTCAACGGCGAGGACGCTCAGGCTAAGAAGAATGTTGAGAACGTTCTTGCTTATGTACTGACAGATATACTGAAAATGCTCCACCCCTTCATGCCTTTCATTACCGAGGAAATATATCAGGCACTCCCCCACGATGAGGGCTACCTGATGATGCAGAGCTGGCCCGAGTACAAGGCTGAGCTTGACTTCCCTGCTGACGAGGCAAGAATGGAAAAGATCATGGAAGCAGTACGCGCTGTCCGTGAGTGCCGTTCAGGTCATAACGTTCCCAATTCAAGAAAGGCACACATCACCATAGTTACAGCAAATACAGCTGACTATGCCGAAGCTGCCGACTTCCTGAAGAGACTTGCAAGCGCTTCCGAGGTAACAGTTACTGCTGATGAACCTGCTGATGCAAGCGGCATGGTAACAGTTGCTACCGCTGATGCAAAACTGCTCCTGCCTCTCAGAGAGCTTGTTGATATCGAAGCTGAAAAGGCACGTATCACCAAGGAGCTCGAAAAGGCAAACAAGGAACTGGACTTCGTAAACAGCAAGCTGAACAACGAAAAGTTCATGTCCAAGGCACCCGAAAAGGTAGTTAACGAGATACGTGAGAAAGAGGTCAAGGCTAAGGCTCTTGTAGCTAATCTCACCGAGATGCTCAATAACCTCTGATAAGCATATAAAATCAAGCCATAGCACAAATACGTGCTATGGCTTTTTGTTTTGGATATCATGATGTAAGGTCTTTTATGTACCTCGCAGAATAGAAATTGCTGCCCACAAGGTAAGCGCCTCGCTCTATCATTTCAACAGCATCCCCTACCTTGTCACAGCTGAGTATCACAGGTTTCAGCTTTTTGCTTTTAAGAAGCTCCGCCGTTTCATTGGTGTAGGTCTGTGCCACCATGGATATAGTATCTATCCCGTACTTCTTACATACCGCGAAAGCCTTGTTACGGTACTCTTCACGCTCCGCAGGATCGGTGGAATCTTTCAGGAAGTACACTATCGTGCAGTCGCATTCCAGCGTTTTCCAGAACTTTATGTCCTTCTCCCGCTGAAAGCGTATCATCGTCCGCTTTTTGCCAAGACCAGTGGCTTTTAGTATACCTGCGATCTCTCGTAGCAGTGCTTCGTGCTGTTCCTTGGGCGGTATGCCGATGTCTATCATCAGCCTTGCGTTGCCCCTGACGGCAAATTCCTTAGCTACATCTTCAAAACTACAGGTCTTGTACTTTCCATCATACTTAGCCGTCAGAAAAACCTTAGACGGTATGCCAAGACGACTGTTCTCATTGTACTCAGCACCCAGCATTTTCAGGTTCTTCTCTGACCAGCCGTTTATGCATACTGCCTTATTATCGCAGGTCAGTCGAACATCAGCTTCAAAAACTGTACAGCCCTTATCGAGTCTTCGCTTCATCTCACTCAGATTGTTCAGCGCTTTGTACTTGTGCTGTATACCTCCAAGTCCGACCTCCATTATCTTGTCAGCAGCCTTACCCTCATACTTAACACCACGAGGTCTACATTCTTTCCGTAAAAATCTTTTCAGCTCATAAGGTGCGGCAAGCTTTGCTATAGCCCCCGCTGTCTTTCCGCCCTCGAACATCGCTCTGTCCAGCATCAGCAGTACCTTGTCAGCAGTAAGTTCCTCTGGCTCGATATATCTTTCGGGAGTACCGATCTTCTCGCCCCACATTCTCAGCTTGTCGTTCCATACAAGTCCCACACATGGCAGTCCCAGTGCGCAGGAGGTTATACAAGCGTGCATCCTCACCGCCACCACAGCCTTGAATCCGCTCAGATACTTCACCAGTTGTCTCGCAGATCCCACCTGCGGCAGCTTCTCACAGCCCAGCATCTCACAAAGCTTTACAGCGAACTTCTCATCGCTGTCAAAACCGTTGGTGAATATCTTCCATTTCAAGCCGCGTTCTGTCAGCTTGTCTGTAAGCTCTTTCCAGAACGCCAGAATATACTCCTCGTCTATACCGACAGCGCCGTAATCCGCGAATATATCTCCGCGGGCAACATTCAGCCCGATCACATCACTTTCAGCAGGAGATATGCGATATACTTTATCAGCCCACACTGCAGTATCAAACACAGGCTTTACCCTCAGCCCCTTGCGGACAGCGTATTCATTCTTGAACAAAGCGTGATCATCCCTTATGGTCACAGCCTTGACCGTTTCCGAATTCAGTGCCCGTTTCAGCCGCTGACAGCGCTCATTGTTCTCGTCATATCCCTCAACACCAACCGCATTCAGGAACACAGGAACTCCGCATTTTTCAGCTTCTTCCACTATCTCAGATAAGCGCTCACAGAATTCCTCATGCTCATATTTTATTAAACCGCCGCCGGCAAACACAACAGCATCAGCATAGCCTATCTGCCATAGGTCAAGACCGGTTATACTGTACCTGAGGATCTTACAGGTGCTGTCAGCCCTGCCAAGGGCTTTATGCAGAAGATACTCCGTACAATCAGCAATTATCGTATCTCCGTAGTTTTTATTTGTAATGCATACAAGCAGTATTTTAAGTCCCTGTTCCATACTTTATTAACGCTCCCCGCTGCGCTGTTTTGTGTGAACACTGCGCTGCACCAATTATATCATATATACCATAAAAAGTAAATACCTCATAGGTCATATCCGACTTGACATATCCGCTTCGGTATGCTAAAATCAAAAGGTAATGAAATTCTTTCGCTAAAAAGTGAGGTCAGTAAAATGAAAATAAACGGATTGATATTCGATATGGACGGACTTATGGTCGATACCGAAAAACTGCTCACCCGTTTCTGGCGTGAAGCTGCTGCTTTCTACGGTTGGGAGATGAAGCAGGAACACGTACTCGGTATACGCTCTCTTGCAGGAAAATACGCAGGTCCCAAGCTGCAGAGGGAGATAAGCCCCGATTTTGATTACGCAAAAGTCCGCCTTAAACGAATTGAACTTATGAACGCATATATCGAAAAAAACGGCATTGAAAAAAAGCCGGGACTGGATGAACTCATCGCCTATGGCAAGGACAGCGGTATGCGCCTTGCTGTGGCAACGGCTACCGATAATATCAGGACAAAGCTGTATCTTGAATCAATAGGTGTTTACCACCACTTTGACAAGGTGGTATGCGGCAATATGGTAAAAAGCTCCAAACCCGATCCGGATATCTATATAACCGCCTCCGCTGAACTGGGTCTTCCACCTGCTGAATGTATCGCGCTGGAGGATTCACCAAACGGTATAAAGTCCGCAAAGGGTGCAGGATGCGTACCTGTATTTGTACCCGATCTTTCACAGCCCGACGATGAGATCTCCGGGCTGATGTACGCCTGCTGTGAGACCCTTGCCCATGTTATACCCGTTATAGAAGAACTGAACAAATAAGTATATCCCCTGCGCACAGCCGTGTGTACAGGGGATATTTTTTGTACAATTATTCTTTTTCGGATGCTTTTTCGGATGATACTTCGGAATTTTTCTCTTCATCATCGGCTTCATCACCGACAAATATGGTTTTCTGCATATCCTTCAGTTCATCATCTTCAAGCTCTTTGCCGTCAAGCGTAATGCCCTCAGGGGTAATATCCTTGAATATGTAACCGTCATGCTCAACATTCACAGTGATCTCCGCAGTCTTGCCTTCGTGAGTACCGCTGTATGTAACAGCGTAGATATCACCCGTATGGGTACAATCACTTTCGTACTTACTGTCATCGAACCAGCCCTCCAGCTGACTGCCGATAGTCTTATCATCATCAGGTTCTTTATACCCAAGCACTGAAACAGGTGTCATCTCCAGCCTGTCGATGATACTGTCCGCATCGACCGTAAGACCCTTCACGAATCCGTTTGAGAAAAACGCTGCCACCATAAGTATACCCATAACGATACCCTTTGTGGTTCCAACTCCACGCGCCTTATCCCTTCGGTAAAGGTAAAGAGGAGGTATCAGCACTGCCTTTTTTAAACCTTGCCTTGTCATATCGTCAAGGTCGTCTGCGTGTCTGAGATCAGCATAGCAGCCGAAAAACATAAGACCTATGACCATCAGCCACAGCACTGCACCTGAATACTTATCCACAGCGAAGCTCTCCATGACCATACCTATCAGCGGCAGCAGGGTAATGAACCACAGTCCGCCGCCTGTCGAACGTTCGCCCCTTGCAAGTCTCGGCTTTATCACGAATTTTTGTTCGGGCGAATACTGCCATACCTGCTGCATATCATTTATATCCATGATAACTATTTATACCTCCAAGTAATATTTGGCTCTTTTCGGCAGTAATACCTGTCCCTGCCCACAGTACTTCTGCCGTACTCGATAGCCCCGGTGGGACATCCGCATATACACGACATACAGTGCATACACTTTTCTCCCCATACGGGTCTGCCGCCAACTATGCTTATACTGCCGTATGGACAGACATCCGCACATCTGCCGCAGCCTGTGCATTTATCCGTCGTGCGGAATTTTCTGCTTGATACGCAGGCACCGAAGAACCAGGGATTCACCAGTTTCGTAAAAGGTTTCAGCAGCTTCATATCCAGACGATCTTTCAGTACCTCACCTCTGCTGATAGTGTTGACTATACCAACCAGTTCACTGTTAGCCATTCTGAAAATATGCTTCTGCTCTTCCTCTTTCGGGGGCTTATACATGACTATGTAGTTTTCCGGCATAGGTACGCCTGCAAATCCCATGAAAGTAAGACCCTTTTTATCGCATATCTTCTTCAGATACCTTGCAGCATCACCTGTCTGTGATTCACAGGTAGCCACAAAGTATACCTTATCACTTCCCCAGAAGTCAGAACGTTCAAGAAAGCCCTCGACCAGCGGCGGAAATCTCCACGCATATATGGGCGCACATATTATATACGGCGCTTTTGAATAGAACTTTGTCTTGACACCTGTCCTTATAAAGTCTCTCATATCCTTGACTTGACAACGGAGAAGCTGTCCTATGACCTCTGCCGCATAACGGGTATTGCCTGTACCGCTGAAATACAAGACCATATTCTCACCTCGTTTTCGCTGTATCTTCTGCCGCCACTGAATCTTCCGCCTTGACAAAAAGCTCATAAACAGGGGCTATCCTTTCAAAGTCTGCCTTGACCCTTTCGCAAAGCTTATCACCGAAAAACAACTCGGCATCGTCACTTGTATGAAGCACTGCCAGATTTCTCCTGTTTAGCCAGTTTTTGAATCGCAGCGGTTCATTCGGGAACCTGTCTCTCTTGTACGGCTCACCATCCAGCACAAGGCTCTCCTGCCTGTCGTAAGCATCCAGAGCCTTCATCGCTGCCTTGTCACGGTTGAGTATAAGTGTGCGGACAGTATCCATCACAGGCGTGGGTATATGATAATATCCGCAGCCCCAGCCGAAGTCATCAGGACTTATCCAGAAGAAAAACTCAGGCTTGCTCACATACTGTTCCTTGGGACGCATAAGCGAGAACCATATACTTTTCTTGAAGAACATACCGTCCCTCATCAGCCTTACATCTTTATATATACGACTGATCTTCTTCGGCGAGCATACGATCCTGCTGTCTATGCGCTTCATAAGCGGTGTAAGATACTCTATCATCTCCCGCATGGGAACAAGCACTTCCCTTTCGTAGGTCTCCTTGTTCGCCTTGAACCATTCCTTGTCGTTGCGGGTATAGTTTTCAAACAAAAACTGCGGTGCTTCAGGTGTGAAAGGCATATCTGTTTCCTCTGCTTTCTTTCTGTCTCTCGTGTCCTATCCTTATTCTTATTGATCATGTATAGACTCCCTGCTCCTGTCTTCAAAGGGGCAGTATCTATTCAGATATATTATAACCTATTTTTCCCAAACAGTCAACTGCTTTGTTCAGATTTTAGTTTTTTCCGTATGATTTGCCGATTTACAAAGCTTACGTAAAATGTTATAATCTTAAAGTATGATATAATGTGGAGGTGTGTCCTGTGAGACCTGAATACAAACGCGCTGACATCAGCGACCTTGATATACTCGTTTCATCAAGGATAAAAGTTCTGATAGCTGCGAACAGACTGCCCGATGATACGGATATGTCCGTGATAGAACAGCAGTCGCGGGAATATTACAGGCAGTCCCTGACGGACGGCAGCCATACCGCATATCTCGTTTATGTCGGTGATGATATCATCGCCGCAGGGGGAGTAAGCTATTACAGGGTAATGCCCACCTGCGATGTTCCCACAGGGAGAAAAGCCTATATAATGAATATGTACACCGACCCCGCATATCGCAGACAAGGCATAGCCACAAAAATACTCGACCTGCTTACCCGTGACGCTAAAGCTAAAGGCATATCTTTCATCGCCCTTGAAGCCACAGATATGGGGAGACCTCTTTATGAACGTTACGGCTTTGTTCCCATGGAACATGAGATGATACTCCCCACTGAATAAGGAGAAAAGAATGTTTAAATATTCGGATAACGATATGGAGAATTTTTCTCTCCATGACTGCCGTGCCACCAGCCTTACCTTTGGTGACAGCACGCTGACTTTCGGATTTGAAGAGGGCTTCTGGTATATCAAGGGGACTGCCATGCTTTCCTGTGATACGGGCAAAAGCGAAGTTGAGTTCCATACAATCTACCCCGATATGCACTGCAATATCTATGTGGATATATTTGAATGGCGCACCGAAAACGAGGACGACTGTGTTGCCCTGCGCAGAAATCTCCCCTTTGAGGAGTTCGTTAAACTTATGAACAGCGGTATGAAGATAGAATTTCTCAAAGAGTACAAGGGCTATCAAAGCTATCTCTACGAATGCGACCTGTTCGGCTACGGCAAATACGGCGATATCGAAGCTACGATAACAATTTCCGCGGATAGTATCACCTACCGCTGGAACGATAAAGAGTAAAGTAAGGATATTCAATATTAAGGAGTAAAGTAAAATGATAACAGTTTCAAACGTCAGCCTGTCCTTTGGCGGACAGCTTCTTTTCAAGGACGTAGACCTCAAGTTCACCAACGGCAACTGCTATGGTATCATAGGTGCCAACGGCGCAGGCAAATCCACATTCCTGCGCATACTCAACGGCGAACTTGAACCCACCACAGGCGAGGTAGCTATCACCAAGGGCGAGCGCCTTTCAGTGCTGAAGCAGGACCACTTCGCGTATGATGAGTATACCGTCCTGGATACAGTCATCATGGGCAACAAGCGCCTTTATGATATCATGCAGGAGAAAGACGCACTCTATGCCAAGGAAGATTTCTCCGAGGAAGACGGCGACCGTGCAGGTCAGCTGGAAAGCGAATTTGCAGAACTCAACGGCTGGGAAGCAGAATCCGATGCATCAAAGCTGATACAGGGTCTGGGTCTCTCCGAAGACCTTCTCTATCAGCAGATGTCAGGACTATCGGGTAACGAGAAAGTCAAGGTACTGCTGGCGCAGGCACTTTTCGGCACCCCCGATATCATCATGCTGGACGAGCCTACAAACCACCTGGATATCGACGCTATCCGCTGGCTTGAAGATTTCCTTGCAGACTACTTCGGTACTGTACTGGTTGTCAGCCATGACAGACACTTCCTCAACAATGTCTGCACACATATCGTTGATATCGACTACACCAAGATCAAGATGTACGTGGGCAACTACGAATTCTGGTACGAGTCCTCACAGCTGATGCAGAGACTTATCAAAAACCAGAACAAGAAAGCCGAGGAAAAGATCAAGGAGCTGCAGGAGTTCATCAACCGTTTCTCCGCAAACAAATCCAAGTCCCGTCAGGCTACTGCAAGGCGTAAGCTTCTGGATAAGCTGAGCGTTGAGGAAATGCCCGCATCATCGAGAAAGTACCCATTCATCGGCTTCAACATCGACCGCGAGCTGGGTAAGGATATACTGAAAGTCAATAATGTCTCCAAGACTGTTGACGGCGTAAAGCTTCTCAACAATGTCAGCTTCACTCTCTCCCGCACCGATAAGGTGGCATTTATAGGCGAAAGCGAACAGGCTATAACCGCCCTCTTCAAGATACTCGCTGAGGAGACCGAACCCGATGAGGGCACTATCAAGTGGGGCGTATCCACTTCACGTTCATACTTCCCTGTTGACAACTCCGAGTATTTCAATGGTCACACCGAAAGCATAGTTGACTGGCTCCGCCCCTACTCCACTTCCGAGGTAACAGACACATTCCTCCGCGGATTCCTGGGACGTATGCTGTTCTCGGGCGACGAGATATACAAGCCCGTTGAGGTACTCTCGGGTGGTGAAAAGGTCAGATGTATGTTCAGCCGAATGATGCTTTTCGGCTCCAACGTTATCCTGCTTGACCGCCCCACCAACCACCTCGACCTCGAATCCATAACCGCAGTAAACAACGCACTGCGTGATTTCAAGGGTGTTGTTATCTTCGCAAGCCACGACCACGAGATAGTACAGACCGTTGCAAACCGCATCATCGAGATAACACCCGACGGCTGTATCGACCGTGCAGGAACCTACGAAGAATTCCTTGAATGGAGAAGAGAACAGGGCATGAAGTCCTTTATCGAATAACAACTAACCTCCCCCGAGCCATGATCGAGGGAGGTCTTTTGTATATAGGGGCTTCACTGTAAGATATTGGCATTTTATTAACGCATACAAATATCATCATTTATTAAATGTATCAACATATCCTGCAACACTCACAAAAGACATGACAGATATCCATGATAATTAAGCGTACACAAAAATAACAGCCAATAAGTTCAAAAAAACTTAATTGAATTGGATAATGGGTTATGTTATAATTTTTATAGGATTTGTTTACAGTGAAAGATCACGAGGTGATCATATTGTTCGATAAGAAAAAAATAATACCCATACTGATAAGCGCAGTACTATGCTCGCTTATGGTAGCGGTATCAGATATAACAGGCGACACCGATATCATTTTTCCCGAGATATGCGCTGTTGCCCTCGGAGCACTGGCTGCACCTGTACGTTCGTGGAACACAAGCAAACTTCGGTTATTGCTTTTGATGACCGCCTCAGCACTTTTGGGAATGGCTGTTGTTAGATTTGTGCCTGTACCTATGTATATCAGGATCCCCATAGGTCTTGCCGCGGTGATGACACTCATTACCATTTCGCAGACAGATTTTCTGCCGGCCATATCAACCTGCATACTCCCGATAATGAACAGCACACAAAATTTTACCTACCCGCTGTCGGTATTCATACTGACAGGGCTCATACTTTCAGCACAGCATATACTTGAAAAAACAGGAATGCGCAGCAAACACCGTTATGTTCACATTGAACCTGACAAAGCGCTTATAACGCTTCGCATCAAACAGGTGATAACAATTGGTATTGTGTGCTTTCTGCCCGTAATCCTTGGCAAACCATTCTTAATAATGCCGCCGCTGATGGTCGCATACGCTGAGATGTCCACGCCCGGTTCACCTATAAAAAAGAATATGACTACAGCAACTGCCATGATGGCACTGTGCACATTCATCGGCTGCTCTTCACGGATACTTCTTTGTGATATCGCAGGACTTCCAATGGCTGCTGCCGCAGGTATCACCTGTTGTGCAGTATTGCTGGCAGTGGATAAAACCGAATTTTACTTTCCGCCCTGCGGTGCTATAAGTATGCTGCCGTTCATGATACCACAGCATACGCTTATAAGATTCCCGTTCCTGGTAACGGTAGGTTTTATGATATTCGCACTTATATCTCTGCTGTCCTCAAACAATCTGAGCCGCGAAAAAAACTCGTGTACCGATGAAAGAGCCGAACGTACCGAAGCAATTGAAAATATATGAAAGCAAAGCCCGTGAACGCTGATCAACGTTCACGGGCTTATATCATACATCAAGCCTTTTTCTTACAGCCGCAGATATACGCTCAAGCTCAGCAAGTGTACCGTCGATATCGGGTTCATCCTCAGTGCGGCCGCGGTAGTACATCTCTCCCGCATAAGCCATCTCACCTAAGCTTTCAGCGCCTATCGTCCTGGCTGCACCTTTGAGGGAATGCAGCTTTATCATAGCATTTTCCATGTCATCCTCCGCGATGAACCTGCGTATGCTCTCTGCATATTCCTCAGCTGAATCGGCAAACGCATCAAGGGTCAGCCTGTAATTATCCTCACCGCCGCAGTGCTTTAGACCTGTTACCGCATCAAGACCATCAATGCCGTTAAAACCCTTGTCTGCCAAAGCGTTCTCACCTGCATTAAGCTCCTCCAGCTTTGCGCTGCCCAGCCATATGTCATTGGTGAAATCCTGTTCGTTCATTCTGTAGTCGGTATCATCGTCTATCATCTGTATCATAGCCGCAGCAACATCAGGGTCGAACTGCGTTCCGCTGCATCTTATGAACTCATCCCTTACCTTCTGCTGCTCCATGGGCTTTGAGTACGTTCTTGTGGAAGTCATAGCATCATAACAGTCCGCAGCACATATTATACGCGCCGCTTCGGGGATGTCCTTGCCTTTCAGTCCGTCGGGATATCCGCTGCCGTCATACCTCTCGTGGTGGGATCTTGCACCTGTTGCAAGCCCCGGCATCTCGGTTATGGAAGACAGTATCTCACTGCCTATGACAGTGTGCCGCTTTATCTGCATGAATTCCTCATCTGTCAGCCTCGATGTCTTGTTGAGTATATCCTCACTGACACCTATCTTGCCGATATCGTGCATAAGTCCCATGCGGAATATCTGCTGCTGCTCCGCCTCGCTCTTGCCAAGCCTGCGTGCAAGTTCAGCCGAGTATATCGCCACACGGTTGGAATGTCCGTTGGTGTAATGATCCTTCGCGTCAACGGTCTTAGCCAGCGCCATCATCATTTCCAGCGACAGCCTTTCGCTTCGGATCTGCTGCCTGTCAACCTCGCTTTTCAATCCCGACTGCAGCTGATAAAGCTCTGCCGCGTGTTTCGTCCTCTGCAAAAGTACCTCCGGCGAGAAAGGCTTTTTAACATAGTCAGCCGCTCCGTTTTTGAAACCTGTGCTCTCAGCCTCGGCACTGTCATCGCCTGTAACGAATATAACAGGTATATCCCTGATATCGGGATCTTCTTTCAACTTTTCCAGAACTTCAAAACCATTCATACCCGTAAGGCTGATATCAAGCAGCACAACATCGGGCATTTGCCCTTTTGTGAGCATTATCGCTTTCTCACCTGTGTCGCAGGTTATTACATCGAATGCCTTGCTGAGTATATTTTTAGCAGTGGTCCTGATGACAGCATCATCATCTACCACCAGTACCTTCGGAGCGGTCTTTATAGTACGCTGCTCGGTAACTGTCTGCACCTCCAGCTTTTCCTTCGGCAGTATACCTGCCATCATCTTTTCCATACGTTCACCGTCTATAGGCTTTGAAAGATAATCATTGAATCCCGCGTCGATATACATCTCCCTTGCGCCTGATACTGCGTTGGCAGTCAGTGCGATGCACACAGCATCCTCCCTGCCCTCCATAGCACGGAGCCTTTTCAGTGTTTCTATGCCGTCCATATCGGGCATCATGTGGTCTATAAAATATATATCATAAGTGTTCAGCGCAGCAAGCCGCAAAGCCTCTGCTCCCGATGAAGCAGTATCTATGCCCACCAGTGTCTTTTTGAGCAGACCCTTGAACACTGTCAGATTCATTGCATTGTCATCCACTACCAGCACCCTTGCCGTCGGTGCATGGAAAAGTTCACGGTAAACAGCAACTCCCTTGCCGCCGGAGAAACGCTTTGTAAAATCACCCACAGGCTGCCACTTGGCGACCTGCTGTTCAACTGCAAAGGAAAACACCGAGCCCTTTCCGTAAATGCTGTTTATCTCCAGCTCACTGCCCATAAGTTCAAGCAGCTGCCTGGTTATGCTCATACCAAGACCCGTACCCTCGATGGAACGGTTCTTTCCTTCCTCGATACGCGAGAACGGTGAGAACAGCTTGTCCATATTCTCCTGCTTGATACCCATTCCCGTATCACTCACAGTGAATCTAAGCTTTATGCTTTTATCACCTGTTTTCTCATACCCGACCTCAAAGTGCACACTGCCCTTCTCAGTATATTTTACAGCATTTGTCAGCAGGTTCAGCGCACACTGCTTGACCCTTATCTCATCGCCCACAAGCATATGTGGTATACCGCTGTCAACCTTAACATCGAACCTGAGCCCTTTTTTATCAGCACGGGGACGTATCATATTCACAAGGTCATTTATAGCTGAACCCAGCTCGTACTGCGTTGGTATCAGCTCCATCCTGCCCTGCTCTACCTTTGAGAAATCAAGTATATCATTTATGAGCGAAAGCAGCGTCCTGCCCGCGTTCCTGATATCCTCAGCATACCCTATTATCTGGCGTTCTCCGCTCTCACGAAGGATCATCTCGTCCATACCGAGCACTGCGTTTATAGGCGTTCGTATCTCATGGGACATATTGGCAAGGAATGCAGATTTTGCACGGTTCGCCTTATCAGCTATAAGGCTCTGTTCACGCAGCTGCTCCATGTAATTGTAATGCTCGGTATCGTCTATCAGTCTGTACAGACGTCCGAAATTCTCGCCCTCATACTCCAGCGCTTCTATGCACGGAGTATATTTGCGTTCACCCATGGTGATGACCTCATCATCCTCTATTGCCTTCCCGATGATATCAAGCGTTTCTTCAGGGGCATCTGCAAGCTGAGGATACAGCTCCCTGGCAGGCTCATTGAAATACCTGACCCTGCCTTCGGTATCCACTGCTATAAGACCTTCCGAAAGCTTATCTACAACGTATTCCCTTGTAAGCTCCAGGGTATCCAGAAGGTCATACTTGAATATAGCTATATACATTATTACCGTACTTATTGAGTATCCCATTGAAGTCAGGTTGTATCCGTTTGTTATGCCCGTCAGGTAGATTATGTATGATATTACCTCCACCACGACCGACGCAGCTATGTATCTAAGCCTTTTCAGGCTCTTCTTGTTCTTCTCCTTATGTATCGTCAGGAAAAGTATCAGCAGACCGTAAACTATATATCCTATAAGCAGAAGTGTATACACATGATGCCACGGTCCCGCATCATAGGTAAGGTGCGGATGTACACCGCCTTTATCGTAACCCATATTCCTGTAATACAGCTGATGCCATTCATTTGTCATAACAGCAACGTAGGTCAGCGCATGAAGGGCACCAAGAAACATCATGGTGTTTTTCTTCGTCCTTACACCGCAAAGCTCCACAATGAATATCAGCAGAGAGAACGGTATCCATACCGCCCCACATACGAAAGTTTCTGAGCTGTCAATGCTTCATCATAGCTGTCAGAAAGCATGACCTGCAGTACTCCTGCATTGTTTACCATCGTAGCTGCACAGTTCAGCAGAAGATATCCGTGTATCCTGCTTTTCCAGTTTCTGAATATATAAGCGCTCTCAAACAGCAGGCCAAAGATGCTGAGATACTGTACTGTCAGTACAACATAATACATATCATCACCCCAAATTTAACGTTTTCCGTTATCAGCAAGATCCCCATATCCGATTATTCGGATATACCATAAATTCAACACTATTTAAACCCATAGATCATTTCATATTTAATTATACTATACCACTCACGAAATGCCAATAACACAAAAAATAAAAAAAACAGACACATCTATCGTATAACGCAGAAGTGTCTGTACTTTTTTATCATGCCCAGGGATCAGTTGACTCGGGAGGACGTATCCCTGCCAGCAAAAACTGCTCCCACAGATACCACTTGCCGTCCTTTGCAAGCCTCAGCTGTACTGCACGCGGACTGTCAGCACCACCCGACTGCAAATAC
>ODAI011135221.1_pt1 | contig 33981 bp, 37 predicted proteins | sample 1539321 | NCBI WGS metagenome assembly ODAI01 (sample SAMN02144231, study PRJEB22623) | gut metagenome | biome: sheep rumen | host: Ovis aries | place: New Zealand
AACGTTGAATTTAATCTCGCTTAAGCGAGATCTGATATCCACAATCAATAGATTTTGAAAAAGCGCCTGTAGGGAGCTTTATTAAGGTTACCCTTTTTTGCCTACGATAGCGGATTGAAATTTCCGGTAAAATCTTTCTCAATTCATACTTGACTTTTCATAGCTGGTCTCCTTCCACAATCTATACTACTTAAAAACAGGTTTAATGGTCAGCAAGTGCGGATAGAGGTTGTATTGATTTCTTCAAGCTGTGCTTGAGATTCGATACGATCATAACAGCCTCACAGATTTGATTTGTCAGAACTTTATTCCTGCTTCCTTGAAGAATGGCCTGAATGTTTTTTTGAGTTCTGCCCAATATGGAGGAAATGCACTACTGCCACCATATTTTCTAACCCGCCCTCCGGCAAGCTTTAGCTCAAGCCCCCACTGTTCACCGTCGAGGACATTAGGATCATTATAGTTTTTCTTCCATTCATGTAGATAAAGCTTGGAGAATATGATTATTTTATCATGGAACTCAGAATATGCCGGCCGATTCAAATAAAAAGGACTCCCATCTCATTGACGGAAGCCCTGATGTTTTCAGGAATATTAAGGATTGACGACTGCATACCTCAATGAAAAGTGTCACCAACCACCTCTTTTCTAAGTGGGATAGAAGGAACTGCTCCGCTGCGCGTCACAGCAATCGAAGCAGCTTTTGATGCATATTCCAAAGCTGCCTGAGTACTCATACCACTGATTATTCCACCCAGGTAGAAACCAGTAAAGGTATCTCCCGCTGCTGTAGTATCAACAGCTTGTACCTTGAATGCCGGTTGGAAAACCTTTTGTCTGTTTCGAATGGAGAATGCGCCTTTTTCTCCCAAAGTCAGCAGGATTTCTGTCTCTGGCAGCATCTCTGCTAATCTTTCAGTGAGCAAATCATGATTTGTCTCATCAACGCCAGTCAAGGCAGCTGCTTCAATCTCATTGACGAAGAGATAATCTGTCTTTCGAAGATCCAGAGAGAATATCTCCTCGCTGATAGGCGATGGATTGAGTACAATATGCATACCTTTTGCATATGCCAAATCAATCAGCCTGTTAAGACATGAAATCTCATTTTGGAGAACGATATAATCTCCTTTTTCAAAGCAGGCAAGTACCTCATTAATCTGCGCATCTGTAACCGCCTGGTTAGCTCCTCCAAAAAGTATAATGCAATTATCCCCATCAGCAGAATTCTGGATTACAGTATGACCAACTGGAACATCCGGAAGAAACCCAATGTATTCGGTGTCAATTCCTTCTGCATGCAACGTATCAAGCAGAAACTCCCCTCCTGGCCCTATACAGCCCGCATGAAACACAGTAAGGCCAGCACGTGCCATTGCGATAGACTGGTTCAATCCTTTTCCGCCTGCATAAATATGACGCGACACTGCCGAAATCGTTTCTCCCTTTCGGACAATATGAGCGACTTTGTAAACATAATCAACATTTAGTGAACCAAAACTGAGAATCTTCATGAATGATAATCCCCTATCCGGCTGTTGCTCAGATAGTCTCCCGAATCTTCAGCGCACAGTCCAACTGTTTGCGATACAATGGAGAACCATTTTCAATATGGCTGATCAGCATAGCTGCTGCCTCCGCCCCCAACATATAGGATGGTTGCGCGACTGTTGTCAGTTTAGGTCTGCAATATTTTGCAAAATATATATCATCAAAACCAATCACACGGACATCACCAGGGACTTTTCGTCCATTTCTGTCAAGTTCCTCAAGAACGCCAATAGCAATAAGATCATCACCACAAACAACGCCGTCAACGTCTGGCGCCATTGACAGTATATGACGGATACCATTGATCCCTGTGTCTACATCATACTTCCCGCAGTAAATCAGACGTTCATCTGCAGTAATCCCATGTGTCTCCAATGCATTCAGATAACCTTCCATTCGCAAATCGTGTTGCCTGTACTGAGCTGAGATGAATGCCGGCCTTACACAACCACGGCCTATAAGGAGTTCTGTAGAATCGAAAAAGGCTTTGCACGCATCAACAAAAATCTGACCGATAGGTGCATTCCCACTCTTCCCGACGTCCATGCTTCGGATGGTACGATCAACAAATACAGTGGGTACCCGGATAGATGGAATATTGATTTCATCATTCACAAGCGAGTGTACAAAAACGATGCCGTCTACCATTCTTGAACTGAGTCCCAGATAAGCTTCCTGTTCTCCAGAAGGATCATTATCTGTGTTATACATCAGTACATTATAACCATGTTTTTTGGCCTCATCATCGAGTCCTCGCGCTATATCAGCAAAAAATGGATTGGCAATATCCGGTAACAAATAACCGATCTGGTGACTGCGTCTCGTTTTCAGCATCTGTGCTGCGTGATTCGGGACATAACCGAGTTCGCCCGCAATCCGCAGGATACTCTCCTGTGTCGCTGCGCTGATATGATGCTTCCCACCTCTTAACACTTTTGATACGGTCACGGTTGAAACGCCAGCCCTTTCCGCTATGTCCTTAAGTGTTACTGCCATGATGTATTGTATTCTCCTATGCCATCTGCGCCTGTGATTTCCATTACTGATTCTACTATACCTAAACTTCTACACTTATGTCTATTAGCCATTTTATGTCAACACTCTTCAGAATCCTGCACTGGAGACCAGAATGACATTAGAATACGGTGTGACTTCACCTGTTCTGATTATGAATTTTGCTTTTTCAGTCAGTTTTTTTAACTCTTCATGTGTAACCGTCTCATGCGGATACCCTGCCAGTGTTTCACTGATTACCAGATTATTCTCGGGATTTTTCTCTCCCGTCTCTTTGGCGACAACATAGGATTCAATCGTCATTTCCTGAGCGACCGCACGCAGTACCTCCGCAAAACCTGGCGTCCCTCGTGTGAAGGCAAGATCTATAAGCTTCACTCCTTTCGGAACCGGTAGACCTGCGTCGCCAATTACGCAAAGGTCTGTATGCTCCAATGCTGCAAGAGAATAAACCAGTTCCGCGTTGATAATACCTTCTTTGCGCATAATAACGCCCCCTTACATTTTCTGATCAAAGAAATCTGCAATGAGATCCATAATCTGTTTCTGGAAAAATGGATAGTCGGCATGATCAGAACCATTAATTCTGTAATAGTCAACATCCGTACCGGCGTTTTCCAACATACTATACAATCTTTCTGTACATTCAATTGGAACCAACGTATCCTTTGTTCCATGGAAAAGCAGGAACGGGGGAAGTCCTTCCCTTATATAAGTAAGCGGGTCAGCGTCTGCTGCCAGATCCGGATTCTGTATGGACCTTGCATTAAGGAACCGATCAATAAGTTCACCAATATTCTGGTCTAAATCATTGGAAGGTTGTGGGCTCTTTGCTGCAAGATCTCTCAAGCCAACTGGTGTATACCACGAGCAGACTGCACAGACATCTCCAGACATGTCCAGATTTGCACCCTTCTCAAAGCGTTCAATGCCTTTCGTCAACCCAACCATAGTTGCGAGATAACCGCCTGAGGATTCACCGATGATACCGATCCTGTTCGGATCAATCGAATAGCGATCTGCATTTTTGCGTAAATAACGGATTGCAGAACGCAACTGGCAAATAGCTTCAGGGAAAACGGCATCATTGGAGCACTGGTATTCTGCTGAAGCAAGAACATATCCTCTATGCGCAAGATCAATAAGGTTAGGCAGATACGCTTGTACATCTACCCATTTCCAACCACCCCCTGTCACCCACAGAAGGCATGGAAGCTTTTCGTGTCTGACATCTTCATCGTGATAAATGACTGACATTCTCAAGTTATGCGTCACATGAGCGCACCATCCGGGAACCTGGTCATATACTACATTTTCATCCATCCACAAGCGGTCTCTTTCGATTGGGACCGTAATATTCCTGATCATTATCTTGCTGCCTCCTTTGTTATCCTGACTTTCCGCTGCTTTCTCTGTATAGAATCGACGCCCACGGCGAGTATGAGGACAATACCTTTGATGACGCCCTGCCAGTTAGAATTGAGTCCCATCAGGAGCAGGCCGTTATTCAACATTCCAATAATCAATACGCCTACCAGCGCTCCACTGATCCTGCCTTCGCCACCTGAAATGCTGACACCACCAAGTACAGCTGCGGTAATGGCGTCGAATGCGGTATTACTTCCTGCGTTAGGTTGAGCAGAAGCTGCTCTGGTCATCACAATCAAAGATGCGATACTTACGAAGAACCCGCCAAGCGTAAAGATAAAAATAGTGAATCGGTCGGTATCGATACCGGATAACTTGGCCGCGGCCGAATTGCCACCGACCGCATATGCGTAATGTCCGATATATGTTTTATTCATTATAAACCAGGTCAGGGCGGAAATAATGGCGAAAATGATTACAGGGATCGGAATAGGGCCTATCCATCCCTGGCCGATCCACTTAATGCTTGAATTGATATTATAGATTGGATAACCGCCAGTGATAACCATTGAAGCTGATTGAAGAATCAGCATCGTCCCCAAAGTAACAATCATTGGCTGTATTCCCAACCGGACAGCGAGCAGACCGTTAATGAGACCGAAAAGCATTCCAATCACCAGACTCAGCAGGATGACAAGCACTGTAGGAAAATGAAGATTTGCCATCATCATACCTGCAAGAACGCCACCCACAGCGATTTGTCCGCCAACAGAAAGATCCATTCCACCTGAAATCATAATCATGCTCATAGCCATGATGACAATACCAAGAGAAGAAACCTGGCGAAGAATCGTCACAAAATTGCTGACAGAGAAGAAATTTTCAGCGAAAAGTGAGAAGAACAAAAGGACGACAATCAATACAGCAAAGATTCCATATTTCTTGTATATTTTTGAAAAACTCATTTTGAAGCCTCCTCTCTGCTCTCACACTTTCCACCGGATGCAAGGTCTAGAATCAGATCCTGATCAAACTCAGATCTCTCCAAGGTACCAACAAGACGTCCTTCACAAATGACTACAATCCGGTCACATAATCCAATCAGCTCAGGCAAGTCAGAAGAAACCATAAGAATAGTCTTACCCGCATCTGCCAAATCGTTGATGAGCTGGTAAATCTCCTGCCTGGCGCCTACATCGATACCTCTTGTAGGTTCATCGAAAATCAGAATATCCGTATTCGCAGCCAGTGTCTTCGCAAGAACAACTTTTTGCTGATTGCCGCCGGAGAGATTCCGAACGGTCTGATCCAACGACGGTGTTTTAATTTGGAGCTGCTTCTCATATTTTGTAGCATTTTCTAGTTCTGTTGCTGTATTGACAATGCCGAAGCGGCACATATTCCGAATTGCGTTGATGGAGCAGTTCCAACGAATACTCTCATTAAGAAATAGCCCAAGAGCCTTCCTGTCTTCCGGAATAAGGCCAATTCCCTTCGCAATCGCTTGCTTCGGTGTACGCAGATCCAACTCCATTTTATCTTTGTACAGCTTTCCTGATGTTTTAGGAACAGAGCCACAGATCATCTCCATCAGCTCAGTTCTCCCAGCACCAACAAGACCGGCAAAGCCAAGTATTTCACCACTTCTGGCAGTAAAGCTTATATCTGTCAAGCCGTTACCAGTCAAATGCTCCGCTCGGAGCGATTCCATACTGGGGGCCTTGGAATGTCTGGGATAAACGGAGGAAACTTCTCTGCCGGCAATATAACGGATCAGTTCCTGCCTTGATGTCTCTCCAACCGGCTTCGTCGCAATCAACTTGCCATCACGCAGCACGCTGACACAATCAGCTATCTCAAAAATCTCCTCGAGGCGGTGAGAAATATAAGCAACAGCTACCCCCTCGTTTCTCAATCTACGAACGATATCGAAAAGTGTTGATACTTCATTTACTGTCAAGGGTGCAGTGGGTTCATCCATAATCAGGAGCCGCACCTTCTGCCTCGTGGCTTTAGCAATCTCAATAATCTGCTGACAGGCAGGAGAAAGATCTCGTATGCTGGCCGACGGATCGATGTCTACATTCAGCTGGCGGAACAATTCCGCCGCTTTTTTTTCACGCTCTGCATGATCAATGAGCAGACTTCCTCCCGTCTTTACTCCAAGGAAAACATTCTCAGCAGCTGACATACTGGGAACCTGATTAAACTCCTGATAAATCACTGCAATGCCCAATGAACCAGCAAGCTGCGGCGTAAGAGCATTGTATGTATGACTACCAATCGTTACTGTACCTGATGATGGCGAAATAGCACCGGATAAACACTTAATCAAGGTAGATTTACCTGCGCCGTTTTCCCCGACAAGGGCATGTACCGTCCCCGGCTCGAAATTAAGTGAAACGTCATCCAGGGCAGTAACTCCAGGGTATTCTTTTGTAAGATGGTTTACGGAAAACCGTACTATTTCATTATCCATATCTGCGCCGATTTTTCTGGCTTGAAATAGTTATGCGCCGGACTAGCCGGCGCATAACTGATATAATGTTACACTATTCTTTATTCGGTGTAGTATTCGTCGATATTCGCAGCTGTCACAGGGAAGTTCTGCAGATAAACTTTAACGTGATCCTGGCCGTCATATTTGCCATTCATCAAATCAAGGCCGAACTGTGCAACGTCGGAGCCAATATCGCCAAAGCTGATTGTACCTCTGTAAATTGTACCTTCCTTAATGTTCTTCAAGCCTTCAGAAGTACCATCACAGCCAAAGACGCCGTATTCCTCGCCATCCTTGCCGGCTGCCTTAAGTGCTTCCATGCCTTCCAATCCAAACGTATCATTGTAAGCAAGAACGATCTGAATATCAGGATATCTCTGCAGGAAGTCTTCCATAGCAGCTGTACCCTCACCAGTACTGGTGCACTCAGCTGTTCCTACGATCTCGGAATCCGGGCATTTTTCTCTGAAAGCATCCAGAATACCATTAGAACGATTCGCAAGATCCTGGCCGGCTGTATCAATCAAAGCAACTGCCTTAACCTTGCCGCCAAGCTTTTCGTTAACATAATCCGCAGCCATCGTACCGATTGCCTGACCAACACCAGTTTCATCCTCTACTGCGCACAGGTCGTAATCAGCGGTCTCAACGCCATAAACGAAAACTTTGACACCTTTTTCCATTGCTGCTTTCAGTGCGTCGTCACCGGCATTTGAACCAGGGTTCGTACAGATCATAGATACGCCGGAGTTAACGTAGTTTTCTATCATTTCTATCTGTTTTCCGGTATCCTGATCAAAACTTGACACAGTTACATCATAGCCGGCCTTCTCCCAGGCAGTTTTGCTTGCTTCGTTCACGTTGGCAAAGAATTCTGTTGTAGCGGGAACGAGGATACCGATCTTCTCACCGCCGCCTGAGGTCTCTTCAACCTTCTCCTCAGCGGCAGCTGCGGGCTGTGCGGGAGCAGTACCGGTTGTTACCGGGACAGCGCATCCTGCAAGCAGAGCGCAAGAAATGACTGTACTAATTATAATACTGACAATCTTTTTACTCATGACATCCTCCTTATTCGTATTATCCAAAAGGTAAACGTTAACTTTTTACGCTATTATTTCATCCGTATATTGCGCTTTATAATAGTTTATCGTTAACCTAAAATATATTGTATCACTAACTTTTTGAAATGCAATACCGTTTTGAAGTTTTGTTGGATCACATGATTAATACACGACAGCAGAAAAAAACGTCTATTTGTCTTGTATTTACACTTCCCCATATTTCTGTTCTGCTTAATAATATGAACTCTGTTTTTGTTGCTGCAGACCTGTTACAAAGTAGTAATCAGAAAAACAAAAAATCGCGAGAACTGCATATTATTACAGCTATGTTTGTATTTCCCTGATAGTACATTTTGAACTCATCCCAATTAAAAACCTCGTATCAAATCAGACTTATCAGCGTAATATTTCTACAAAACAGGTTGAACAGGCGGCTCAGGAATTTGATGTTAACCAGATTAACCCTGTTAAAGTAAGCCGCCGCGACGGTATAAATTATGTGTTTAACGGGCAGCACACCATCGAAATCGTAGCTGAAGTTTCAGGATCCAGAGATACCCCTGTATGGTGCATGATCTATGATGATCTTGTATACGAATATGAAGCCGATATATTTGCGAATCAAAGTAAGTTCGTTCGTCCGCTTACACCATATGACATCTTCGTGGCAAATCTGGAGGCTGGTAACCAGGACCAGAAAATGATAAAAGAACTTGTTGAATCTTTTGGTCTTGTAATATCAGGAAAAGATGCCCCCGGTAACATCTGTGCCGTTCTCATATACCCAATTATTCATATAAGAAGACAGAAATAAATGTTGTCGGTCGATCACGCAACATACTTGACTTTGTTTGGGAGGGAATCATCAATCAGATGGAAACAGCAAGTTCAAATCAACCCGCATCATCCAAGTTTGTTTATTTTCTCGATGTCTTTCATGAACTCGTCTACAAGATACATATTACGCTGTTCATCCTCATCCAGCCCAAAAAAGTGTATGACTTTATTGTTGAACTCAATCATGCTCGCCCTGCAGTTTGAGTCCCCATTCAGTACAGCCCCCATCTTAGTTGTATCAATCGGCACCTCATGATATTTTGGATTACCAAAAGAAAAATCAGGAGTATAAATCCCCAAATAATCTGTCTGTGTAACCCATGCGGCTCCCATCTCACTTAGGCAAGCAGGGCTTTCAAGATACTCGTTAGACCACAGAATAATCATAAACACTTCATTTGGGCCATACGCCATGTTAATTCGATATACACCGTCAAACCGCACTTGTCCGTCCTGATAATACTCTCTTCCGCTCACGAGCCCTTTAAAGCCAAAGATTCCTTCTTGATACTTGTTTCCATTCGGATAGTACAAAACGCCAACCCCTGCAGGATAAATACCACTCGTAAATCCCTCATAAAGAAGAACGCCTGATTTTGAGTATACCTTTTTCCACATTTCTCCCATTCCTGCCTCCTCTCCAATCCTTACATGATAAGTATATGACCAGACAGAGATTGGAAGGTCACTTGGAAAGCGACACTATATAGTTTTTCTACATTTGCGATTGCTATTCCTTTTCACCAGATGAAATGAGCATCAAGGCCTATGTCTCTCTAATGGTATATCTGAATTTGGGAACTTAAGTACTTTCATTCCGGCCTTTTGTTGGGATCATTGATATATCTGTCCGGTTTGTCATACTACAACCATCTTCTTCTCTGGCTTTCCTTCTGCACCATAATTCCATCAGGCAACAACATCTGAATATTCCATGTCTACAATCGAACATGCAATAACAGCCCGTTCAGTCATATTCCTATCAATGTCCTTGCCCTGCCTGTGTATCGCCATTAATTCATCGACTTCAATATCAAAAACGGAAAGCCTTAATTCATCCCATTCATCCTCGGTCACAGACATGAGTTTATCCTCATCAACCCCAAGTTCATTTTTCATGAACTCTATTTGTTTACGAGAAAATACCATTATAACCCTCCTCATACAATTTCAGTGAGAAGAACCAACGTCATTGTAATTACATATCAGTGTTTAAACAGCCAAAAGCATTATTTAGGAACCATAGCAAGTATGGCGCCTGCTGCCATAGCTAACCCAGCCTCTTTTGGCGTCATAGAGGTAAAAATAACCATCTGAGTCATTGGATTTTGCCGCCGCTTTAATATCATCAATATAATAGTAGATCATCTTAGTTCCCTCCTTCATAGAAATCTCTGTCAATCCTTACACGATAAGTATACGGACAGACAGAGATTGGAAGGTCACTTGGAAAGCGACATAATATATTTTTCTCTATATGGCTGACTTAGTGCACAGACCTTTCCTTCAGCAGTTTATCCAGTGTTGGCCTGCTGATTCCTAAAAGCTTCGCCATGCCTACCTTGTTAATCTTGCGGCTTTTGTATTGATGCAGTGCATTCTCCCACTGAGCATCATCAATTTTCTTCACCTGCCCGCCCTTGTACTTTCCACTCTTCTTTGCGATCGCTATTCCTTCTCTCTGCCGCTCCAGAAGATTTTGTCTTTCAAATTCTGCAATCGCGCCGATCATCGTAATCATAAGCTTTCCTGTAGGCGTGCTGCTGTCTACATTTTCCTTATTACTCACAAGATGAACACCCTTGGCCTTTAACTGTTCTACTATATCCAGAAGGTCTTTCGTACTTCTAGCAAGTCTGGAAAAATCGTGCACATAGACAGTATCGCCTTCTCTGACGTAATCCAGCATCGCCTGCAGCTGCGGGCGATTTGTATCTTTACCGGACACCTTCTCTGTGTACCACTTATCGATATTATGTTTTTCAAGCGCTTCGATCTGCCTTGCCTCGTTCTGCTCAATCGTTGATACTCGTACGTATGCGATATTTGACATCGTTTTGTCCTTTCTCTTGTTATCTTGCCATTAGATGCTGTCGCAATCTTTCTGATTCCGAAATTCAAACTCTATACTTCATTTACAAAGCGTAAAATAGACCGATTTCCAACTTGGAATTGACAGGATTTATACCCCGTTCAGATGTCAAAGCAGCGTATGCCTAGAACTTGGTTCGGAATAATCAGAAGGAAGACGAAGACATTAAGATGTTGGTCAACCTGTTGAAAAAGCAGTGTTAGAAGAGTGGACAGTTGATAATAGTCTCATTGAGGCTTCATCTTTAATGTGCTATATTCTGCATAAGGAGGAAACTTCCTTATGAATCAGGATTCGTTAGCATTTGTAGTATATTTGATTCATGCATGCGCAAACAGATGGTGCAAACTTCCTTCTGATGTCTACAAAATCCTCAAAAAGACGGGCTGTATTGATTCCTATTTGGTCCCCAACTATGAAATCCTTCATACACAGGGAACGGAATACTTGGTTGATGACATTCAGGAGTATCTGGACATCAGAGGAGTAACGATATGATTGTCTATCATGGATCAAATATTGTGGTTGAAAAGCCGGATGTAATTCATTCGTTTCGGCCGCTTGATTTTGGGAAGGGTTTCTACGTGACATCCGTTCGAGAACAAGCCGAGCGGTGGGCGAGACGTAAAGCAGCCCTATTAGGAACCGGGAAGGCAGTACTGAATATATATCGGTTTGATGAAAACACAGAGGGTTTTTTGACAAAGACTTTCGATAAAGACCTTGTTGAATGGATTGATTTTGTTTGCGATTGCAGAGATCAAGGGAAGAAATATCTGGAATATGATTTAATTTCCGGCAAAGTCGCTAATGATAAAGTGTTTCGGGTTGTTGATATGTACCATACCGGGATATGGGATAAAGACAGGGCTTTAAAAGAAATAAAGGCATATCCCTCATATGATCAGATCGCATTTATTACCCAAAGGGCAATTGACCAACTTTTGAGTTTTATGACTTATGAGGAGGTTAGTTTTGAGTGAAGATGTATTAGAAAGATTCTACCAGGAAAGTCTGGAAGAACGTATCATTTCATATCTGGCGGAAATCAGGAATATTACATTAGAAGAAGCACTAGAGATATATTACACCAGCAAACTGGCAGATAAGATCCACAAGGGAGAATATGGAGTGCAGTACCTTGACTATAAAGTGCTTGCACAGCTCCTTTGTGAAACCGAGCCAGAGCTGTTTTAAAAAGCTCTTAGATAATATGAAGTGACCTCACATTTGTAGAATCGTGGATTTACCTGTATATTGATGATTGACGAAATCATTGGTAACAGGGATTACCGCATACAAAAGGAGGTCACCTAATGAATAGAATAATCAAAATCGGCATGGATGTCCACAGCACAAATTATACTTTATGTGCAATGGAGCCCACAATTGGGGCAGAGGACCGGATATTCGGGGAAGTGCAGGTTGCTCCAGACTACAAAGAGGTCATTTGCTTCATTGAATCTCTAAAGATGAAACTCGGTCTGGATAATAATTATTCTATTGAATGTGGTTACGAGGCGGGATGCCTTGGGTATTCGCTGTACCATCAGCTTACCAACGCCGGAATCAAATGTGTTATCTTGGCGCCGACCACCATGCTCACTCAGCAGGGACAGCGTGTAAAAACGGATAAACGCGATGCCCGCCTGATCGCTCAATGTCTGTGCTATGGCGGATATCATCCGATCTATATCCCAACGGGTGAAGATGATGCCGTCAAGGAATATCTCCGAATGAGGGATGACCATAAGCTTGTATTCAAGAAACTGAAGCAGCAGATCAATGCGTTTGTCCTTCGGCATGGTCATCAGTATGTCGGCACAAAATGGACCATTAAGCATATCACCTGGCTGAATAAGCTGGAACTTGACCCTATGTACCGGGAAACGCTGAACGAATACATGGCTTCCTATGAGGAGCAGGAAGCGAAAATCGAACGTTACGATAAAAGGATCGAAGAAATATCTGCTCAAGCACGCTATCAGGAAGATGCCGAAAAGCTGGGATGTTTCCTTGGCATCCGTACACATACAGCCCTTTCCCTGATCGTAGAGACCGGTGACTTCAATCGCTTTGCCAAAGGAAATACCTATGCGGCATTCCTGGGCCTGGCTCCTGGAGAACACTCGAGTTCAACAAACATAAACCGGCTTGGCATCTCCAAAGCGGGGAATACCCATTTGCGGTGTCTTCTGATCGAAGCGGCAAAAGGTATCTGCAAGGGAGCCATAGGCCATAAGTCCAAAGAACTTCGATCCAGGCAGAACGGACAGGCGGCTGATGTCATTGCATACGCCGATAAAGCGAATACTCGACTCCGCAGCAAGTACTACAAGATGATCCGCCATGGAAAAAAGAAAAATGTAGCGGTAGCGGCCGTGGCCAGGGAACTTGCGTGCTTCATTTGGGGTATGATGACCGGTAATATCAGCGCAACCAGAAGCACAGGTACATCAGTCCCGGCTGTCAGTCAAGGGTAAAATGAACCGCTAACGCGGCCCTTATGACAGCCATCCAGTCCTGATGTTGCTCATAATCAAGCAGCAATCAGCAGTAAACTGCAGCTTGCTGCCAGAACAATAACAATAGAATATCTGTCAGTATCTGTAAGGAGCTGTGATCACTGTAAGGTTCGAGTTATCTGCGTTCAACCTATGTTGGCGCTTCGGTGATCCACGCTCTTAGATCGCAGAACTCACGGCGTAACCATTAGCCTGTCGGTAACCAATCCACGAATAACAGAGTGGCCACATGCCGGGAACTGTTAAATCAGGGCTCCTTCCAGATGCTGACAGACATCACAAATGTGACTGTCAAGAAAAGTTTGTTGATTGCAAATATACCTCTTGACAAAGGTCACTTCATAACAGGTTGTGGCGGTGTATCAGGTTGTAATAGTCGCTGACGACTCCTATTTTGCAGACAATTTCGGTCTCTGCACCAAGCTCCTCTCTGAGCTCGCGAATGATTGCCGACTCCGGTTCTTCGCCCGATTCGACCCCGCCGCCGGAGGTCTCTATCAATACTTCTTTGCCGAAATCGTCATCCCGCTCGGCGCGGACAAAATAGAAATATCCGTCATCGTCAAAGACAACAGCCCTGGCTATCACCCTGTCATGGTCTGTGTACTCATACGGCCACTCATAGTCCTGCAGCTCGATACTCAGTTCGGCATCCGTCTTTCTGTCCGCCCGGAGAATGGCATGAACGGCCACATCGCAGATTCCGAGATTATTTCTGCCGCCGGCACGAAGAATGCCTTCCTGCCGCATTCCTGCCTTGTCCATCACCCTGCCGGATTTCGGATTGTTCACATCATGCCCCGCCGTAATGCGGTTCATGCCCACAACATCAAAGAGATAACCGATCACCGCCTCCAGGGCTTCGGGCATTAAGCCCTGCCCCCAGTATGCTCTGCCCATGCAGTAGCCTATTTCCGCCGCCTCGATTTCCTCGATCAGAGAAACTACAGAGATATTGCCGATCACCCTGCCTGTCTCTTTGTACTCCATGGCCCAGTTGAAGAACGCACCGTTTTCATACCTGGAAACCCAGTCCGAGAGCAGCATTTTTGTGACCCCGACACTTGAATGTGCGGGCCACGTCAGGTACCTGGTCACTTCAGGATCGGACGCCCAGCTGTTATACATATTGTCCGCGTCTTCTATTCTGAACCTGCGCAGGATCAGCCTCTTCGTTTCTATTGCCTGTGTTCCGGCTTTGTTCATATATCATTTCCTCATGCCAGACCGGGTCGTGAGTGAGTCACGGGGGCTGCCCCGTGTCTCAGCCCCATGACTCAACCAAACCTGTCTACGACATGTCATAGCAGTCAATCACATACTCCTCAGAAGGATCAATATACTTTTCCACGTCCTGTGCATCATTCCCGTAATGCTTTTTGACAAGTTCTATCAGTGTGTCCCCGCGGAGCGTTACAAGAACGTTGTATCCCCACATATATTCGATTTTGACCGCATCGGGAATTCCCGCTTCGACGATGTTAAAGAACTTGAAAACAGCACTCGATCCGCTCCCGAGATGATATACTCTTTTCCCCCGGCATGACACAGATACATCATATGTTAAACTCAGGTTTCCATCACCATCAACATATTTATCAGACATACTTTTTTCCTCCTTTGCATGCTTATATTATCAAGCCTCGGGAGGAGTATGGTCGCCCGGCAGGCGACATGCTTTACTCGGTGTCCTCCTCGCTGCGTGTGAATCTCCTGAATTCCGACTCCAATTGTTCACGATTCGGCAGATACAACTGATATCGGCTGACAAAAACCTGATTGGTGATATTCTGCAGCGCATAATGCATAACCAATTTGTCCTGATATGCACCAAGGATAATGCCAATCGGCTCGGTATCCCCTTCGGTATTCATCTCCTCACGGTAGTAATTCAGATAGAAGTTCATTTGTCCGATATCCTCGTGCTGAACCTCTCCTCGTTTCAGGTCTATCAGAACAAAGCATTTCAGGATTCGATGGTAGAATACCAGATCAACCTTATAGGTTCTTCCTCCGATCACTATTTTCTGCTGTCGCCCTACATAGGTGAATCCTTTCCCAAGTTCCAGGAAGAACAGACTCAGGTTGTTGACAAGCGCCTCTTCCAGGTCTCCTTCCTCATACACAGGAAGCTGCGGCAGGCCGGTAAATTCGAAGACGTATGGCTCCTTTAATATGTCTTCAGGCTTCTCGATGATCTGTCCTTCGGATGCCAGCTTCAGGACTTCCTGCTTATCCGTGCTGAGCGCCAGTCGATGGAAAAGCATGCTCTTCATCTGGCGCTTCAGTTCTCGAACGCCCCAGTGCTCCGCCTCGCATTCTTTTTCATAAAAAGAACGTTCAAGCGGGTCATCTATCTTCAAGAGTTCAACGTAATGGCTCCATGTCAATTTTGCAGACACTGTCTGCAAAATTGGATAGGTCAAATACATTTTCCTCATTTTATTAATGTTGCTCAGGCTGAATCCGTTTCCATATCGAATGGCAAGATCTTTCGAGAGCTGATTCAGGAGTCCAGATCCATATTCAGCTTTTTCGTTTCCATGCTGTTCATACTCCACGATCTGTCTGCCGATTTTCCAGTAAGTCTGGACCATCGCAGTATTTACAGCCGCAGCAGCGCTTCGACGCCCCCGTTCGAATGTTTCTCCAACACTCAGAAGCAATTGATCATATTCAGGAGTATTCTCTATTGCCATTATCTCTTTGTTGTTCATCATGTTATTCATTCCAAAATACATGCTTTATGATTGTAGAATCCCCAACCTGCCTTGCTCCGACAGGCCCATTCAGATCCACCACTCCGGCGTCAGTTCTCCGAGGGTTGTAACCTTCTCGTTTTCGTAGTCGAGCATGATCTCGACGCCTTTGTAATTGTCCGCCATCAGCTGCACCATGAGCTCCCTGCAGGCTCCGCAGGGTGCACCTTTTCCCTTGACCGGCGGGATGCAAAGGACCTTCTGTATCTCCTGTTCGCCATTCGTAACCATGTTGAAGATGGCGTTACGCTCTGCGCAGATGCCGAGTGTGGAGCAGGTGTCGATGCAGACGCCTGTATAGATTTTCCCCGTAGAAGACATAACCGCCGCGGAGACCTCCCCTGCGGTAACATAGTCAGAGATCCTGCGGGGGTTCAGCACCTTTTTGGCGGCCTCATACATTCTGTCCCACTGCCACTGGTCTTTCGTCATGCTGCTCACATGCCCCGTCCGCGTTTCGTGCATCAGCGGAACATCGACTCCTTCGGATTTCCACTGATAACGGAAGCCGGCCTTTTCCTGTACGCGCTTCGATTTTGTATTGCCTTCATAGTATCCGACCCAGACCTTTGTCATTCCCAGGTCCTCGAAGGCATGGCGCAGCATCTCCCTTGCGGCTTCGGGCATGATACCCTGGCCCCAGAAGGGCTTTCCCAGCCAGTAGCCGAGCTCACACTCATCGTCACGCTCCGTCATGTCCGTATGGCCGCTCAGCTTCAGCTCAATCGCGCCGATCGCCCTCCCATCCGTCTTCAGGCAGATAGCATATGCCTCTTTGGCGCTCAGTACATTCCTGATGACATCAAGGCTCTCATCAATGTTCTGATGAGGCGGCCAGCCCGCAATCGGTCCTACATCGGGGTCTTTTGCATATTCGAATACACTTTCCGCATCGCTGTCCTCAAAACGACGCAGGATCAGTCTTTCTGTCTCCAGTCTCATAGTGAATCTCCTTCCGTTTTCATGCCTATAAAAAGAAGCATAGACAATTCGCGCCGGGTTGACAAGTATCCCTGCGCCTGCCCATAATATCCGCAAAAGCAAAGGAGATGAATGAAATATGAATAAGAAATACGGAACTCTTGCACTGATAATTTCTGTTATCGCACTTTGCCTGTCTGTTGTGAGTCTTGTACGTACCCCCGGGGCAGCACAGCAGCCTGTGCAGCAGGAAGTCGCGCAGCAGGCGGAAGCACAGCCGGCAGATACGCAGGCAGCAGAGGCGCAGCAGCCGGAAGGTCAGGATATTCAGTATGTGATGTATCTTGGAACCAATGATAAGGATACGAACGAACCGGTATGCAGTCCGGAAGAAGCGCGGGAGCGTGTGGAGGATATCCTGATCGAGCACTTTGGCGGCTATACGATCCAGGAAGCGCACGGCGGCTGGGAATATGAAGGAACCCGCTATCAGGAATACACCCTCGTAATCTATCTGAGCGACACCACGATCGATGCGGTTCACGCAGCTGCAGACGACATGATTAAAGCATTTAACCAGAGCTCGGTACTGATCCAGGCAAATACAACCAGCACGGAATTCTATTCAGCGGAGAATTCATGAGTCGTGAGTGACTCAGCATACTCCCCGGGCGTCATTTTGTAATATGCCGCAAAGGCGCGGCAGAAGCTGCTGGTATTCGCGTAGCCCACGGTGCTGCCGATGGTCTCGACGGAGTATTTCTCCTGCAGGAGCATGTCGGCAGCCTGCTCCATCCGGAGCTTGCGGATCAGCTGGGCGTATGTGAGTAGCTTCACAGAATGCATCAATGTCTGCAATGAGTCCATGCGGTATCCTCTGCAGGAGGACTCTCTCAAGGATTCCGGCAACCGGGAGCTGCAGCGCCGCTACAGCAACTGTTTCATCCTTGGCGGAATCGGCCTCATGCTGAAGGAATGGGTGGCAGACGGGTTTGCACACACAGCGGACGAGATCGCGGGAACCATCGTATTCCTGGCACCTTCCGCACGCGAACCCTGACAGGGAAATTATAAAGGAAATGTCAGTCATTCAGAGAAAAACAATACGCTTCATAGTCAATTCAGTTCGTTTCGGAGAGTATCAGCTTCAGGTGAAGTCTGTCCTGACAGAATAATCCGCCCACGCCGTGATTTCGTCCAGTCTGGCATTCAGGGCGCCGCGCACCGCCTTAATCGCGTCGCTCCCAAGGAGGAGTCTCTGAGGGGAATTCTCGCTCTCAATTACGTCGATTAATACGTCTCCGGCCTTGTCCGGATCGCCGGGCTGGTTGCCCTGATTGATGGCATTCTGAGGCGAGCGCTTCCATGCGGTTTCTCTGTAATCTCCGATCGTCATATCGGCGCCCTTGAGTGAAGAATCATAGAAATGTGTGCGGAACGCGCCGGGCTCCACAATCATCACCTTAATTCCGAGGGGCTTCAGCTCTGCAAAGAGGCCCTCGCTCATCAGCTCCAGCGCCGCTTTGGTTGCCGCATAGTAACCGGAGGCCGCTCCGGTTCTCGCCGCACCGATCGAGGAAATATTGATAATCGCTCCGTCTTTCCTTGCGCGCATATCCGGCAGAACAGCCTGGATCAGAGCAACCGGGCCGAAGAAATTGGTCTCGAACATCTTGTCCACACCGCCGCGGTCTGCCTCTTCAACGGAAGAGCGGTAGCAGTACCCTGCGTTATTAACAAGCACATCGATCCTGCCGAACTTTGCCTTCGCGGCATCGACCGCTGCCGCTATGCTCGCCTTATCCGTCACGTCCAGGGCCACCGCAAGCGCTGTATCCGGGTAGTCCTTAACGATACTCTCAACCTTTTCCAGGCTTCTTGCCGTCACTACGGCGTTATAGCCCCTCTTCAGCACCGCCTTGGCAATCCCTGCTCCGATGCCTCCCTCGCTGCAGCCTGTGATCAGCCATGTCTTGCTCATACCCTTCTCCTTTACCTTACTAAAATCATTAACTGTGTGCCTCGCATACGGCTGGCCGGATTCCTCGCTGCCATTCCGAATACACTTTATCATGAAGTCCTGTCAATGCACCAGCGCCGTAAAGGTAAACTGGATCATTTTCCAGTCACTTCCCTGCCTCTGGTACACTTCTGTCGTCATAAAATGATGTGTCGTTTCCTTGCCGCCAAGCAGCAGTCCGTAATCAACATCTGTCAGGCATATTGCCACATCACCCCACTCCTTGACCTCCTGAGAGTGAATCGTGATGTCTGTCGGCTGAAAGAGCTTTTTATCAAATGCCTCCATTTCATGATCCAGGCCGCAGTTCATCCCGATGTGGACAAAATAGCATCCGGGGTCACATACAGAGCGCATTCCCGCTGTGTCCGCTTCCTTTAAAGCATTCCAGAATTTCATTGACAGGTCAATTATAGTATCCTTCATTTTCCGCCTCCTGATATCTCAATTAATTATAGCTTCTGCTTATGATAATATCCTTTGGAGGCTCTTTTGTATAATATCTGTACTGCATACTGCTATAGCTGCCGCGTATACTATAACTCCGTGGTCCCGAGTTCATGGCTTTGCCCCGCGGCGGCCACGTAACGCCCCCGCGTGCCATCACTTCACCATCCGGTAGGAGAAATCCCTGAGATTAACGATAAACCTTACGGAGTCCGGATACGGTTTTCCGCCCTCAAGAGTAACCTCGGCGAGAGTCTCATCACGGTTTAACCGGATTTCGTAAGGCCAATAGTATCTGTCATCGAACGATCCGATGTTGGCAATCGTTCTGCCGTCAGCATCGCACATGAAGAAGTCCGGTCCATAATAGCCGCAGAGAATCAGCTTGTTGTCCGAGGTAAATACAAAGGATGCCGACGCGCCGCCGAACTCATCGTTGGACCATTTCTCCCTGCCGTTTGAAGGATTTAAGGCGTGAATCGTTCCCATCTGCAGATAGAGGAACTGATTACCCTTGATTCCTATCGCCTGGAGCGTCGTCAGCTCGGTCATATAGCCGGAAATCACCTTGCTCCACTTCACAGCGCCGCTTTTGTCCCTCGCGGTTATAATGCCGTACGCATCCGCGCTGCCGTAGATCGTCGCAAAAGAAATCGTAGTATTCTTGTATTTCCCCCTGTAATCCGCTTCCTGCAGGAAATGAAGCTCCGAAATACAGGTGTCCGTGTACTTGCTGCCCCGGCGGACAGCATCTATGCGGACGCGGACCCTGCCATTGCTGACCACGGGCTTGATGGGAATAACCTGGAACCCCATCTCGTCCTTCACATCAACTGTCTCACGATAGGAACCCGAGGAAATCGTAATTCTCGTCGGCGCGGAATTTTTGGCAAACAGGGCGTCGCTCTTCTGGTATCCGGTCGCAATGACGATGTCGTCAATTCTCTGGTTTTCTGCGACTTCAAACTCGACATATTCACCGATACCGTCTCCGGAGGCACCTTCCACCCACGCGGTCGTAAGGTTATAGTCGCACAGATTATCTGTGGAATAGTTCCCCCCGCTCAAAGCCGACGAGGAAACAATCTCCTCCCCGACTTCAACATGAGATTTCCCGTATGCGCTGGCGTGAATACCGCCAAACCCAAGGACAAGAGCGAAAACAGCCAGCGAAAATATGATGGATATTCTGTTTTTCATCCTTTATTTTCTCCCAAAAATGAATCGAAATTCATCAATAGCATGCGATGTTGCTGTCGGTGCGCCACTCGGTGCCGCCGACGAGTACGCCGTTGTCCAGGCGCACAATCATCTGGCCCCGCCCGAAGGAAGTCGGTGGGCTCACCACGATATCGTGGCCCCGCTCCTTAAGGCCGCAGATCACTTCCGGCGAAAAGCCCTCCTCGACAGAAAGCCGCCCGTCCCGGAGCCACTGCCACCTCGGCGCGTCGAGCGCCTGCTGGGGATTCATGTGGAAATCGATGAAGTTCGTCGCCACCTGCACATGTCCCTGGGGCTGCATATAGGCGCCCATGACGCCGAAGGGTCCGACCGGCTCTCCATCCTTCATAAGGAATCCCGGAATGATGGTGTGATAGCTTCGCTTGCCCGGTTTCAGGCAGTTGACCATCCCTCCCCGGGCATAGACCGGGTAACGATGGGAAGGATATGTGAAGGATGACGGATCGAAATCGTACTTCATAAATCATTTCCTTTTGTATTCAGAGTGTTCAGATATATGTGCCATGAGACAGTCAGCGCCATAATGCTAAAAGGGCCGGTTTCCCGACCCATTGATAGCATAACTTATTGATCAGCAAAAGTAGGAGCCAATTCTAAACAGCTGCAGCATTCAGAATCCCCCTCTTATGAAAATACCATTATCAAGTTTGAGTCAATTGTGTATTCATCCACAGCGTTTCCCTGATATGCTCAATATACCATATTGAAGAATATGTCACAATTCACCAAGTTGTTCGTTTTGAAAGCGGATTCTGCGCTGATTATTAATTAAGGCAGCATTCTGCCGGTTTCAACAAAAGCGACAGATATCTCAATGCATCTCCTCAATAAACTCAATGTACTCGAGAGAGCCCAAGGCATCGATGATCTCTTTGTGACTTTTATATTTTTTGAGTTCTTTGCTGCTGATAGAGAAGGAAACGGAGTAAACATTGATACCGGATCCGGCATAGGCAGGATTTAATTCAATATCGTCGATCCGCATGCCCAACCGCCGGATTGTTGTCGAGAAGGCAGGCAGGTAGGTGCCGCTCTTCAACTCCAGGTGTACTTCAAAATGATTGGATTTATCCTTGAGATACTCCTCAAGCGCAGGCAGTATGGATATGGAAAAGAGGAGCGCTGCAAAGATGCAGATAGACACCATATAAAGGCCTATGCCAATGGCCGTGCCGATCACACCCATAGTCCAGAGTCCTGCCGCCGTCGTGAGGCCGCGGATCTGAGTGCGCGCGTTGAACAGGATGGAATAGCCGCTGATGACAGCAGCGCTGATGATAGCTGCCGCCGAAATAAAGAAAGATTTCTGACCATACACCTCCAACAGGAAGAAGTCAATCATACCGGCGGTCACACCTGCCAGCGTCACTGCTATGAAAGTGCGCAAACCTGCTGAATGACGCTTGCTTGCGCGCTCCCAACCAATCACTGCGGAGAGTACCAATGCCAGTGCGATCCGCAGCACCACAGATCCGATCCCAATATGCATAGACCACTCTCTGATCCATCTCGCCGGATAATCTGTCCCTATCATATCCTCCCCCACTGATTCATTCACTGCCTTGCTAGTATCTTCTCTGATACGGGGCCGCCAGGCCGGCGAACCGTCCACGTATCGCCTCATAGTTTTCCATTGCCGCCTCTTCAAAAGCCTTCTCCTCAGGAGTGCGTCTGTCCTGTGCCATTAGTTCCTTCTGAATCGCCTGAATCCTTTCCACAAGCAGATCAGCGGCGGATTTTATTTCGCCAGTCTCAGTTTCTTCCGTAACAGACACACGGTCCTCAAGACTGCGCGGATAGGAATGTGAGAGATAAAGCGATGCCTTAGCACAAGCGGGGCCAATCAATTCATAGAGCACACTGGAGGCGAGAATAACAGTCAGAAGCGCCTCACCTATCTGCCCGCCCAGAGTGCGCTCTCCAAGCATGGCCAATCCAATAGCAACACCCGCCTGCGGGATCAGCGCGAGACCAAGGTAATTGCGAACATCATGTGTTTTTTTGGTCAGAAGACATCCCAGGAATGCGCCTGCATATTTGCCGATGATCCGGACACAAAAATAGACTATGCCCACGATCAACAGCGAGGTGCTTCCCACCTTTGCATCCTGACTGGTCAGGGCACCAAGATTAAAGGCCAGACCTGAGCGTACAAAGAACAGCAGGAGAATCGGCGGTGTAAAATAGCCAAGCTGCCGAAAAAGCCGTTCGTCATCCGAGATATTGATGTAGACCATGCCGAAGGACATACAGCCCAGGAGCGGTGAAACGTCCAGCAACGCGCAAATACCGCAGAAACCAAAGAGCAGAGACAGCACGATAATAAGACGATTATCGTCAGAATGCTTGTTCAACATGAACAGTCGCAGAAGAAGCCCAAACAATCCGCCCAGCAGCAGAACGCCCAGATTGAGAAGAATAGGCTTGATGATCTCTGCTGAACGAATGCCCTGTGTTCCGGATATAGCAGCAACAGCAATAGAAATCGCAATACTGTATTCTACCAGACCGACCATATCGTCCAACGCCACAACCTGCAGCAACGTATCGACAAAATCTCCTTTTGCGCCGGTCTGGCGGATGGTCATCATAGTGGAGGCAGGTGCCGTGGCAGCAGCCAGCGCTGCCAACACGATGGAAAATGAAAAATTGATTCCAAGAAGCCCATAGACTGCAAGGAAAACCAGCGCTGAGGCGAGCATTGCCTCCAGAATCGTGATGCCCACAACTCGTAGGCCGTTTTTCTTCAATGTCTCGAACCTGAAATATTCGCCGGTGGAGAATGCTATAAATGCCAGGGCAATGTCCGAGAGAAAGTCCATCCCTGCGATCACACTGGCAGGCACCATATGGAAACAGTATGGCCCGAGCAGGATACCGGTAACGATATAGCCGGTAACATTCGGAAGCCGGAGCCGTTTCGTGATTCGCGTTGCCAAATAGCCGAAAAGCATCATCTCGGTCATCGAGATAATAGTGCCAGCCGCCTGCGACTGCGATGCAATTTGCAGAATCTGTTCAGACAAAATACAGCATTTCCTTTCATTTAGGACAGGTCTAAGTCCTCTATATTGCGCGGTATCCGCTGCGACGAGAAATAATACATATTCTTGAAATAGGTGAGCTCCGGATACCGAAGTACAAACGTCGGCCTATCATGGACAAGTCTGCGTTCCAGCCGGTCCCTGACAGCCTGAACATCGACCAGTTGTTTTTCTGAATGCTCCCAGAGCTGGTAAGCTACACTTATGTGGAAGCCATAGCGATCATGATCAGGGAAGCGGAGCCCGAGTTTATCCGAAACCTCATCACGGAACATTTTCAGATGCCATGCATCCTCTTCGGTATCAGGAAGAAACCGTACCAGTATGGTCGCATTACTAATGTCAATATAGTCAAAGATCATACGTGTTGATTCCAATGGACGTACCTCACGAAAAGCTTTTTCAAAGAAGTCATCAACTTCGCTTAAGGGAGCATCCAATGGGAGATAACGAGTCCATAGGGCAGATGTTCTGTCGATGTCGACGACTCCCTGAATCATGGTCATGTGTAGGCTCTCCTCCGGCAGAAACCCGTAATTTTCTCCACCGTCGCTGTTCCTGAATGCATTTGCTATATCGCAAATGATTGGATATACAGAATTATCCTCTTTCACCTTACTGATTATGGTATTACCCTGAAAAAAGCGAACGGTTCCATCTTCATTAAATTTTCTTCCGATATTCTTCGTTTGTGACTTATTCATTTTTCTTATCCTTCCAGATTTTGACAGCAAATTCATTCCTTTACAGCACCTTCTGAGATTCCCTGCACAAAATATTTCTGCATCGTCAGGTACAGAATAATTGGAGGCAAAATAACAAGGAGTGCCGCTGCTGCACCGGCATTCAGATTTGCTGCGTTCTCTGTGAAGAAGGAAGAGATTGCCAGTGTGACAGTTCTCATGTTCTTCTTCTGCAGGACATACAACTGGAAGGAATAATCGTTCCAGATATAAACGCCTGTCAGAATAATAACGCTTGCTGTTACCGGTTTTAGAGAAGGAAGCACAACCCGATAGAATGCTTCAATATGGCTGCAGCCGTCGATCATCGCTGCCTCGTCGAGTGAGCGGGGTATTGTATTGATGAAATTGCTGAACAAAAAAATACTGATCGGTAAATTGTAAGTGACAGAAACCAGGATAATTCCCCAGTATGTATTAATTCCATGAATCGTAATCAACGTTTTGTAAAGAGGAACAAGCACACTCAGCGGCGGAATCATCATGACGGCAAGGATAGTGGACAGGATAATCCGGTTCAACTTCGTGTGTACTCTCGCCAACGGATATGCTGCCATACTTCCGATCGCAACGATCAGCAGTACAGAAATCAGTGTGATCAAAAGTGTATTGCCGACTGCCCGAAGAAGATTACCTTTTGTTATGGCCAGCTCAAAGTTTTGAAGATACAGATAGGCAGGTGGGCTCCATCTGCTGGTCAGATCCATCAGTTTCTTGAAAGAAACAGTGAACAAGATATAAAAGGAACTGAAATGAACAGCAAGTAGAATGAGGCAGAATAAAAACCTTACAGACAGACGCTTATTCTTTTTCACAGCAGATCACCTGCCTTTCGGTCAATGGCACCTTTGACAACAATACTGACAAACATGATAAACAAGAATGTGATGACTCCGATAGCAGCGGCATATCCCGCATTCTGATTGCTGAAATACATATAATTGATTAATGTCTGAAGGGAATGAGAGGCAAAGCCGGGACCCCCTCCGGATAGCGATACAATCAAGCCGTACAGCTTAAGCCCGCCAATCAAATTCAGAATAATGTTTGTCGTGAAAGCCGGGAGCAGCTGCGGAACTGTCACATAACGAAACTGATCCCAGCTTCCGGCTCCATCCAGAGCGGCAGCTTCATAGTAATCTCCCGGAATGCCGTTCAGACCTGCCGTGAAAATTATCATCGTTTTTCCGACATAGTTGATTCCGTTAATCAGTGTAATAATCAAAACAGCCCGTACTCCGTCTGCCATCCAGTCAACCGGCTTTCTCCCGAGTAGCATCATAATGTCATTTAATGCCCCACGATCGTATTGCACCATGAAATACCAGACATAACCGGAGACCAGTGAGGAAACCATGACAGGGATATAAATAACAGTCCGTGTAAAGTTCCGCCCCACAAATTCCTTTTGCAGAAGGAGCGCGTAAAGAAGTCCCAAAACAGTCTGAATAACTGCACTTCCAAAGCCATAAACCAGTGTATTGCGAAAAGCCGTCCAGAACATGATGTCGGATACCAATCTGCGGTAATTGTCCCAACCAACCCAGTTACTGCTCTGGGAATAACCGTTCCAATTTGTCATGGAGATATGCAGACCCTGAATGAGTGGAACACCTACAAAAAGAATCATCAGAGAGAGTGCAGGCAGTGCCAGCAGTAACAGACTGTTCTGAGATTTCGATACGTGCTTCATATCTTTATCCTTCCGTATGCTGAGGCTTTACTGCTCCTGCTGAGCGAACAGGCTCTGATAATCCACATAGAACATTTCAGAGGCCTTTTCCGCGTCAACATCGCCTGCTATAAGAGAGGTGCCAACCGTTTTCATAGTACTCCACATACCATTCGGGAAGCATTCGCGGTCAAACTTGTTGAGAACCCGGATATCATTATAACGATCAAAGCTTTCCTGAATTCTGCCCAGATTTCCCACTGCATTGGTCATACTAACAGGCATACCGCTTGCAGCTGAGACCTTTTCAATATTCTCCGGCTGTGCCATGAAATCCAAAAGTGCTTTAGCAAGCTCGATGTTTTCGCTGTCTTTCCAAATACCATAGGCCTCCTTTTCACCGCCTGTCAGGAAGACATCTTCATCCTGGGAAATGGCCGGAACCGGCATCATGGAAAGTGTCGCATCCGGATTAAGATTATAGGCATCCGCCATGGTCGCATTACTCTCCAAGGCAAACAGAACCTGACCGCTTGCCAGCTTTTCAGGAATGCCGGAAGGATCCGCCGTAACATAATCGACATTAAAGAATCCATTGTCACGAAGATCAGTCAGAAAGCTGAATGTCGGGACGAAAAGGTCCTCTTCAATATTCCCGCTTTTTAAAGCATCAACCGCATTGTCGGAAGGAGCGGCAAGGAAAGAATTCAGTAGGATATTCAATACGCCTGCTGTCTTCCCTGCGTCCTTTCCTGCAAGATAGATCGGTGTATAGCCGGCATTCTTTGCCTTTTCACAAACATTGGTGAACGCTTCCCAGTCTGTGGGCACTTCTTCGCCGAGTTCCTCCAGAATGGCTGTGTTATAGATCATTCCAGCCTTATCGACATTAAGAGGAAGTGTGTAAACCGCACCATCTTCATCGCTGATAACCGGAAGGACCTCCGGATCCAGACTGCTGAACCAAGGTTCATCATTGAGCGGAATCAGGTACTCAGAATATCTGGCGACAGACCAACCGTGAGTGGCAAAGACATCAGGAAGATCGTTTGCTGCCATTTTTGCCTTCATCAGAGATTCGTAATCCGATCCTTGCGTTGAAAACTCGATTTCAACATCAGGGTTCAACTCCATAAAGCGATTCACGATTTCTTCCACTGCATCATAGGTTCCACCGGAGGAGTTGGTCATCATAACCAGTTTGCCGTGTAATGCTTCAGACTCCTGTGAATCTTCACCGGCAGGCGTTTCTTCTGCCGCTGCAGGCTGTGCTGCTCCAGCAGGCGCTTCTGCGACAGAACATCCTGCAAAAGACATGGATGCAAGAGTCAGACATAAAATTGCTGCAAGTTGTTTTTTCATGGTTACCTCCCAGTCAATTGGTTTTACTAGTGTATTCTTGGGGAACGCTTTGTTCCTGCCTGCTGCCAGAATACCACTGGATATGAATGGAGAAATATTCAAAAACTATGATGGATAGTCCATTTCTCTACTTCAATTGAGTTTTAAGATGTCACTTTTTATAATGAATCTGGTTGTGGCAAAAGACAAGAAATCCGACAATAATGCAGGAATGCTGCCAATGCGACATACATACCTGCTGCAGAAAGGCAACAAATGAAAACGCGGCCTTATTCCTTTGGAACACTATTACTTCGAAACTATATCTTAAGCACGTTTATCGCACTTTCATGCATCACACTGTTCGTGGCCGGTTCCTATACGAAGAGCTATAACCGTGATATGAGGACACTGATGGACACGTCTCTATTTTCCATTAATTCCAGTGTGAATACGTATCTGAAAGAATTGGAACAGGCCAGTATGATGCCGTACTATAATGATTCCTTCATCGAGACGGCAATCCGTCTTCGCAAAAAGAATGAAACACCAAACTCGCTTGACCGGCTGGATGTGGAGAATGCCGTTGGAAACATGCTTACCTTTTCCCAGTATACCCGGGATGATATCATCGGTTCACTTATAGTATCCGGGGACGATTGTCTGTTCAACAGTACCAGTGCAGCTAATTATGAACTGGATGACTCTTACCGCTTTTCGATGACAGACTGGTATCAGGAGGCTATTGCCGCGAAGGGACGAGCTGCATTTCTGGTCCCTGCTCCGGTAGATTATTATATTCCCAGCGGAGGCAGGACACTTCCGCCTATAAAGGCATTATCCATCGTGCGTGCGATCATGGATATTCGTACGAGGGAACCGCTCTGTGTATTTCGAATTGATGCAGGAATGGAAGCATTTGAAGAAATGTTTGATGGTATGGAATGGCATGTTCCTTCCATTCTCATTATTACCGATCATGAGAACCGTATGATCTATACCAGTCAGCCTCTAAACACTGAGAAGAGCCTCGAATTGAAAGAAGCCGGACGACAGATCGTATTGAACCAGGAAAAGTGGTTGGTCTACAGTTCCGACAGGAATGATTATCGATGGAATGTTTATGTTCTTCTGAATGCAAAAGCTTTGAATGGAAGGCTTCGTTATATTCTGTTGATTTCGGTTGCTTTTTATCTTGTCGGGCTGATTGCAGCTGCAGTTTTGTTCAGATTTTATTCGCACAAAATGATTTCGACAATTGACACTATCAACCGGATGTCTAACGACATTCGCGAAGGGCATCTGGATGATGCCTTGTCGCTTTCCGGCGGAGAAGGGATGGAGCCCGTAGTCAATGCAGTCCGATACCTGGCGGAACAACTGGAAGCGACAATCAAGCGGGAGTATGAACTGCAGGTTCGACAGAAGGAATTTGAACTTAATGCATTGCAGTCTCAGATAAATCCGCATTTTCTGTTTAATTCACTCAATGGGTTAATCGGACTAAATCAAATCGGACAGAGTGAGATGCTGAACCAGTCACTCCGGGCACTGATTAATCTACTGAGGTATACACTGGGAAAATCCGGCGAGAGTACTGTAAAAACGGAGATGGATTTCCTCCGGGACTACTGCGAGCTTCAGAGACTGCGTTTTCGTGACAGGCTGAATTATTCGATTACGTATGATCCGGAGACGGCAATGTATCCAATGCCCAAGCTGATTCTTCAGCCACTCGTGGAAAATGCTGTTATTCACGGCATTGAACCCTGTAAGCACAACTGTTTTCTGAACATTGACTTAATCCATATACGGAACAGAATGCTGATGATTACTATTGAGGACGACGGTGTCGGATTTGATCCTGATAACACAGCTTCTCACATTGGAATTGACAATGTACGGCAGAGAGTTTTACTTCTGAACCGGCAAAACCAGTTTCAGATTGAAAGTTCTCCAGGTGTTGGAACCGTCATTACAATCGGATTGCAAGTATCTGATTCGAACGAAGAAATGGAACGTGAAAAATGAAGTGTCTAATTGTTGATGATGAACTGCTGGCAAGAATTACGGTGCAGAAACTTCTGAACGACTGTGGAATCGAAAATGATTCCATTCAGATTGCCGAAAACGGCGAAGAAATGATCCAGATATTATCGGGAAAAGAAACCGACATCGCATTTGTGGATATACGTATGCCAGATATATCCGGGTTGGCGGCGATCCGAAAATGCCTGAACGTGTCCCCTGAGACGTCGTACTATATTCTGACCGGATATGAAAAGTTTGAATATGCAGCAGAAGCTATCCGTCTCGGAGTCAAAGACTTTTTGCTGAAACCATTAACGGTTCAGGCAGTTGCAGAAATACTGGACCGAGAGGCATCGCTGTCTGTCAAAAAGGAAGCACTGATCACAGACACACTTCTCGCAGGAATGACGCGCGTGATTCTGGGAGAAGCACCGTCATCTGTGCATGCGCTGGATGGAATTGTCTGTCTGCCATGTTTTCTGACGACTTCGGAGGCTCCCGGTGCAGATCTGACGGCACTGGAACAGATCCATCTGTTATATTCGATGGTACATCTGGTAATGCTTCCGTATGAAAACGAGTCGGTGGCTTGTTTTTGTCTGAAGAAAGAATATACTGTCTCGGCTGTTGCCTCGGAGATTGTCCGTCAGATTCAAAAACTTCCTGCACAGAAGGGTAATTCCACTTTGACAATCACATATTCCGGCAAATTTATCGCAGCTTCAGAGATAAGTCCAGTTCTTAGGGAATTGCGTGATTATGCAGATCTTCGAATTACATCCGGCATGGGACGGGCTTACAGATACCGTAGTTCTTCAGAACAGGATACAGGAAGTCAGGCTTCTCTTGCGCATGCGATCATGGATTTTTACCAAGCTTATGAGCTGGAAGACTATTCTGTATGTTCCAGGTCAGTGAAGACACTCTCAGCAATGGCTGCAAAAGTGGAGGCAAATCAAGATGTGGTTCCTGTAAAACAGATCTGCGAATGGCTGGATCAGGTATTTCAAGATAGCCCAAAGATGCCCTGCAGCCTGGAGAAAGTGATATCCTTTTTCCAAAGCCGCTGTGATCATCTTCTGTCAAGGAATGATAGTCAGAGTATTTCGTTTTCTACGATTCTGGAGTATATAGACGCGCATTTTGCAGAAGATATTTCCGTAAGCAGCGTAGCTGCCGTTTTCGATCTTTCGGCGAATTACCTCAGCACACTCTTCAAAAAGGAGAGCGGCATCAGATTCACTGACTATGTGACAATGCGAAGAGTCACAGAGGCGAAACGGCTGCTCCGAGAGACCAATCTGCAGGTAAAGGAAATAGCAGAACGAACCGGATACTATACAGCAAGTCACTTCATCCGAATATTTGTTAAATCAGAAGGGGTTACCCCTTTGGAATACCGCAAAGCATAGCGTCCGAAACCTCCTTTAACTCTGTCTCACAGATTAATCAGTGAACACAGATCCATGAGGCAGTCGTGCTCGTGACTCGCCATTCTTCTCTCGATAGTAAAAGAACATATACTGCTGGTAGATCCCGTTGTACGGGCTGTACTTCTCTTTGGGATATCCCCCGGGGTATTCGCGCTCCAGGATCCTTCGGATCCACACATCGACCGGAAACGCATCAATATGGTGCAGGCCGAACAGGGATACGCAGTTTGCGACCTTGATCCCGACGCCGCAGACGCTCATCAGCGCTTCCAGCGCCGTCTCTTCGGATGCATCGAGAAGGCTATCCGGATCCAGCCTGCCCGCTGCCACATCCGCTGCCGCCGCCTTCACGTAGCGGCACCGGTACCCGAGCCTGCACGCGGCGAGCTTCTCATCGTCAAGGGACAGAATCTCCTCCGGGGAGGGGAAAACATAATAGCTGCCGGCGGGATCTTCCGCCCGCTCTCCTGCTGCCTCGCAGAGCATCTCAATCCCCTTTTTGATCGCAGGGATGTTTTTGTTCTGGGAAATAATGAAACTGATGAGCGTCTCCCACGGATCCTGGCGCAGAATCCGGATGCCCTTCCCGTACTCGCAGGCATCCGCAAGAAAGGGATCCTCATCCCTGTTTACCCGCCTGCGGACGGACCTGTAATCCTCGCCGAGGTCAAAATAGTCGTGCCAGAGATTCCCGAACTCTTCCTCATCACAGGAGAGTTCATACGTCCCACCTCCCAGCGGCCGGATCCTGAGACACCGCCCTTTGTGGATGATCCGGTACGCGCCGGAAGCCTCCTTCACCCAGCGGAAACACTGCCCGCTGTCCGCTATTTTGTCCAGATCAAAATCATCAGAGATGTGAAGAGTCATGGGATCAGGCCTCGGACTCCTTATTCCACCTCATTGCATCCACGATTCTTTCCCAGATGGGAACGCTGTCCTCCAGCAGGGCCTTGCGATAGTATGCGTGGAAATAATACATTACGCTGCCGCGCTTGCACGCGTAAGACTCGCCCGCCATCGCGATATCCTGCACCTCATATTCATAGCCGTAGCCGCTTGCAGTCTCCCCGTCAACGCCCAGCGTTTTCGTGCCGGTCATCCGGTAGCCGAACCGCTTCATGGGCCTGCGGATCCTCTTCTCCATGCTGCCGGCCGTCATTGACGCGCTTACCAGAGCCGCGGTAAGTCCGGTCAGCTGTTTCCAGCCAATGCAGATCATGATATGCCTTTCCGGATCGGAGAGACATTCAAACTCGCCCTCCCCAAGGAAATTCAGTTTGCTCCTCTCCTCGTCATCCATCACGTGGAAGCTCTCCGGACATGTTACCTGCAGTTCATGATTTATCTCTATCATCATCATTTTGTATCAGCACCTCCATTGAGAGTCGGGGCTGCCCCCGGGCCCGCCCTGTGACTCACTGAGCCCCGGGCCCCGCCCTCCGGCTCACTCATTGCGGACAAAAACGTATTCACTGTCTGAGGAGCGTCCTTCATCAAACCGGTATCCGCTTCAGTCAAAGTTCTTCATCTGTTCGGGGCTGCCGGCCCGGATCCCCGCCAAATAGCGCACCATCTCGCCCCTGGCCATCTTTGCATAAACGCCCTTCTGCACAATTCTGCCGCCCTCCGGCTCGCCGAAAATGCAGGTGATGTACCGGTCCTGCGGCTGCAGGTATTTCTCTATACATCTGGAATACTCTTTTGAGGCAAGGTTTATGATAATCCTGCTCTCATCCAAGGCCTCACGATAAAGGCTCTCACCCCAGAAATCGTACAGGTCCTTATGCCCGCTGACGCACGCCTTTGCCTGCATCTCCAGCCGGTACGGCACAACGCCGTCCATCGGCCTCAACACGCCGTAGAAACCCGACAGGATCCGCAGATGCTCCTGCACATAATCGTACTGGCCGTCCTCAAAGACTGCCGGCGCCATATAGGTGTACTGGATGCCGTCATAGGCGAGCAGCGCCGGCGTAAGGTTCCTTCGAAGATCCATATGGGCAAAGCGCTCCGAGTTCTGCCTTGCGATTTTGTCATTGCATGCCCAGAGCTTCTTTTGCTCCTCATAGGACAGGCTCCGGATCCATTCCATCAGGATCTGCGCCCTGTCAAGAAATACCGGGAGCTCCCTGCAGGCGAAAAGATCCGTTTCCATCCGCATCTGCTTTGCCGGCGAGATGATAATCCTCATCCGAGCTCTCCCAGCATCTGCGCCGGATTATCCGCAGCCTTCACCTTGTCAAAGGCCTTTACGATAATCCCGTTCTCATCGATCAGATAGGTCGTCCGAACAACGCCCATGCTGACCTTGCCGTAATTCTTCTTCTCCTTCCAGACATCGTACGCCTGGATCACTTCCAAATCCTGGTCGGAGAGCAGCGTAAACGGCAGGCCGTATTTCTCCTCAAACTTCTTGTGGGATGCCACACTGTCCTTGCTGACGCCGAGGACCACCGCCCCCTTCTCCTTAAACTGCGGAACCAGTTCCCCGACCATGCAGGCCTGCTTCGTGCAGCCTGCCGTCATATCCTTGGGATAGAAGTACAGGATCACCTTCTGTCCCTTATAATCCGCAAGACTTCTCATTTCTCCGTTCTGATCCGGCAGGGTAAATGCCGGAGCTTTCGTTCCGATTTCCAGCATAGTGAGCCTCCATATAAAGTAATATTCGATGTGATTCAGAAGGGCATGCCGATCCGCTTACATCACTTCACTTCCGACATTCCGAAAGGAAGACCTTCGTTGAAGTTCCTTGCATTTTCCATCGTGACTGCCGCGATAGCCTGCAGCGCCTCCCTTGTAAAAAATGCCTGGTGGGAAGTAAGGATCAGGTTCGGGAACATGGTGAGCCTTGCCACGATGTCCGTATCGATCATCTCATCGGAGCGGTCGTTGTAGACATTGGGATCTTCTCCCTCATACACGTCCAGCGCGACACAGTGGAATTTATCGGCTTTCAGGCCCCTGATCAGCGCCTCCGGATCCACAAGCGGTCCGCGGGACGTGTTGACCAGCATGACTTTGTCTTTCATGATGCTGATCGCCTCGTCGTCGATCAGGTGATAGGTCCCGTTCGGCCCCATGACGAGCGGCGCATGGAGCGAGATCAGGTCCGCCTTCCTGAGCAGCTCTTCCTTGGAGACGTATTTGAGAAGGCCCTGTTCTTCCAGGCTCTTGTTGGGGAACGCGTCCCAGCCGAGCACGGTCATTCCATAGCCCTTGCAGATGTTCGCCATGATCTGGCCGATCCTGCCTGTTCCCATGATGCCTGCCACTTTATTGTGCAGATCCAGGCCCAAAAGACCGCTGAGAGCGAAGTTGTTGTCCTTGACCTTGATGTAGGACTTGTGGATGCGGCGGTTGGCCGCCTGCAGGAT